>Ga0222712_10001122_pt1 | contig 34321 bp, 39 predicted proteins | sample C33_657DmetaG_FD_165043 | JGI IMG/M metagenome (GOLD analysis project Ga0222712, IMG submission 165043) | Estuarine water microbial communities from San Francisco Bay, California, United States - C33_657D | ecosystem: Environmental > Aquatic > Marine > Unclassified | place: USA: California...
GTGGATTATATGTAATATTTTCAAGATTTTCTATATAATTAAAATTCAGCATCAAATTTAACTTCCATATCTTGTGCAGAAATATTAATACCAGGTTTTGAATATTCAGATACCTTTTTTTCAAAGAAATTAGTTTTTCCTTCTAATGAAATTAATTCCATAAAATCAAATGGATTTGTAACATTATAAATTTTTTCTATACCTAATTGTACAGCTAATCTATCAGCAACAAATTTAATATAAACTATCATATCTTTCGAATTCATACCAATTAATGAACATGGTAAAGCATTTGTAATAAATTCAATTTCTTGTTCTACAGCTTCTTCAATAATTTCTTTAATTATTAAAGAATCTAATTTTTCAAATTTATGATATAATGCAATAGCAAATTCTGTATGTAAACTTTCATCTCTTGAAATTAATTCATTTGAAAATGTAAGTCCAGGTAGAAGTCCACGTTTTTTAAGCCAATAAATTGCACAAAATGATCCTGAAAAGAATATACCTTCAACACATGCAAATGCAACTAAACGAATTGTAAATGATGATTGTTCATCTATCCATTTCAATGCCCATAAAGCTTTTTTACGTATACATGGTATTTCATCAATAGCTTGAAATAATTTATTTTTTTCTATAGGATCTTTAACATATTGATCAATCAATAATGAATAAGTTTCTGAATGTATACCTTCCATAGCATTTTGAACACCATAAAATAATCTTGCAACTGGTGATTCAACTTCTTTTTGAAATCTTGTAGCTAAATTTTCTTGTACAATACCATCAGATCCTGCAAAGAATGCAAGAACATATTTAATAAAATATTGTTCATTATAATTCAATTTTTCCCAATCATTTTTATCTTTACTAAAATCAATTTCTTCAGCTATCCAAAATGATCCCGCCGCTTTTTTATAAAAATTAAATAAATCTTGTTCTGTTTCATCAATAGGAAATAACGTATATCTTTTATTTAATGAGTTAAAGGTAGACATCCTCTTTTATTTAATAAAAACAAAATGACAACAGAATTTCCGTTTTCAAATAATATTTTAAATACAATTATTCAACCTAGAATTGTTTTAGGTACTCAAGGTTATGATATTAAAGTTGATTTAGGATTAACAGGGACAAGAATATCTGATATTTATGTTGATACATTACATTGTTTAAATTATGATCCACCTATAGGCGGGGGTACAGGTGGAAGTGGAGGTCAAGGACCTACAGGGGCAGCAGGAGCTACAGGAGCTAATGGACTTCCAGGAGTTACAGGACCTCCAGGATCATTAGAAAATTTAAATGGAGTACCTACACAAATAGTATTTTTTGGTAATACAGGTATAACATCAAGTTCACAATTAACATTTAATGGTAGTGAAATGGTAATACCGACTACACAAGTTTTATCTCAAAATCAAGCTGGAAGAATGAGACTTGTAAATTCAGGTGATGAATCATATATTCAATCAGGATTAAGAAGTGTAATTGGTAGTGGAAATATTTTAAATATTACAGCTTATAGTTCATCTTCAGCAATTACACAATTTGATACACATAATGCAAGAGTATGTTTAGGTGGTGGATTTCTTCCTGATATAAATGCTCAAAAAATACAAATTCAAGGTGAAACTTTAATTACTGGTACAACAGGAGGAGCACCAATAACTACATTTCAACAATTTAGTTCAGGAGGAACTACAACATTACCACAAGGAAATTATAATATTTATGGATGGGGAGAAGGTGGAACAGGACAAGGATCACAAGCTGGTGGATTTATTCAAGTTACAGGATTTACAGGAGGAAATTTATCATGGGGATTTGCAGGTGGTTCTACAGGATTATTAGGAAATAATGGTGGTGATGGATTATTTTTAAATGTTGGAGGTTTAACAGGATGGGCATATGGTGGTGGTGGAGGTGGTGGATTAACAGGAACAGGTTATAATGCATCAACTATAGGTGGAACTGGTGGATATTTTAGTTCACAAAGTAATGAACAATTAAGTTTTGGTGGATTTTCTAATCCTTTATCAAATGTTTCATTTACTGGACAATCAAATATTACAATGTCAGATTTTTTAATATTACCCGCAGGAACTATAATTACAGCTTCTCAAGAACATACAATTAGTGGTGGTACAGGAACATTTGATCTTTTAACATTTCCTTCTGGAACTACATTTAGTATACAAGGTAATGGAATTAGTGGAAATAGTGCGGATGTTTCATCTAATGTTAATAAAATTTATGCTCCTTATCAAAATTCTAATATTGGTTTAACTTCTTCAGGTGTTACGGGTGTTACAGGTAATGGACAACATATTATTATTGATGGAATTTCTGGAATATCTGGTAGTAATGTAGAATTTGTATTACAAGGTGTTCTTTCTAATCCTTCTACAAATATATTAGTTAATGGAACTATTAATTCAAATTTTTCTTATCCTAATACATATATTTTATTAGGTAATAATTATGTTCATACTCCTGGAACTTCATTATATACTATAAATGGAAGTTGTCCATTTGCATTAGTTGGAACATCAGTTTTAACACCGCTACCTATTCCTGAAATAGGTATTGCTTATTTAACAACACCATCAACTTCAGTAACATTATCAAATTATACGCCTAGTAATAGTCAATTAAGAACTTTACAAACATCTATATCAGCAATAGGAAATACAGGAACAATAATTCAAGGTGGTTCAGGAATATTAAATTCAGTTAGTGGCGGTGGTGGTGGTGGTGGATATTATGGTGGTGGTGGCGGTGTTGTAAATGGTCGTGGTGGTAATGGATCAGGAACTACAGGAGGAATTTTAAATAGTATTTTAATTAATGGTTCAAATTCTGATGCTTATCGTAATAAATATAATAATTATAAATATGGTGGTTCAGGACAATCAGGTTTACTAATAATTGAAACTATTTCAAATCAAAATTTACCAGTATTACAAGTGGATGGAGCACTAACTGCTACATCAGTAACTGCTACTTTACCATCATCTTTTAATAGTAATCCTGGAAGTGCTTCAGCAATTTCTCTAGGTGGAGGAAATAGTTTATATTCATTATTAAAAGGTGTTGGTCCTGGTGCTGGTGGAGTAAGTCAAGATTTTTTACATTTATATAGATATGGACCTTCTACAGCTAGAGGAAATACATTTGGAACTTTTGGAGGATCATCAGAATTTTTAAATATTAGTGGAATTCCTGCTGTAGGATCAACTTTTCCACCAAATTCACAAAATCTTTTACAAATTCGTAGTTCAGAAGTAGTTTTAGATGGTAACTCAAATTTAACTGTTGGAGGCTCTATAACTTCAGTTGGAAATATAACTTCAAATGGAAATATTCAAGGTGTAGATATAATTGCAACTTCAGATAGACGTTTAAAAGAAAATATACAAACTATTGATTCAGCATTAGATAAAGTTATGAAATTACGTGGTGTATATTTTAATAGAAAAGATACAGATAAAAGAAGTGTAGGTGTAATTGCACAAGAAATTGAAGAAGTTTTACCTGAAGTTGTTCATACAGATGATACACCTGAAGAAATGAAATCTGTTTCTTATGGAAGTATTATTGGATTAATAATTGAAGCTATTAAAGAACTTAAACAAAATACCAAGTAATATTTACTCCTCCTCCGCTTCCTGCAGATCCGCCTGCACCAGCCGCATTCTGCCCTCTACCCCCGTCACCTCCTCTACCCCCTCCTCCTACTCCGGGGAAGGAGGGAACGCCTCCTCCAGCACCGCCATCTGAACCTCCACCACCTTGACCATTTTGACCTCCAATAAGTCCTCCTCCACCTCCAGCACCATTTTCTTCTTGAACAGCACCGGAGTTAAAGCCAGCAGGAGTTCCACCTCCACCTCCTTGTCCGCCAAGAGCTGTAACTGATGGATTTGAACCATATGTAAATGTAGTTGATCCTCCGCTACTACCACCACCTCCACTTGACCCGTTATAAAAGGCACAGGTAGAGGGTACTCCCATCGTACCACCATTCCCACCACCACCAATTGTTACAGTTAATGTTGATCCAGTAGTATATGAATATGATGTTGGAGTCGATGTTCCTCCTGATCCACCTCCACCTCCACCTCCACCATTACGCCAAGAAGGACCGTCAACACAGCCATATCCACCACCACCACCACCACCACCACCACCACCACCAATAGCAGTTACAACAAAAATACGTACTTTTGGTTTTCCAGGTATTACTGGAGGAAATATAGTTCCACTTGCTGTAAACATCTGGCCTACCGGACTTGTATCCAAAAAGTATCTTCCAAGAAAGTATGTTAAGCTCAATGGTCCCGCTGGAACTGTATATGGACTTCCATTATCATCATAAAGTGTTCTTCCAATTAATGAAGTTAAATTAAATGGATATGTAAGAGGGGGAGGGCCAGCTTGCAAGTTAAACGCATAAAACAGTTCTGACATTGAAATTTGTGAACCAAGTAATGGAAATCTACCAGTTGCAGGATTCCAAGCCATATTACTCAAATCTTAGATACTAATTTATGTATACTTAACGTTGAAACACCTGAAATTTCTGAAACTTTTTTCATTTCAGATTTTGTTTTTAATCCTAATATATATGCTATTACACCAATTACTATAGTTTTTGGTGAATTTTCAAATTCTTCAGATCTTTCTGATATTTCATATAATTTATTAATTACTTTATGTCGTTGTTCATCATTTAATTCTAATGAAGTTGTTAATCTTTCTGCTATACCTAATTGTGTTTGTAATACACTATTTTCAACTTTTTGAAAACGAGATACAGCTTTACATAATGATCTTACATTAACTTCAAACATATCTGAAATTTCTTCATATGTACGTGATGCTTCATTTTGACGACATGATATATATAATGTAGCACCCATTAATGCTCTTCTTGTTTCACCTCTAACTTTTTGTGCATCTTCTAAATTTTTATATAATCCACATGCATCCATATAAATAGATTTTGGTAAATTATAATGTGTACATATTTGTTGCATTTTATCAAATATTCCAATCCATGATCTATCATTATTTGATGACCATGTAGATAATCTTTGCAATGATTTCATTTCGGAGCTTTTTGTTGAAATACCCCTAAATGAAATGATTGAACCATATGAAGAATTAGGTAAAAGTTCAGATGTAGTAAATCCTACTCGTGATTTATCTTCTTTTGAATCTTCATAAAATTTAGTTTCTGATGATTCATCAAATACAGGTAAACCTATAAGACCACATTTTACACATACATTTTCACCATCTATATGTTCATATAAATGTTCACACATTTTTTCTAATAAATGTATTACAAGTTTTTTTGATTCGTTTTTGGTTTATAAGATAAAGTTAAATCAATTAATGAACCATATTTTGGAAAAATTTTTCCAATATGTTCACCTAAATATTCATGATGTAAATATTTTAATTTTTCTGTTAATTCATCAATAAAAAGAAAAATTGCAAATATAAAAAATATTCCTGAAATATATCCGTCAACTAAAGTATCTAATTCTTTACGTACACGCAAAAATGGAGGTAATAATTCAATGTATTGAGCTGACCAAAATGCTATAATTGCAATAATAATTATTTCAACAGAAACATCTGTAAATTTATAAATTTCAGATCTTTTTTTCCAATCTTCATCAAATTCATCAAAAAGATGATAAAAAGCATAAGAAATTAAAGCACCAAAAAATGTATAGAAAATAGCTAAAACTGCTGCGTTTATTGTAACAGCTAAAGATTCTCTAAAAGATATCTTCATTTGTATTTTTAACAACAAATAAGTGTTTATGATGAATTAAAAAATTCAGGATTATAAGCTTGAGGACGATAATTAGTAGTTAAAATAGTTTTACCTAAATCACGTGTTTTTACAGGTCTTAACCATGATATTAATAAATATTTTTCTTCAACATTCCATACCCAAAAACCAGCTTTTAAAAGTTCATTTAATAAATAATTTACAGCATCTTTAAAATTAAATAAAGGATAACCAAATACAAATGATGGAACTTCAAATAAAATATAAGGAGCATTAGAATTACGTATCGCTTGCTCTCTTACTTTTCCTTCAATTTGGGCTAAAATTGATTTCATAGCAGATAATTTATAAATTTTATGCTCTTCTTGTTCATCCCATACGTCACGTGCTCTTATCATTTTATTTTAGTATTATTTAAATGGAGTCATTTAAAATTTTAGCTTTAAGTGGTGGTGGATCAAAAGGATATTTACATATTGGTGCTTTAGAAATTTTAGAAGAAAAAGTTGGTAATTTACATGAATATTTTAAAGAAGGTATATATGGATGTTCTATAGGTTCAATTATTGGTACAGCTATAGCATTTGGTATACCTTTAAAAAAAATTAAAGAATTATTTAAAAGTCTTTCATTTAATGAATTATTTAAAATTGATATGAAAGTTGAAGAAATCTTTATTAAAAAAGGTATTTTTAATATGGATTTATTAGAAAAAAAATTAATTGAATTATTTAATTTAGTAAATATACAAATTGAAAATAAAGTTTTAGGTGATGCTCTTATACCTTTAAAAATACAAGCTTCAAATATAACAAAAGGTATTCCTGTTATATTTCAAAAAAATGTTCCTGTAATTAAAGCATTATTATGTTCTTCATGTATACCTATAGTATTTCAACCACAACAAATAAATAATTCTTTATATGTAGATGGTGGATTTCTAACAAATATTTTATTAAGTGTTATACCTGAAAATGAACGTGAAAAAACTTTATGTTTATCAATTATTCATTCTGATCCAACAATTAAACCTACAAATATTAAAAATATGAGTTTATCTGATTTTTTTTATAAATTATATAAAATTTCATGTTTATATGAAAGACAAAAAAATCCTATAAAAAATAATATAGATTTATATTATGATAAAGGATCAGGTTTAACATCATGGACAGATATTCAAAAAGATGAAATGGTTTTACATGGTAGAACTTTGACTACTAACTTTTTCTCCGAGAGCAGCTTTTAAAAATGCATCAAAATTTAAAGGATCAGGAACAGCTTTTAATTCTATAACTTTATTATGTGTTTCTAATTTAAAAGTTGGATAAGATTTAATTTTATATAAAGCAGCTTTACTTTTATTAGCTTCAGCATTAATATCTTCAAATTGTATTCTAAATCCACCATATGTTACAGGATTATTTTTTAATTGTTGTTGAAATGATTTCCATTTAGGATCAGCAGATTTACAAAAAGGACACCATGATGTATAAAACATCATAAATCTTGCTTGTGATGGTTCTAAACCATTATGTTCTAATGGCGGATCTTCAATAATTAATTTTGATCCTGGAAAATTACCTGTATATATACGATAAACACCTATAATAATAAAAAATAATAAACTAACAATTATTAAAGATAACCACATTTCTGTCATTTACGAAAATCAGGATATAAAAGTTTTGCTTCTTTTTGTCTTTCAGAATACCATAATTTATAAGATTCTAATTGTGTATGACCTTGACATAATTTAGATGCTATGAACCAGGTTTGTTTTTCTGATTCGTATGGTTTTGGGGATATTCCGTACCATTGACCTGAAACCCTAAAAATCTCTTGAATCTTTTCCATAGACTTAGTGGTTTCGAAAATTGATTCCATTGTTTAATTGTATATGTGTTACTCATAGATAAATTACATCTTGAACATATTGGAACTAAATTTTGTATAGATGTTTCACCACCATGAGATTCAGGTATATCATGACCACATTGAAAATCAAATACTGAAATTTTATTTTCACACCATACAATTTTACATTTAGATTCATATTTTTTACCCATATGACGCAACCATACTTGTTCACGTAAAGCTTTAGGAATTTTATCTTTCATTAAATTTATATATATTAGAACTATTAAATGGAAAAATTTGTAGAAGCTCAAAAGGATATGTATAAAGTTGCATATAAAGAAATAAAAGCTGGTAAAAAAGTTTCACATTGGATATGGTATATTTTTCCACAACTTGATGGACTTATTTCAAATCCATCAGAAAATACAAAATATTATTCTTTAACTTTTGAAGAAGCACGTGAATTTTTAAATCATAAAATTTTAGGTAAACGTTTAAGAAAATTAACAAAATTATTATTAAAAGGAAATCCAAAAACTATTATGGGAACTGATTCTGGAAAATTACATTCTTCTATGACATTATTTAATTTAATAGAACCTCACACAGAATTTGAAAAAGTTTTAGAATATTATAATGGTCCAGATAAAAAAACTATTGCTTTATCTCATTAAAATGGATTTTTTTTAACAGGTATACAAAGAAAAAAAATGTCAGATGAAGCATATGAAAGATATTTGAAACTAAAACAATTAGTTGAAGAACTTGAAGTTGGTAATCCAACAAGAACTACTGATTGGTATGATACAGAATATACAAGAATATTTAGTTATAGAGAACATTTTGGTTGTGATTTTACAGAGATCGCACCAGATAATCAAAATCCTGGATTTCGTAGAAATTTAGAAATAGTTGAAACTTTAGTAACATCTTTGATGACAACTTATGAACAAACACGTTGGTTTTCCTTATACGATTATTGTCGTCTGAATCGTTTACTAATATGGTTAGTTGAATATGATGGTGAAGATATTGATAATTTGTTTGGTCTATTGAGTTTAAGCAGGGAATCCGACAAGGGTGGCGCCGATACCAAATCCGGCACCACTTCTTGCAGATGCTCCAACTGAAGGAGCATAAATATCTAAAATTGCAAACGTACATAAAGCAACTAAAGAAATCATTGCAATTTCGGAAAGTTTAAGAACTTTTCCAGGAAGAAGGTATGCTGCGACGGCAACAGCTAAACCTTCAAGAGCATATTTTACAGCTCTTGTTAAAAGGTCACTCATCATAGAAGGTTGAGTAGGCTGGGGTTTTTCCATTTTATATTGAAGAAAGGAATAAAAGTTAATAAATAATGAGAATAACATTTTCTTCAAAAATTGATGACGATGTTAAAAAACAATATAAATTATATAATTCTGATGAAAGACAATATGATTTTTATTTAATGTTATATTTAAATTCACCTGATGGATGGTCAACAAAAGGTTATTTCTTTGATCCAGTATTACGCGATCCTAAAATTGAAATTAGATTATCATCAACAAAAACCATAACAAATATTTGTGGATTAGAAGGTAAATTATCATGTGCTGAATTAGGTGGAAAACATGTATATTTAAATGCTGATAGATGGTTTAATGGTTCTTCTGAATCTAAATTAGATTTAGAAAATTATAGACAATATATGGTATCTCATGAAATTGGACATATTTTAGGATATGATCATATAGATTGTCCTTGTCCTGGTTGTAAAGCTCCAATAATGATGCAACAAACAAAAGGTATAAAAAGCTGTAAACCAAATACTAAAGTCTAATTAATTAAATAAAAAATGTTATGTGAAAAATCTTTAGTAGATGTTAGTATAGCAGTATTTGCGTTAACTATTATGATATTTTCATTTGGTTGTACATTTTATGGGTTATATCGTTATACGTTTAATATGGTTAAAGATGAAGAACAATATTCTCCATGGTTTGTTACAGATCATCTAATTTTAGCAGGTAATATTTTACAAGTTGCTTCATTAGCAGGAACTTTATATTTTGTTCAAGCTGTAAGAGATCCTTTAATTAAAATGATAATAACTTCATCAACATTTTTATTATTGATTATAATTTTATATTTAACAAATTATGATTCAGGTGACAAATTTATTGAAGCATCAGGATGGACAGGAATGGTTTTATTAGTTATAGATTTATATATTAAAGTTACGGCTGTATTTTTAGGATTTGGTGTATGTTCATTACCTGAAGCATCAACTTTAATAAATAGTGCTACAAAAACACTTTTAGGGGGATCAAGAAAAAGACGTTAATTTCTTTTTAATAATGTAAATATGAATCAAGCACTATATTCTTTATTTACAGCATTAGGTGTATGTCTTGTTGGAGCTGGTCTAGCATTTCAAATATTATATATTGAAAATAACCAAAATGATGAAATAAATTATTTACCACATCAAGTAATGTCAATATTAACAAGTTCTATAGTTGTAAGTTATTTAGTTTTTAATTTATTATTTTTTAGACCATGGAGTTCATTATTTAATATTGGTATATCATCATTTCTTTTAATTGTAGGATTAACACTTGAAATATTTTTTATGCAATTTAATGTTACACCTGTAACACAAGGATTTGCTTATGCATTTGCTGGAATAAATGCTTTAATAAGATTATTTATTTTAATTAGTATACGATGTGGAAGTTATACTTCAAGTATACCTGAAGTATTGAGAAAATTTCTTGATGAATCATCTAAAGTAGGTATGCCATCAGGTGAAGCTAGTAAAAAACTTGCTGCTGATTTAAAAGCACAAGCTGAACAAGTATCTGATATTGATCCTGTACAATTATGGAATAAAATTCAATCTATTGCAGGAGCAGATTTTAAGAAAATTCCAGATCCTGATTTAGCTAAAACTATTAAAGATCAAATTCAAAAAGCTTTAGGTGTTCCACCAAGAGATTCTAGAGGTGGTAGACGTCGTTAAAAATGATTTTCATGGAATAAACTTTTAAATATAAAAATGCCTGAAACTCTTGAAAAACTCGATGAATCGGGTAAAGTTGTAGATTATCTTGAAGAAGATACTGAAATTCCTACCCAACGTTATAGTATTATTTCTTTTTTATCACCTGAAAAAGTTATTAAACGTAGAGAACAATTTTTTCATGAAAAATTTATTCAATGGTTGGATTTGGATTGGAGAGTTGAAGGTTTGGAAAAATTGATGGACTTTCTTTCAAAGAAATATGCTTTGAAAGTTGATGATTTGATGAAAGATATGCAAGAATTTAGTAAAGTACATCAAGAAGAATTGAAAAAAACTGATATTTTAGAAAAGTATCAGGTTTTTCTATTGAAACATGAAAAAGATCTTGATACTGAATTTACTGAAAAAAATGAATTTCAAACTAATGTTCGTGGTGTAAAAATTCGTAGAGTATTTGCAAATTTGGAAGAAGCACAAATGTTTTGTAAAGTTCTTCAACGTAAATATCCTCGTGATAATTTATATCTTGGAAAAGTTGGTTGTTGGTTACCATGGGATCCATCTGAACATGTAATGCCTGAAGTTGAATATGCTGAAAAAGAATTGAATGAATTGATGCGTAAATATAAAGAAAATGAGATGAATAAAGATATCTTTTTTGAAGAACGTAAAGCTGAAAAAATGGAAGAACAACGTAAAGAAAATGCAAGACGTCGTCAACAAGCTTTGGAAGATAAAGGACAAGCTGATCTTAAAGATGTAGCTAATGCTCTACAAACTGCTTCTCCAATTCATCCTACTGAAGGTGGCATTCGTGAAGAATTAGATTAGTATATAATAAAGGAAATGAACGCAAATGCTGAAGAATTCGTACCTAAAGCAAACCGATTGAGTGCAGATGCTCCCGAATTTGATCCAATTGAAGCTCAAGCACACCTAACATCTAAAGAAGTTGCTGAGAAAGTATTAGAAGGTGAAGGCAGACGTCGTAAAACTCGTAAAGGTAAAAAATCTCGTAAATCTAAGAAACGTTCACGAAAAACAAGACGCCGCTAATAAATAAATGCCAGTTCAATTTAAAGCTCTTAAAGTTGGTCAACGATATTCGTTTACTGACTTAGGAACTGGTAGGGTTGATACCGGAGTTCTTAAACAAAAATGGGGGGAAGGAGAGGAGGAGAGTTTAACAATTTCTGTCGAGGCAAGTGCGGATCGTCCTCGTGAAGAAATAAGTGCTCCGTATTCTCTTTATACGATCGAATCTTTAGAGCCGGAACCAAGAGAAGCTAAAAGAGAACCTATAAGAGATAGGAAGAAGGAGGAGAGAGAAGAAAGAGAGGGAAGATTGAAAAAGATAGGAAGTGGTCGTAAACGTAAAACTCGTAAAGGTAAAAAATCTCGTAAAACTTTAAAGAAAACACAGAGTCGCAGACGTCGTAGGGGAGGAAGTAGTTGTTCTGGAATTTAAGAATTAAATGTATATAGTAAATAATGAAGTTTTATCACTTATCAGATAAACCATTTACTAAACTCCGAAAGCGGAAATTAGGAATTGGATTTAAACCTCCTGGAATATGGTTAGCTCCTTCTGGAGTATGGAAAAAATTTATTAAAGAAGAATTAGGTGGAGAAATACCTAAATACGAATATGAATTTGATATTGATATGACTAAAGTATTAACCTTAAAGACGTACAAAGATGTTTCTGAATTTCAAGAAAAGTATAAAGATGAGCCTTGGAAACCTAACCAGTATACAATTAATTGGGATCTTGTAAAAAAAGATTATGATGGTATCTACATTAAAAATGCTCAAATCAAAAAAGCACGTGATGAATTTATGTGGTATTCTATGTTTGATATAGAATCAGTATGTATGTGGGCTAACCTTTCTTCACCCAAACTTGTGGACCTTTCTTAGTTTGTAATTTTGAAGCATCAAATTCATCACCTGATAACATAGTGGATGAAAAAGGTTGATTTCCATGCCATAATGAATCATCACATAAATGGAAAGAAGGATGATCAGATGCTTTATACCAAAATACTTGATCTTCTAATTTATTTGATTGTACACCATTAACAATAACTAAACATTCAAATTTTTCAGTACATTGATCCATAAATTGTGAAAACATATCAAATGTTGGAAACATACCTGCATAATTTTCATAAATTCTTTTACGATTGGAAATATTATTTTCTCGTAAAATAAATACAAAATCTATATTTGTACGTAAATTTGGTGGTACACCTAAAGGATATTGCATTGTAATTAATGTTACCATATCAATATGTCTACCATTCATAAAAATATAACGTGTAGATTCTTCATTTATCCATGATTTATCATATAAACAATCATCTAAAATTAAAAAAGCACGTGGATCAATTTGCGATGATCCACCACGTTGTTTTTTTTCATGATTACGTTGTTGTTTTACTGCTAATTGTCTTTTTATTGAATTCATTACAATTTCAGGTTTATATTTATCATGAATTAATTTAGATGGTACCATTTCTTGAAAAAAAGGATTTGCTACTTCTGTTCCTGATATAACAGTACCTACAGGAAAACATTCACGTGTATTTGCTAAAATATCACGAACTAAAAAAGATTTTCCTGTATCTTTTTTTCCAATTAATACAATCATTGGAGATTTACGCGAATCAATTTCACAACGTTCCACAATCGTCTTAATACTGAATTTCTTAATCTCAAAATTCATTGCGGTAAGATTACTTAATACTTAGTATATAAAAGAATATAATGAAACGTAAAGAATCACGTTGTAATCCAATAAATATACAAATATCAAGAATTTTACCTAAAGCTAATTCATTATGCGGTGTTCAAAAATTACAACCTTTTTTTCCACCAATAGAAAATTTATTTAAAACTGAAAATTTAGATAAAGTTTCAGAATATGGTATAAAATTCCCTGATACTTTATCTTTTAATTCAGATTCTGTAACAACTTTAAATGGAGATGTAAAAATACATCCTAAAATTACAATGTTATTAAATCCTTATAAATGGATGAAAGGAATAAATTTAGAATTACCATCATCATCAAAAGATTCTACATTAATTCATAAAAAATTACAATCTTCAAATAATGCAGCATATGTAGGATCATTATTTAATGCAGTTTTATCATTAACAAAATGTCAACATTTTCCTAAAGTTTTTGGTGTATTTTCAGGTATATCCGAAGAATTTAAATTAGATATATCAGATGATTATGATGAACTTTGTGAAAGACCATGGTTTTCTAAAAATGTAGGTAAAACATTTACTTTAAAATTAGAAGAATCATTAACAGAAGAAATTAAATATACTCGAACATCAAGACCATTATTAAATTTAGGTGAAGAAACTGATATTGAATATGAAGAATTAGAACCATCAAAATTTGATTTAGAAGATGTTGAATTACAAAAAGTTTTTGAAGAAGAAGAAATTATAGATACACAATCTGAATCTACAGATTCTACAACTGATATATTTGAATTAGATTCTGAATCAGAATATTCTTTAGAAGATGGTAGTGATGATATATCATTTGCATGGGCACATTTTAAAAATGTTCCTGTACAATTAACTATTATGGAAAAATTAGATGGAACATTTTATGAACTTATTACACAAAATCCTGATCCTATAAAATGGTATGCTTGGACATTTCAAATTGTTTTTGCATTAGCATTTATGCAACGTAATTTTGGTTTAATTCATAATGATTTGCATGGAAATAATGTTATGTATGTACCTACAACAAAAGAGTATTTTTATTATTCATGTTCAGGAATAACATATAAAGTACCAACTTATGGATATTTATTAAAAATTATTGATTTTGATAGAGGTATAGGATATATTAAATTACATGGTATGAAAGAATCTAAATTATTTATGAGTGATCAATTTGATATAAGTGATGAAGCTGGTGGACAATATAATTTTCAACCATTTTTTAAAGATTCTGTACCTATAATTAAACCTAATTTTTCATTTGATTTAGTAAGATTTGCTACTTCAATGTTTTGGGATTTATATCCTGAAGGACCTGAAAGTTTAGATTATAAAGATGATAAATTATTTAAATTATTAATGAAATGGTTAACTTTAGAAGATGGTACATCTATATTATTTCATAAACAAAATCCAAAACTTGATAGATATTATGGATTTAATTTATATAAAGCTATTGCAAGATTTTGTAAAGATTCTATACCAAAAAAAGAATTATCTGAATTTACAGAATTTCAAGATAAAATACCACCAGGAGAATTACCTATTATAATAGAAAATTAAAAATTTCTAATTGAACTATTTATACCATTTAAAGCACCTAAAATACCTAATGAAGCTAAAAGAATTTGCCACCATACAACATGTTGTTTAACTCCAATAATTAAATTATATAAATTCCATCCTAAAGCAGTTAAAGATAATAATAAAATAATTTTCCAAAACATTATTATTTAATAAACTCTAAAAAGTTTTTATTAAATTAAAATGTTGGTTTACCTACAAACATTTCTTGAACTACTGGAACTTCAGGTGTAATTTCTTTAATAAGTTCAATAGTTTCAGGTGATTGAGTAACATAAACAATTCCAGCTGACATTAAACTACTAAATACAGATAATTTTAAAGCTGTAAACCAATCTAAAGGTTCTTGTTTAGAACGACGTTCAATAGCATATAAAATAAAAGAAACTAAAGCTACACCAATAGATACATAAATAATCCACATTTTTTTAATGTTTAAACAAGAAATCTATTTATTTATTTAAAACGAGGCTTGAATCTTCAGCTTTAATTTCTAATGTATCTAAATTTAATACTTCTTCAGGAATAGTAACTTCTTGTGGTTTTTCATCTAATTCGGTAATAGAAATATTATCAGCTTCATCAGTTACTTGAAGTTCAGGTAATTCAGAATCTTCAGAATCCGTATCAGATTCAGGTAAATCTTCAAAAAGAACTGATTTAGTTTCAGATGGTGGTACTTCTTCAGGTGGTTCAGAAAAGTATGATTTTGTAATAGTTTCCCATGGAAGAAATGATCTTACAACATCATCAATTGTTCTATCAACAATTTGTTCAATTTCTTGTCTATTACGTGCTTGTTGTTCTGATGGAATATTAGTTTTAAATAAAAATGCAGATTGCCATAATTTTCTTGCAGATTGTTTATATAATTCATGAATAAATTTTGTAATATTAGGTCTATCAAATTCAACTTTAAAATTTGATGAATTACCACGATATTGTAATGAAGCAAAAGATTTCATATAAGCAAGAAAAACACCAAGTAATAAATCATCTAAATATGCACATTTTGTTGATTTAATAATTCTTTCAACTTCTTCAGATAAAGTTGATTCAGTCCATTCAGGTATTTTAGTTACCATATTTTGAAAAGTTCTAATAACTTCTGTAGGTTGATTATTTCTTTCACATAATTTTTGTGCTGTTTCTTTAACACTCCAAAATCCTTCTGAAATACGTGGAACTAATAATGTAGATAAATGTTCACGTAAATGAATTTTTGCTGTTTCTGTCATTTTTTATATTAATAAAAGTTTGAAAAACGGATTTTAATAACGTAAAGTTTGTTAGTTCCTAATCAACAAACATGGTTTCGGCATTACAAATGAAACTTCTGAAGGAGAAGAAGAAGAAAAAGGAGCAGGAGAAGAACAATGAGCCTAATAAACCTGTTCAACCTGTTCAACCTGTTCAACCTGTTCAGCCTAAAAAGAATTAGGTTTAAAAAATTCATGAAAACGGATTTTTTAACTTATTTAATTTTTATTATTAAATTGAAAGAGCAATAATGAGTAAAGTACTTGAATCAAAAGTTGCTGAACTACAGGCGGCATTTGCCGCACTACAAGCGGAAGTAGCTGAACTAAAAGCTACCAAAACAAACAAGAAGGAAAAAGAACCAAAACAAAAGAATGAAACAAATATTAAAACTTTTAATAAAGCTTCAAAACAACAAATTACAGAACTTACAGGTTTTGAAGAAAAATCAGATGAATTCAAAGAATTTGTTAAAAAGGTTAAAGTCTATGCAAATAGTCTTAAACCTGAAGATTATTCTTCAAAAACATTTGTTGAAATTGTTTCTGAAACAAAAGCTTTGGATGCACCAGCAGAATCTACACTTGTAGGTGGTGGTGCTAAACCATTGCCACGAGTAATTCCTGATCTTGTTGATTATCAAGATGATCTTAAAAAGACTGAAGAAGTCGGAGTTTATCTACTTGATGATGAATTGGTTACTGGAAAGCCACGTAATGAAGATGAAGAAGATCTTGAAGAAGTTACTTCTAAAGGACTTAAAGCTTTGATGGACAAAGCTACAGGACGTGTTTACAACTCAGAAAGTGAAGAATTTATGGGATATGCTCTTATGAAAAAAAAGAAGTTTGCTGGACTAATCTAAAAATTAAGAAAAAACTTTTTTTCTATAAGTTTTTAAATACATTATAAATAATTAAACATAAAAGTATCCAAAACCATCCTATATAACCAAATGTAATAAATGATAATAAACCAAATGCTAAACCAATATAAGTACTTTCAGGAAATAAAGCATTACCTGATTTATATGAATCTATAATGAAAAATCCAAGTAAAATTATCCATGCTGACATCATAGCATATTTTGATACTGATAATATATGATTATGTTTTTTAACTTTAATTGTTGGTATAGATAATTTAACTTGATCACCATCATTAAATTTTTCTAAATTTGTATGACCATTATTAACTTTATATTGAATTTGTAAAATTTTAGGTGTTCCTGGATTAGGATCTAATATACCTAAACTTTGTGCTGAAACAATAAAATTTAATTCACCATTATTATTTAATCCTTGTATTTCTTTTGTTACATCAATAAATTGTGTTTCTACACCATAACTAGCTTTAATAATTTTTAAACCATCTTCCATCTTTCCTTTTATGATGAGAACACGACATTTGCAATTCCTCTATATACTCTTAAAAAGTTATAAGATTCAACATGTGCTGTAACTACAAATGTATAAGGAAATATATCTTGATGTCTTTTATTTATTATAGTTAAAACTTCATCAGGATTATATACTGCTGGATTTACAACAATTGTAGGTCTTGGATTTAATGCTGTTGATTTTAATATACATAAAGTTGTTTCATTTGCAGATGGATTTATTGGTGGTTCTAATGTAGATATACGTAATAATGTTGTATTAAACATTGAACCATTTACATGTCCTGATGGTTGTTTTGAATAATGATCTAATGAAAATGAATACATATATACACCAGGTAATGGTGAACCTTTAATATGTCTATAATTTTGTAAATCTTTATAAAATGATGTTGATTTAGTTTCTTCACGATTAGCACCATCAAATATTATTGTAGCATCTACCATACTATCTTTTAATGATAAATTTGATCCTTGTTCATATCCTGATGTATATAATTGTGTAAATGTTTGTTGATCTGTAAATTTTAATTTTGGTCCATTATCCCAATTTGTATAATTATCATAATTATTATTTAATAAAACATCAGAACGTTGTGATGTCCATACAATTCTTGTACATAAATTTGTCATTGTAAGTTCAATATCATTTGATGAACCACGTATACCTTCACGTGTTATTGGTCTTAAATCATGAATAATATATGATGTATCACTTTTTGCTAATTGTATCATTTCAGGATCACTTAAAAATATATATGTAGCTTGTATAGATGGTCTTAATTCCCATGTAGTTAAAGAAGGATTTAATGGTGTTGTATCAATTTTTGGTGGACTTAAAAATTTATCTAAAGAATATAAAGGTTTTGAAGGATTTGGTGCAATTCTTTGATTAAATGTAGAACTTAATGGATCAACATCAATAATAGTAAATAATTCATATATACTACGAAATTCTATAACAAATTCAACTTCAGAATATTGTAAAGAAATTAATGGTAATGATGAACCAACATCTTCACAAAACCAAAAATGTAAAGGTATAGTTAATTCTCTTCCTAAAATTGATGGTGCTGCTTGTAAAGATTTTGTTATAGAATGTGGATATTGATTAAATTTTCCATATGAATATGCTGGATTATATAATTCTGGTATATTACCTATCATTTGATCAACTTTTTCACGTGTATTTTTATCATGATGTAAATATGAATGTAATTTTAACCATTCACCTGTATGCGTAACAATCGCAGTTCCATTAATTAAAATTGATACATGTCTTATCATATTATAACCTATATTTGTAATCCATTGAAATTCATAACCTTTAGCTTCATTACCTATAGGATGTACAGGTGAATAAATATCAGGTAAAGTAACATTTACATAACAATCATGTAATAATTGAGCACTACGATCAACTCTAGCACGAAATAATTTATGTTGTGTAGGATGTAAATTTAAATTTGTTGCACGAAAATTTAATAAATAATGTTCCATAGCAAATTCAGTATGACGTTTATATACTGATTTGAAATGTGTAAATGATGGCTGACCTGTAACTAAATGATCTTGAGCACCTTTATTAACTAATTGCATTAAGCCTCCTGGCATTTCTTATTATTTAACATTTGTTCTTTTTATATTTAAAACATATCCAATTGAATTGTTAAATCATGCGTTGTATTTTGATTTCCTCCAGAAAATGTAATTCCTACATGAATTCTATCACCTGCGGCTAAATCTTGTGTAGAATTGTAGTAAGATACGTTAGTACCAGTTATTCCTATAAGTGTTTGTGTATAATTTGGAATTGGAACTTTTATTCCAGTTGATTTTGGAGTATAATATACTTGTATTGTTGTTGTATGCGTATCAGATGGTCCAGTTGTACAAGCTATATTTAATCCTGATAAAATTGCAGGTTGTTGAATTCTATAAAATGCTGCCGGTAATCCTGGGTCAGGAAATACATTATTAGTAGCTGCCTGCGTTCCTGGCCATAAATATCCAGTAGTAGTGCCATCATTGGTACCACTTTTTAATTCTCCTTTTAATCCGTAATATACAACTGTAGGATAAACATATGTTGAGAAAGGTTTGCCTCCTGCTGATTTTGTAACTAAATCTGTTCCTGGTCCAATTTGTATTCCCGGTGATGCTAAATATGTTGGATCACTAATAATTGAAGGTTCAGTTTGAAGAATATCAGATCCAGTATATGAATTAATATTTAATAATGGTTTTACTATTCCAATAGTTGTTGCGCGTAATTCGATAGAACCTAATGTTAGTCCAGAAGTATCATTTGTTTCTACACCAACATAACTACCAGTAGATCCAGTAATTCCAGATTCTCCAGGATTAGTTGGTGGAGCAACATATATATTCATATCACGAGTTGACATAACATTTCTATTACTAACTAAAATTCCACGTTTTTTACCTCCACCATTTGAATAAACATTAATTGTAGAACCCTTTAATGAATTAAATGAAAAAGATGATGGACCTAATGTTCCCGTTCCTCCTGCTTCAACTCCATATACTTCACTTACTCCATCAAAAGGAGCAGTTCGATTATCAACATTCACAACACATGTTCGTACTTTAGATGATACTGAAGATTGATCTGCTAAATAAATACCTTTCAAAGTATGATGTTCAGTTGATCTTAAACTTAGTGTAAGATCTTCTACACGATTATTTCCAAGTAAAGTTAGCAATGTAGTATCACCAGTAACGCCGTCCATTCTAATATTTGTTGCTTGAGTGCTTAGTCCACGAATTGAAACACCTTCAGCGAGTGTAATACCATGTGTAAGATCATAAGTTCCAGGCATTACCCATATAAGCTGTCCACTTAATGCTTCAGAAACAGCTTGATTAATAGACTGATATGGTAGACCACCAACAACTCCAGTTGAACTACCTTTTTCTTTATCAACTAAAAGAACATTACCAAATCCAAAGCTATTTGGTAAATCTTCCCATGTTGCATTAACTCCATTAGATGTTAATACTTGTCCTGTATTACCCGGATTACTATAAATATTTAATGTAAGTACATCAGTATTAATTGTAGTTAATGATGGAATAATTCCATCTCCAAAACTTGTATCTTGAATAGTAATGCTAGCAGAATTTGTTCCTAATACAAGTGAATTACCGACATTAGAAGTTCCTATTAGAACTGCCATATCGCCAATAAGATCATCACCAAATCCCACATAATTTCCATATACTCCACCAGTTAAAATATATCCATTAGTTCCATCATTATTCCAAACTAATTCTGAACTTCCAGAAAATCCACCTAAACCATCATTATATTGTAAAGAACCAGTAATTCCTTGAGCATTTTGTATAAGTGGTAAATCTTTCCATACAACAGATGGATTTCCAGTATCAACTGGACCAGTATATCCTAAATATTGTCCAGGTGCTCCATAACTACCATTAATATTAGCTGTAAATATAGAAGTAGTTAAATCGATTTGCGCAGATGATCCAATAGATGCATCCTCCATATTAAGAGATGATCCAATACAATTAAGATGTATTGTTCTTCCTAAATCAGGAACAGCAATACCAATTCCAACACTACCCATAGCATCTAAAGAAATGAAATTACCTGAATTTTGATTTGTTATAGTAGAATTTCCATCATAAGTTAATGTAGAATTTCCAGTTATTCCATCATTATAATAAAGTATAGCTCCTGTTATACCAATACCTAAATCAATTTTATTCGTATAAGGGTACATCTGAAAGATTGAAAATCCAGGATTTGTACCAACTGAAGATGATACTGAAATACGATAATAAGTATATTCCGTAAATGTTGGATCATTTACAGGCACGCTTAGTACATCAGGAGGGGGGTCAATGGCTGTTAAACCTCCTGTTACGGATGCTAATGATGTCCATAAACTTCCATCAGAACTTCCTTCAAATGTGAAATTTTCTAAATATTCAGTACCACTTTCTCTTTGAGAAATATCAAACTTCCAAATTGTAACTGGAAATGGACATTGAACTTGCCAAAACATAGGAAGACCATTTCCATTCGCAGCCCAATCTGTTGCGGTAAGGCCATCACATGCCCTCCATGGTTCAAAACTTCCCCCCGGGTATTCCGAACTTGCAGTTATTCCAAAACCATCTTGAGTATCAGATGTCATGATAGGAATTAATCCAGTAGTATTTCGGATAAAAAATGCAACATTACCAGTAGCTCCTGGTGGTCCTGTAGGTCCCGTAACTCCCGTTGCTCCAACAACTCCAGTTGGAGTTGACCATGTAACTTTTCCATTTCCATCAGAACCTAAATATTCTCCAGCAGCACCATCAGTACCAGCAACACTTATATAAAGATCATCAGAAGTAATTAAAATTTGTGAATCTTCTGTTGCTCCATCACTTCTGTCTTGAAGAGTAATTGTTGAGCTCTCTGCATTAATAGTAATTGCTTTTTGATTGTATAGTGAACCAAGATTTATAGACATATTTGCACCATCATCTAAATCAATACAATTTCCATTAAGTCCACCAGTTAATCTATATGCATTATTACTTGATCCACCCATTTCAGTCCATAAAAATCCATCATTTCCAGTTACTCCACTTCCATCATAATAAAGTACAGCTCCAGTAGATGCACTAAATTCAAATGTTCCTGTAGCTCCAGTAACTCCCGTAACTCCCGTTGCTCCCGTTGCTCCAGTTACACCAGTTACTCCAGTTACTCCAGTTACTCCAGTTACTCCCGTAACTCCCGTAACTCCCGTAGCTCCAGTTACTCCAGTTACACCAGTTACTCCAGTTACTCCAGTTACACCAGTTACACCAGTTACACCAGTTACACCAGTAACTCCATTTATTCCATCTGCTCCTGTAGCTCCTGTAACACCATTTATTCCATTTATTCCATTTATTCCATTTATTCCATCTGCTCCCGTAGCTCCTGTAGCTCCAGTAACTCCCGTAACTCCCGTAGCTCCAGTTACTCCAGTTACACCAGTTACACCAGTTACACCAGTAACTCCATTTATTCCAGTTACTCCAGTTACTCCAGTTACACCAGTTACACCAGTTACTCCAGTTACTCCAGTTACACCAGTTACACCAGTTACTCCAGTTACTCCTGTTACTCCAGTTACTCCAGTTACACCAGTTACTCCAGTTACACCAGTTACTCCTGTTACACCAGTTACACCAGTTACTCCAGTTACTCCAGTTACTCCTGTTACTCCAGTTACTCCAGTTACACCAGTTACTCCAGTTACTCCTGTTACACCAGTTACACCAGTTACTCCAGTTACTCCAGTTACTCCAGTTACTCCAGTTACTCCAGTTACACCAGTTACACCAGTTACTCCAGTTACTCCAGTTACTCCAGTTACTCCTGTTACACCATTTACTCCTGTAGCTCCTGTTACACCTGCGGCTCCTGTAGCTCCTGTTACACCAGTTACACCTGCTGCTCCTCCAGAAGGACCTGTAGCTCCCGTAGCTCCTGTAGGACCTCTTAAGCTACTTTCTAATATAGTAACTCTATTATTTAAATCTGCTATACCTGAATTACTTGACATTTTATTTTAAAACCCATTAAAATATATCCATTCTGTTCCCGTATAAAAAAAACTCATTAATTCTTTACCAATTGTAATTGTTCCACTACCTATAAAAATATGTAAATTTGTTAATGAAGTATTTAAAATTCGTATATGTAAATTAGTTGTACCAGTTGGTAAATTTATTGGTCCTGAAGTTGATAATCCAACCCTAACAATTTTAAAATTTAAAAGATTTGCTTCAACAACACCAGCCGTTGTATATATTGGCGAAAAATCAGTACCTTTTAAATCACTTGAAGATGATGAAGAACAACAATTTCCATTCAATAATGTATAATATTGTCCGGCAACATTATATTTTATTGTAGCAGGCATAATTATTTATTATACATATAAGTTTCTAATACTCCAGTTGTTGAACCTAATTGAGTTTTTGTTTCACGTAATTTTAATGGGTTTTCTAAACCATTTATTTTAATTACTTTACGTCTAATTTCTTGTGTATATAAACTTATATCACCTTTTGATTGTAAAGATCTTGTTTTACCTTCTTGTATATTAAATATAGGTTTAAAATTTTCTTTAGGTTTTTGAAATAATAATGAACCTATAGAAAATAAAAATAATATACCAAAAATATCTGCTATCATTATTAAAGAATGGATAATTTCATTAAATCTATAAATTGGAAATATGGTAAATTTTCATTATTACCTATATTTTTTGGTACATTAATGGCATTAATTGATATTTGTATGATGAGTTCTTTAAAAATGATACATAATAAAACTATATCTTATACATATGGATTACCATTATCTATAAGTTTATATGCTTTACAACCTCTCATTTTCTTAAAAGCTTTAAATTATGAAGGTATGGTAGTTACAAATTTAGTATGGAATTTAATGTCAAATGTAATTGTAACATTACAAGGTGTTCTAATATTTGGTGAATCTATTAAAGGTTTAAGATGGTTAGGTATTCTTATGTCTATTGTTTCTTTAACATTATTAGCTTATACAGATACTTAAAAAAATTGAATTTCAGTTGGTGATTTTTTCATACCAATTTTTAATAATCTTTTATCTTCAAATGCTTGAGCATCAAAAACTTCTTGTGTATCAGGATCAATAATTAATAATAAACCTTTTATTGATACACGTTGTAATCTTCTTGATTTACGAACAATATTTTTAAGATATAATGTATCACGCTCTTCACTTTTTAATGAAGGTGTCCATGCTAAATCTTCAGATTTTGTAGTCGTATCAAATCTCATACATTGAATTACAGGTTGTTCTTTTGAATGTAATTTTCTATGAATTTCACAATCTATAGCAGATTGTTTTAATAATAAACTAATATTCTTAGCTATTCTACCTTTACGATATGATAAATCATACATATATTCATCAGTACTTAAAAATACTTCTGTAGCTTGTTCAACATCATATCTTTTTAAATCTGTATCATTTCTTCTAATTAATGCTATATTTGGTCCTTCTATACCAACAGATTGTTCTTTTGAAAATACTGAAACATAAATTTTTACTTCTACAGTTCTTTCTTCTAATGGTAATCTTGCATGTGAACAAATACGTATAGCACGACCAATAACTTGATCTACAATAGCAGGATTCCATTGTGATTCAAGAATATGAACTTCTCTAACATTTTCTAAATTAATACCTTCAGCACCAGCTTTAGATGCCATTAAAATACATAATCTATCAGGTTCTTTAATTGATTCTTTTAAAGTTTGTGGAAAATCATCCGAATATTTTAAAGGATTATTAAATATTTGACGATATAAATCACGATCATCTTGTGATTCTTCACCAGTAAAAAATGCATAAGCAGGAACACCAGGTTTTAAATCAGGATCTTCAATTATAATACCATTTTCTTTTTTTAATTTATATTTTTGAAACCCATTTTGTTCTAAAACTAATCCAAACATACCTGTACCTTCTAATCCTGTAAATGTTGAATAAATAAATTGTTTATGTTTTTTTTCAATATATTTTTTAATATTTTGTAAACATTCATACATTTTAGGTGCAAAATTTTTTAATTTATCATCAATTAAGAAACGTTTTGGATCTGAACGTATTTTTTCATAAGCTTTTTCTTTAAAATCTTCACCTTCTTCATGAACTTCTAATTCAGGTGGTAAAGCAAAATTACATACTAATCTTGAATTTGTTCTATATGAACTAAAATCTTCATTCATATCTGATTTTGATCTACCTTTTTTAGTATCCATTTGAATTTCTATCCAACGTTTTTCTAAATATCTTAAAAATTGTTCTGATGACATTGGAACTTTAACTAATCGTTTATCTTGATTAATTTCTTTAGCTACTAATCTTTCATCAGCACCTTTATAATATGAAACTAAACCTTGTATTCTTCTTTGAAATAAAAGTGCATTTTTAATTTGTAAACCATCAATAAAAGTTTGTGCAAATTCTTCAAAATTTGAAGGTAAACATTCTAAATCTTCTTTTATAAGTTTATCTTGTGTTAATAATTCTACACCTGCAATTTTCTCTTGAAATTTTGTTCTAAATGTATCTACCCATTTTAAAATATCAGATTCTTGTATAAAATCTTTATTATATTTTACTGCTATTCTTTCACCTTTTTCTGATAAAATAGTTTCAAAATGTGGAGGATTTCTTGTTAATAAAATTTGTCTTTTAACTGAATCATATTCTATAGTATCAACATCTTTTAAAGTTTTTAAAAAACTAGTCATCATACCTTCATCCCATGATATAACTGATGAACAACCTATACGTACACGTTCAATTGGTCCACGTATTAAATTTAATAATATAGCTATTTCTAATGGATTATTTATAACAGGTGTTCCTGATAATAAAACAATTTTAGTATTTTTAGAACGATACATTCTATCATACATTGGTCTTAAAATACCTTGTTTTAATGCTGTTCCTGCAAAATTATGTGCTTCATCAATTATTATAACAGAATCATCAAAATTATTTGGATCATTTTCAGGTAAATATTTTTCTATATTTGATGAACGTATACCATCCATTGGTATATATTCATATCGTTGTTCTAATATATCATCAATTTGTTCAGAAATATCTTTTTGTGTTTTTAAATCCATTGATGAATAATTTGATGGTTTTTCAGGAATTGTCATAAAAAATCTTCCTTTTTTATCAAGAAATTTATCTGATATACCTAAACCTTTACCTTTTTCACGATCAGATTCAGAATTTAAATTATGTATAACCCAATGATTTTCTTGTTGATAAATTGAATCACCACAACTACGTAATTGTTGTTTAAAATTTGTTAATAATGAACTTTTAGCTAAAACATAAATCTTTTTTTTTGATAAAAGTGATTCTGCTACAGCAATAGCAGAACATGTTTTTCCTGATCCTAAACCATGATAAACAAGTATACCACGATAAGGTGTTTCTACTAATAAATAATCACGAATTAATTTTTGATAAGGAAAAAGTTCACGATTTCCTGAAGATGATTTAGTACATAAATCTACTGATTCATCTTCATCATCTTTTTCTTTTCTATAATTTTTTTTGATAAAGATTCTTGTAATAGCATCTGAAAATTCTTTACGATTTGGTAAAACATACATTTTTATTCACTTATTTTTAGAGAGGAAATGATAATGGAAGAATCTATTCGTAAACAACCTCGACTATGGATGGTATCATTTTATTTGTTCATGGTCGCTGGATTTTTATATTTTAAACCGGTAATTTCATTTGATGAAAATGGTAATATTAAACCATTTGGTACACAAAAGAGAGGATCAACTATATTTCCTTTATGGTGGTGGATGTTTATTTTTGCAGCATTATCTTATCTAAGTGTAACATATATTACAAATTTTTCAGTTTGAAAAAACGGAAATACTTTTATATTTTAAATAAGTAATTAAAAAAATGACAAGAAAATCAAAAGATCCTAAAAGAAAACTAAAAGTTAAACCTAGTGCAATTGCAAGAGCACCAGAAAAAAATAGAAAAGAATTTGAATCTATACTTTCAAACATTAGACCAACTGATGATGATAAATTAGTTATACGTAGTGTTGAAAAAATGGAAGGAACTGGATATTTTAAATTGAATGATGATAAAAATCCAGTAGGTATAACATTTGCAAATTGTCCAGGTAATCTTGCTTTATCAAGTATAATTGGACAATTAGTTAAAAATACTATAGAAGATCGTTCTTTACAACCTTTAGTTCTTGTTTTAATTCCATCAAATAAAAGAAATCCTGAAATTCTTTGTTTGATTACAGATGAAGATAAAACAGAAACAATGTATCGTATTTCACGTTTGAAAGAATATAATATTGCATTTATGAATCAGAAACCTGATTTGGATGAACTTTTCGAAGAAGAAATTCAAGTTGATGATTTGTAAGTATAAAAAAAAGTTTCAGGATTATATATTGTATTCTTCATAAATAAATGAATTTCATTTTCTGAGAATTTCATTTTTTTTAATAATTTATAATTTGTTTCTAATTTATCATTTTCATTTATTATAATATCTTTTGATGGACGTTTTATTAAAGGATGTAATATCATTTCAGGAACTTCATGAATACCAAAAGAATCTTTTGCTTTATGAAATGTTTGTTGTATTTTTCTTGATATACCACGTTTAAAAGCTTTTCTAATAAGTTTATTATCACCTGGTGATAAAACAATCATTCCAACTATATCAGGATATTTTTTTATTAATGTATCAGAAAAACATGGATCATATGATTTACCTTCTGAAGGCATACAACCTTTTGGTACATTAGAACATTGTTTTAAAAAATTTCTTTTTGTTTTATATGCCATTCTTGAATATTTTGATGGTTCTAATAACCATAAAACTTTTATATCTTTTGTTAAAATATATACATATAAAGTATCACCCATTTCATTACGATAATCTTTATAAATATGATAACCAAGAAATGGATTAGGATGAAAATAAACATTAAAATTTGGAGTAAAACATCTTCCTGAATCTATTGGAACACCTTTTAAATCATTCAAAGGTGTTTTTGTATAACGAAATAATAATGTATCTTTAGGTATTGTTTTAACTAGAAGTTTTGCTCGTCTGTAAGGAATCTCCTCCATTATTCTTAGACTCCTTTTCTTTTAATTCTTTTTCTAAATCATCTTCAAATTTCTTTAATTCTGCAAGATCAGGTTTACAAACTTCAGATTCAGTAGTATGTAACATTCTTGTAGTACTAATCCATGAACCTAACATCATAAAATAAGAAATACCTACAATATGAGAATAATTTTCTTCAAGTCCAAACCAATTTTTTAAAGGAATACTAAAACTATCACGAATAGTTTGCGACCATAAAGATAATCCAAAACATAAAGTAGGTAAAATCATCCATGTTAATCCTTCTACAGCAGAAATTGATAAAGAAACTTTAGAACATTTCATATAAGAAATAAATACAGAAAGAGCAGAACCAAATAAAAATAATCCTAGAGATACAAAAAAAACTTTAGTTAATTCCATTTATGTATTAAATAATGTAATCGTTTTTTTTAAATTATCGAGTAATTGTTTTCTTTGAATTAAATGAGGTCTTGTTGATTCTTCACATTCATCTAATGACATCCATTTAATTTCACAAATTTCACGTTGTTGTTCACTTGTTAAATGTTTATTTAAATTTATAGATTCTTTTAAAATAGATATAAAATATAGATGTTTATATTTAATATTATTTGTTCCTTTAAAAACTTCTTCTAAATATAAATTTTTACATACTATATAAGATTCTCTTGAAATATTTGTTTCTTCAGAAAATTCACGAATTGCACAATTATAATCATCTTCTTTATGTTGTCTTCTTCCTTTTGGAAATCCCCATTCAGATTCTTTATAACCTTCAGTTGTAAATAATAAATTAATATCTAAACATTCAAATTTTTCTTTAGATAAATTATATTCATTTGAATGATGATCATGTCCTTTACCCCAATGTATAGACCATATATTTGTAAAATCTTTACTTTTTAATATTTCATGTTCTTCAAATGTCATATTAGAAACTAATTTTTTAATAAAATCTAAATCATCTTTTTCATATTTTCCACGAACAAAATCAGTAAATGCCATTGAATGTTTCCTTCTAACCATAAGAACTTTTACAGATTCAGGATTACATGGAAGTTTTGATGAATCAACTAGTATAAGACCACAAGACATTATAGGATGTCGACAATCACGAAATACGTGTCCTTTTTCACCACAATTATTACAATACATGTTATTTTTTATTAAGGTTATTATGTTTAAGTAAATAATAAAATGGGAGTAGGAACATCAGCACCTAAAATTGATTACTCAACAGCTCAATTCAGTTCAGCTGATGTATCACGTCAAATCAAAGAAGCCGCAACAAAAACAAGTGATAGTGTTTGGGGATATGCTAAAACTGGATTTTGGATTTTAGGTCTTCTTTTAGTTTTTGGAGGAATTGGAACTGCTATATATTATATTTGGTTTATTGAACCTGATCTTCAACCTAGTTTAGTTATTGATTCGGCTAAACTTGTAGATCCTATTTATGGTCCTACAGGAGCAGATATTACAAGTGCATTAAATGCAAAAGTACAAGGTGATGCTATATATTTACCTAAAGGTGTTTCAGATCTTTCAACTACTGGTTTAATGTGTCTTGCTCCAGGAAGTACTGGTGCTACTGGTCCTAGTGTACCATGTCAAAGTATTAAAGGTAATCTTTCATTAAGTTATCATTTTTCAGGAACTACGAAAGGATTAGATACATCAGTAAAAAGTCCACCACCTTTTCCAGTAACTGATCCAATTAATATTTCTTTAGCAAATGAACAATTAACTGAAAGTTTTACAAATAAAATAACAAAACCACCTGTATCAAAACAAGTAAAACCTACTTTTTTTGGAAATTTATTTAATTCAGTAAATTTTTCAGGTAGTTCATCAAATTTATTACCTAATGTAAAAGATGGTAAAGAACATACAATTATTCCATCAAAATATGCTCCATTATCAAGTGGACAAGAAGGTTCTTATGGAATGCAATTTTGGGTATTTATAAAAGATTGGAATTATAAATTTGGTGTTGAAAAACATTTAGTATCACGTTCAGATCCAACAAATATATCAATAATGAATCCTTCAATTTCTTTACATCCAACAGATAATACATTAAAAATTAGTATATCAATTTATGGTAATTCTTCATCAACAAAAACTGATCCATCACCTTATGGACATTCAGGATCAACTGATGATGTATTTATATGTGAAGTTCCTGATATACCATTACAAACATGGTTATCATTATCAATAAGTGTATTTTCAAGAAATTTAGATGTTTATATGAATGGTAATTTAGTAAAATCATGTGTTCTTAGTGGTGTACCTAAAAATGTAGGTGGTAATATAGATTTAAATTCTGGTGGTGGATTTTCAGGATATTTATGTTCATTTTATCATTATCCTAGAATGTTAACACCAGAAGATGCACAAACTTTCTTTTCACAAGGATCACCATGTACATCTGTAACACAACCATCAACATCTACAAAAGTTACAGGATATGGATTTAAATTTGGTGTATATGATGCAGCAGGAAAACAATTAAGTCAATATGTTTTATAAAAACGGAATTTTTTTTTATAGATTAATGGTTAGCAGATGGATTTCCGCATATAATTAACACGCTTAAAGCCTTCAAGTTTTCAGCGTTTTAGAGTTTTAGCAAAGGATAAACAAAGATGTCTGCAGTAGCAGGTGGTGGGGGTGAGAACCCAAAGTTAGTGGGATCTGTGTATTCCCGCTGCGAAAAGTATAGCATTTGCCCTAAGTACTTCTTGGGCAAGATGGCCGATATTGGCTGGTGTACTGACAAGCTTCCGCAGAAGGTGGAGTTTTGTGAGGGCAACTGCGGGCTGAAGCACAGCGATGTGCAGATTATCAAGAATGATCTTTTGTCGTACACTGGCGTGTGCTGCTACAAGGAGATTCATGGGGTTGAGTGCCCCAAGTGCGCAGATCACACGTGCCCATGTGCACGTGATAGGTCTACTGCAGATTTGATAGCACGCATGGTTGGCATTTGCTGGGATGGGGAGTCAAATTATGAGAATACCAGAATTGCCCGTGAGGCATACATTGCCAAGCAGAAGGCAAAGCTAGAAAAAGCAAAAGAAAAGGCAGCCAATAAGGCTGCTGAGGAGCAGCGCCTGGAGGCGCTTGCTCAGATTGAGGCAGCCAGAATCGCTGCTGTAAAAGAACGTGTTGCCGCTCTAAAGAGTGGCGCAGAGTCAGCAAGTGTTGAACCGGTGGCCACGAAGGCACCAGTAGCACCTGCTGTAAAAAAAACCTATGCTGCCGCATTAAAGGAGGGCGCAAATTCAGCAAATGTTGACGAGGTGGCCACGGAGGCACCAGTAGCACCTGCTGTAAAAAGTGTGGATGCTAAGAAAGATCCACCCCTCTCCGAAGAGGAAATGGAGAAAGGAAAGCATAACATGGAGGGAGATTTCAAGTATGCAGATGGGAAACTCCGCTGGGGAGAAATTGCCTGTGATGAAGGCGATGAGTAAAAAAAAGAACAAAAACGGGTAAACAGAAAAAACCCTTTTTAATTGTTTTTCCTTTCAGAAAGTGTATAAACACACTCTGAGAGGAGGATACATGGAGTGGGATTCGAACCCACGCGGATTTCTCCAACAGTTCTTAAGACTGTCACCTTAACCACTCGGTCACCCATGTTCATTCTGTATTAGTTTCATGCGTTTAAATGTCTTTCTGTTTCAATTCTAAATCTGTAATGATTTTCTCATGTGGAAGTTCTAAATAAAGAATTGTACTAAAAAAAGGTGTAGTTCTTCCGTCTAAAATCATATATCTTGTTTTAGAATTTTCTATTATATTTGTTAATAATTTTGTAAATATTTTTTCTTTATTTAATGTATCTCTTATCTTAATTTTACATTGTCCATCCCATCCACACATATGTGAATTTTCACATAAATTTTTACTTTCAAATTGTCCACATGGTTTACGTATTTTTGATATAAATTCTATTGGACTATCAACTTTTGCAAAATAAATTTTATTTGTAAACCATTCTTCTAATAAAGGTTCAACATTTTTACGTAATGGTGTATTTGATATAACTTCTCGTAATTCAGAATCTTCTTCTAAATCTTTTGTAAGTTCATATAAAATAAAATTAAAAATTTCATCTGTATAAGAAATTTCTTTATAAATTTGTAAATTTTCAGAATTAGTTTCACCAAATGTAAATTCAGTTTCACCTTCTTTTATTATAGATGTAATTACATCTAATGGTTTACCTTCAGATTTTTCAGGTTTTACAGGTATATGTAATCCACATTCTAATAAAATTTCTACACGATTATTTTCAGAATCAATAATATCTTTATCAAATTTATAACCTGAATGATGTTTTGATAATTTAATTAAATATTTTTTCATAGAATCATATGTTGGTAATTTATCTGAAATTTCTTGATAACTTAATGTTTGTTCATTACGAAATAATGATGGTAAAGGAGAATTTTTAAATGGTATAATAATTGTATTTTCTAAGAATAAACCTTGCATTCTTCCAAATGGATCAATAATAAAAATTGGATTATCATCAAATAATTCAACAAATCCTTCAAATGCTTCAACTGATGTTGGTATATCTAATTTACAAGATTTTTCACGTAATTCTTCTAATTTAGTTTCAATATTTTTTGTAAATGGTTTATCTAAAAAATTAGTTACAAATGAAAAATTACGTCCAGATCTTGATACAAAACCTAAACAATCAACTTGATTATTAATTTCAAGTAATAAAATTTTATTGTCTCCTGAAACTAATTGTGAATAAAATAAACAACTTGTTTTTAAAGTTTCTAAATTTATTCTATAAACATCAATATCTAAACATAAACATGTATATTCAACTTCTTGAATAGGTGATAATGTTTCATCACGAAAAGCTTTTGATATACCTGAAATCATTCTTGCAACATTTTTTCTTGATAAAATATCTGTATCAAATGGTTTAATTTTAGATAAATTCATTTCAATTTCTTCAATATAATCATCTGATAATTTTGTCCATAAATGTAAAAATGAACAATTTAAAACTATTTCAATATTAAATCTTGGTTCTTCAATTTTTTTACTTTTAAATAATTCAGGTAAAGTTTTTGAAGAATGACCTAAACCAATTCTAAAATATCCCGATTGTCCGCCAGGTATACGACTACCATTTTTCTTAAAAAATGTATAATTATTTTCTAAATCTAAAACATTTATAAATTCTTCAGGTAAATAAGCAAGTCTTAATTCTTCTAAATCTGTAATTAATTCACGATTAATATAATATTTTCCTTCTTGTGTTTCTTTAGATAAAGTTTTAGGTTTATGTTCAGTTCTAAAACAACATGGTAAATCTTTAGAATTAGTTAAAGATTTTAAAGGTGTTTTACTATATCCTGCATATGAAAAACCTTTTGTTCTTGGAATTACAGAAAATTCTCTTGGATCAGCTTTTGAATCTGTTGAATTTCTAACTTTACCACCACATACAGGACATGATAAAATACCTTTTGTTTCTAATAATTGTGTTTTTTGTAATGGTATTTTATCATACATACACCAATATTCAGGACACATAATAATACCTTCAGGATTTTCCCATTTTAATATTTTCTTTTCATCAATATTTTTTCTTGGATCAAATTCTTCTGGTATTGTTTCTAATTCTTCTTTTTTTATTCCTATAGGTTGATGTGATTGTTCACAAGCTCCAGGATAATCTGGATTAGGTTTATCAGGATTAAATGTATTAGGATCAAATTCTTCTAATCTTTTAATAAAATATGAATATTTAGATGTTTTCTTACCAGTTTTTTTAACTTCTTCAACTTTTTGTTCAGGTTGGACTTCTTCTAAATATGAAAATAAATCACCAAATGAATCATCTGTAGTATATTC
>Ga0222712_10001123_pt1 | contig 34314 bp, 37 predicted proteins | sample C33_657DmetaG_FD_165043 | JGI IMG/M metagenome (GOLD analysis project Ga0222712, IMG submission 165043) | Estuarine water microbial communities from San Francisco Bay, California, United States - C33_657D | ecosystem: Environmental > Aquatic > Marine > Unclassified | place: USA: California...
TAATACCCCATATCAGTAATAGCCATGTGAATAGAACCATGAAAAAGGCCAACTAAATGACGCGTTTCATTCCTGTAAATATTCGGAATGTCCGATGATTTTATATAATTTTCCATCGTATCGAATATTGACATGTGGTTAAATAGTATATCACCCAAAATAAAAAGTCCTGTATTTTTTAAATAAAACAAATTTTTGTGTTGTAAGGCGTCGATAATAGGACTTATACTATCTAGTCTACTTTTATTGTTTAGTGTAGCGTCGTGATTTCCAGCTATAACTACAGTCGGGCGAATATCTGCCAGGTTTTTTAGAAAATCCGAAGCAAGTTTTACACATTCTGGACTTAAATCGGATTTAGAATGAAATATGTCTCCTAATACAGCGACGCAGGTATTGGTTGGTGTTTTATGAACTACATCATATAACTTTTTAAATACTGACAAATACTCATCATGCCGTTTTGTCAACCTGATATGTATATCCGCTACATGTAGTATTCCTATAAAATTCTTTACGTCGCAGTTTAGTCTAGTAACATTCATAAATTAATTTTAATTTTAACAATTCATCAAAACTTATAAGTTTTGATGATCTTATTGCCTCCCAAGTCTTTTCAAAACCTATTTCCGATGGATCTTTATCGTTTAGTATCACCAACTTAGTTTTAATATTATTTTTAATTAAAAATTCTAAAATTCTAATAGATTCTTTTATAGCATCATTATCCAATAATACGTTTACAATTGAAACTTTATTTATTATTAATGATTCTTTTAATTTTCTTGACAAGGTTTTACCAAATAAAGGAATGCAATTATATCGAACGGCAAAAGCATCAAACGCCCCTTCCACCAAAGTAATTTCCTGATTTAAATCGATTAAAGATTCAAATCCTATAATATTTTTGTTGAATTCACAGTTATTATACTTTAATTTTGTGTCTTTATAATAGCTTCTTCCTATAAAAAAGTTTAAATGGTTGTCTTTATCAAAAGACGGCACTATAATTCTTTGTCTAAACTCACCTTCTTCACAATATCCAATTTGGTAACGATATATATCATATTTATTTAAACCCCTCGACATCAAATATTTTAAGGCATTGTTATATTCCACCGAATTTCTATATTCATACAACGGAATGTATTCCAACGGCAACTTCAGCATTGCAACATTGCACTCTGTTTTTTCTTTGAATAAACTTTCAAGAACATCGGATTGATTGTGATGTGAACTATAAGATCCACCGGCAGGTTTAATTAAACTATATAAATCATATGATAAATTTAGTTTCTTAAACAAAGTTTTAAAACTTGTTCCTGAAAAATTACAAACCCAACAGTTATACTTTCCTGTGTTTAAATTTATTTCTAATTTTCTTTTATAATGCTTGCAGTTTGGACAAAAGTATACTGCATCAGTTCCTTTTCTAATTCTAGCTTTTTGATTCAAAGCCTTATTTAAAATCCCCACAATCTCATTCTGCAATAACATCTTTTTAATCTAAACTCAAAACTCAAATCGTCAATTTAAAATAAAGATAAAATCATAGCATCGTACATATCCGAGTTTCTTTTATCCCAATTTCCTTTGGTATTTAACACATCAAAATCGTGAATAGGGTGGATTTTTTCCAAATAAGTTTTTACAAAATCTTTAGATTTCATCCCCTTTTCACGACACTTTCCTATCACCTTTTTTCTGGCTGTATTAACATTTAATAGTTCAATTTTAATTTTCCAGTGTTCACTCAAAATATATTCAAATATCGCATTAAATCTTGAAAGGGTAATTATAACTTGTTGTGACGTAAATCCACCAGCAAATCCGCTTAATGCAGATTCTAAATAAATCATATCCACTTTTGAAAAATTTACGTTTTTTTCAATGTTTTGTATAACAAAAAACGACTTATCTTTATTGGTAGACTTAGATTTTATATCTATAAAACCCGCATCAATAATTTTTTTATTTTCAGAAAAAGCCCATCCACAAGTAGTTGTAGAAGCGTCGAACCCGAGAGTTTTGTAACTCATATTACACAATATATATCGTGATAAATCAAAAAAAGGAGAATTTTTTCTACTTTTTTTGAAAAAGAAAAACATCGATGAAAGTCGATGTTTTGACTTTTAAGGTTTATATTTTTTATTTGAAAATCCTTTTATAAATGAAGATAATTCTTTGGAAGCGTTTCCCTGAGCATCCTTAAATTCACTCTGACCTAACTGAACCTTTGGTTTGAATCCCTCCGTAGAAGTAAAGTTTTTTTCTTGAAGACTCGTAGGAATCGTTGACGCGCCCGCCGTTTTTGAGTCAAAAGCACCTCCTGATTTGGTTTGGTTATACCTCTGTTCCAGTGGTGTATTTATAGATTCTCTTTTTATAGGTGTGTTTGCCATATATTATAAATATCATTTAAATGTCAAATCGTATAATAAAATTTAAAGGAAATTTTCCTTCGTTTTTTATAGGCGTTCCTAACTTTGCGACTCCAATCAAATCCAAATTGTTATATAAACCTATAGTTGTAATATATGGAGACAGTAATGAACCCGTAGTGAAGTTTGAACCAGAGTCATATCTGGACTGAAAGACATCCTTAATAATAAATTTATTACCTTTTCCTGTAATAATATCCAGATAATCTTTAGCAGAGGAATATAAACTTCTAACCCCCACGCTTTTGCTGGTTATAAAAGAATCATAATTACTAGCAGTTAGAGTATCAGCAAAATATTTCCATATTATATAAAGATCCCTAATATCAGCAATTCCGTCGCCGTTTATATCCAACTTAGTATCTAAGTTATTAATGATATAATCAAATTCGTATTCGGTTAGTATGGAATCTGTCAAATTAAATAAAGTTTCATTTTTTATAGACTGTGTTACGTGATATAAAAATTTACTTTTTTCCACTACATTCTCAAATCCAATTGGATATTCCAACTGCAATAGATTCCACCAAGTTTCGTTGCCGTTAAACTTTTTATATATTGCTCTTAAAATTTTGTCACAATCTTGGAAATCAAATTTTCCATTTTTATTTAAATCTAAATCAAATGAAGTTGGAACATATGCGGTAGGATTTGTAGAATAATTGAATTCTCCGGGATTTACAGTGCATATTATTTGTTTTTCATACAAAGAAGTTTTGCTATTGTATGAAATGTCATAAATTGGTTCATCATTTACATCGCTTTCAAATATGTGATCAAATATAGAACCAGAATTTGAAAACACCATCTTTCCGTTTCTATAAAACACATTTCCTACATGGTGGTGTGATTCAAACTCGTTTAAATTGAATATGGAAAAATCGCCATTTAAATTTATCGCCAAATCATCCCTGTCTTCAACTATTTCAACTATTCTATTTGAATCCGTCAAAGCTATAGGAGAGCCGACAATTAAATTTTCTTTGTGGATAGAAACGTCATGTGCAAAAAAGTTAAATGGATAGCCAAATTTCTTTCTAGGTTTGAATTTGGCGTATACGTTGTTCCATCCATCATCTTGTTTTTCATAGATATAAAACATTCCCAAGTAGTCATTTTCAAAAATCTCATCACAATCTTCGGCTTTAAATAAAGTATTCTGTATATAAGATGAGGAAAATTCGGACAAAAATTTAGGAGACGAAATTAAAATCTTGTCTTCAGATATATCTAGAGAGTGTCCAAATCTATTGAATTTAAAAGAATCTTCATCACCAAACAATTTAGTTTCTTTCCAAAATGAGCTAGTCGTGTCATCTATTTGACACTTTATTAAATCATAGATGTATACACACCCATTTCTGTAACAGTTAGAACCACTGAATTCTTTGTAAATTCTATCATACGGCGCTCCGACTGCGACTGTCACATCTGTAGAAGAAGAACAGTAAATAGACACGGAATTTCCATAACCATCGGGAAGAGTAATTACAGGATCATATTGTGGAACCGGTAAAAATTTTAAGTTTTCCGGAGTTCTGTTAGACGTGAAAACATTAGTTAATTGCCAATTATCTGACCCCGACACATATTCATATAAAATTGCTTTTGAATTAGCATTTAGTATACTTCCATTTCCCACTATTAGTTTATTATAATTTTTATCTAACTTCAAACAAGAACCAAATAAATTTACGCCGCTAGAAGTTATATAACTGTGATATTCATATCCATTTGAAGAACTTTTAAACAAAAATACAGATCCACCATTCGAAGTGTAAGGACTTCCAACAGCAACAAAGTCTTGGTTTATTGATACTGACCAACCAAATGAATTTGATCCCGTATCTACAGAATCAGTTACATCTGAAGCATATATAGATTGTACCAGAGAATCTTCAACCGAAAGATCGTGAATTTCAATAACACCTTCATCATTTCTTATAACATTGTCAATATTTAATAGTGTATATGTTAATTTTGTAGAACCAATTGCACATGAATTTTCATATATGTCTAAACACCTTCCAAAATCGGATGATAGAATTAAAATATCTTCGCCGGTAGCAATTAGAAAACTTGAACTGTCAAATGAACTTATGGTATCCGAATATGATCCTGAACTGCCCGTCTCCGTCAATAAAGGATAACTTCCTGAGGTCAATCCTGTGATAGAGCTGGTAGTATTATTCTCAGTATATAAAATGTAATCATCTCTCAAAGATGAAACTTTTATAGTTTTATGATATTTGAACCTATTATTGACTGTAGAATCATATTTGTATACATCCACCGACCCATATTCAAGAATGGGATTGTTGGATGAACTGTCAAAAGAATCGAACGAGGGATTGCCAATCAAAGCATATATATCCCCCATAGCCACAGAATAACCAAAATCTTTTTTATCTATGTAAATTTTTTTGTGCATTATGAATAGTAATTATAATTAGGATTATTTTCCACATAATGATAAACAAAATTCTCATCGGAAATTATAGAATTTATATTAGATGAAGTCACATAGCCAGATCCACTTAAATAAAATTTATCAAAATTGGAATTAGATAAATTCAATTCGTCTATAAATTCAGGTATCACAATTCTTTCAAAGTCTATCGCCCAGTTATTATGAATTTGATTATCTGTAACGGAATCCACATACACGACAAGTTTCTTTTGATATTTGTCATAGGAAACAAATCTTCCTGTCATAGTGACACTGTAATCTCTAGAACCAGTCTGTCCCATTGAAATATTAGAATCTAATTTTGTAATATAAGTTGTAGTGTTTATATATCCACCATAATGTTCATCCGACAGATTCAGAGATCCAGTATCTAAATAAAATTCTTTTACCCCAATTGACATAGAAACCTCGTTTGACTGTCCTGAAGCAATATACGAATATATTTCTTTGTTGTTATATTTTTGTGATAAAACCTCCAATCCAGAAAACATCGGTGTATTGTGGGGGTTATTTGATTTTGGAATCTTGACCTTGTAATCCGTTAGATTATATTGTTTTGTAGTATTTAAATTTATATTAAATTGTATATCAGTGTTTTGTGTAGTCGTGCCTTTTAGTGATTTATTTGAAGTGTAATCATTATAGTATACTAACTTTTGATATTTTACATTTGGATCTAGAATGGTAAATTTTCTTCCCATTCCGATGTTGTAAAACATATATTTTGTTATAAATGGATCCTCCCCCCACGAAAATGCAAATCTAGGAGATTTTCCAAATCTAGAATCCAACAAGGTAGTATCCGTGTATCTTTTTATAAAAGACAAACTCCTATTTGCTTTGGCAATAACTGAAAAAACATTGCTCATGCCTTTTGTGGCAACAGATGTAGGAGGGACAACTGTAGACCAGTCTGAGTTTATATTTTGTCCAAAAGGTATAAAAGATTGAGAATAATCGTTTTTTCCCCAAGATACACATTCTCCATTATTTTTTACAATAATGGTATGATCGTCTCCACAATCGACATCCAAAATATTAGTATCATGTGAATTTGGAATTTTTGATTGACTATAAGTTGAATCTACTCCCCAAGAATATAAATTTCCGTTGTTATCTAGAATCATTCCATGAGATCGCCCGATTGATATCTTTTTGACGTTAGTTTTCTGTGGAATTGACGTGAAAAATGAACTGGCTGAACTGTGTCCGAATCCATAAATTAATCCGTTTTTATGAATTGCAATACTTCCACTTGGTCCCGCCTTTATGTAAGAATAATTGTTATCGACAGATGTGGGTATAGAGCCGGTATAAGAAGATTCACCCCAAACATAAATTTTACCATTTTGATCTATAGCAATTATATGATGGTTTCCGGCGGATATATCATCAATGATTCCATCAAAATTTGGAACTGAACCGGTAATTGAACCACTACCCCATACAGTTAAACTTCCATTAGTTTTTAAAACTGCAACGAAATCATTGCCACATTCTATTTTTTTAAAGTTTCCCAGTAAATTTTGATGGGGAATATTATTTAAATTATTAGAACCGTCACCAATATACATTGTGTAAGAATCTGTAGAAATCGGAGGTATTATATCTTTTTCATCATAACCTCTTACATAAAAGGTATCGGCGACATCTCTATTTACAAAAATTATATTATTTTTATAATATTGCCAGTTCAAGTCAGTTAAATCACCATCATTTATAGAAAAGTTTCTTTGATTAAAATTAATATAAGAACAAGAATGAAAATAATTTATATCTTTATTTTGATCTGATACTATTATTCCAAACACATTTTCTTTTACATATAAATTTCCCTGACCATCATCGATTATAGTATAAGTTTGATCGCTAGAATCTTCTATAATTTCCACGCTGTTTTCCATTATTCTGTCTCCGAAATATGCCTGTGGAATCGTTACGACTTTAATTTTGTCATAGAGAACTCTACTTTTTCCATCTAAAAATGTATCTAGGTTTTCTAATCCCAATAATTTAGTTGGATCTTTGGAATCATTATAAAACAAATTTTTTATCTGATCATATGTTATTCTCTTGTATGTATCATTTAAATTCTGTTGTTCAATATTCGGGTTAAATTTTACAAACTGTTCAACTTTTAATCCGTCTTCTATGGTTACAAAATTATCATCGGACTGTTCTAGACAAAGATTACATAGAGAATTTGTAAACGGAACATCAATCGACAAATCAAATCTATATGGGGGACCATTGTAAGGAGCTTTGCTATCGCTTAATTCAGTATAAGATTCCAGTAACCAATAATCCGTAGACCCTTCCATTTGTATGTCTATTTCTCCACTACTAGTATTCTCTATTATTATCGAATAACTTGGTTGAAAAACCAAAGAAGATGAACATCCAAATTGCCATCCATCGCCATAGTCTATAAACTCTAACGCGAGATTTTTTACTGTAAATGATGAAACTCCAGTAACCTCCGCCTCAGTATTAAATACTGTATTACCGGATTCTGATACAAATGAAGCAGACGTCGACTCCGAAACAAACAAAGCATTGTTATAATAATAATCAAAATCCGCATCGCCCATCAAAAAGTTTGAATTTGATTTGCTTGTTGATCTCCATCTTTTTGATACTACAAACGGAATCGAAGTTATATCATCTTTATTTAGACTCTTAATCATTCTACCATAAATATCAATTAATTTGTGATTTTAGAAGTCTAATCTCACCCTAATCAACAATTCGTTGGTAAAATCTTTTCTTGTGGGTCTACTCAATTTAGCGACCGCAATCAATTCATTGAGTTCATTATATAAACCAACAGTAGTAACGAATGTTTTTGGTTCAGTTTGAAGGCCGGATATTATTTCCCCCTTCGTATTGTTTTCATCCGTGGTTTGATAAATAAAAGAGGGATTGTTTGAAAAATTGTAGTCTTGATTTTTAACTCTTATAAAATAATGAGATGAGGGAACCAGTTCGGTTTTTCTTACTCGCATGAGAGCTGACGGAGCAAGATTGCCTGCGCCTTTTAATTTTTTAAATAACTCTTGATGGTTTACTATTGTTGATGAGGTAGTGTTATCAAATTGATGACCGGCATATTCAGCCAATTTATTTGCATTCAAAACAATAATTCCATTTTTTGGATAAAATAAACCCAATCCTCTATAATTTACATCGAAAGCACTATTTTGACCTATCGCTTCATTGTAACTTCCTGAGATTATTTGGTAAACCAATCTTTGTTCCTTTTGTTCCGCAGAACTTAGAATAGAATATTCATCAATTAAACTTAAACTCGATGACGTGTTAGATCCTGAGATAGTAAAGTTCCATTGACCCCTATCGATTTGATCCTTCATCAAATCTGAACTGAAAGCAATCACGAATATTTCCGAGCTTGTAATATAAGTGGAAGAACCCGCACTGCCTGTTTTAAAACTAAATTTTCCATCCAAATCTGATATTCCCAATAATAAGTTTTTGTATTGGGCGTAAATTGCAGCTGAACTAGAAAATACCAAATTAGAACCACTTACTCCACCACCGTTCACAGAACCATAAGAAATTGAAAATAATACTTGTGGGTTGTTTATATTGTTGTTATAAGCGTTAGTATAATATAATCCATTTAAAACGTCATAAATTCCGTTTGAACCTGTTAACTTTGATTGTGCGCTGGACGTTTGAAAAAAAGACTGTGAAATCTTTATGTCGCCTCCAGGAAAATATCCACTCGATACTCCCGTGGTTTTTCCAGAAATTATATCAGTCGATTCAAATGGTTGATAAATTTTAAAATTTGCCATAATTTTATTCAACAGTTACGGTTACAGGTATGCTGACTCCGCCACCACTCTCATTTCCTATGATGGTTAATGTGGTTGTGGTTGTTTGTTGTAGTTTTGAAGAAGGCGTAAAAGCGAATTCCAATCCCACCAAAGCTTGTGAATTTTCTGAAGACGTATCACCTGCAAATCCTGATACAGTCCCTACAGCTGTAGTCACAGGAGACTCAATTGTTACAATTAAAGTTCCAACTTTAGAATTTCCCAATATAGCCGTATATCCACCATTAGCATTATAGTTAGATGGAGTAGTCGATGGGGTGATCACAATACGACCATTATATGTAGATACGACATTAATTGAAGATTGTGCAATTGTAACAGTAGGAATAAAAGTAGTTCCTTGATCCAAAGTAACCAATTTATACTTCATCACTTGAGTTTCATCAACACTTGGCTCAAAAATTGGAGTATTTATTAAGGCAATCTCCTTTAAATCTTCAGAATCGGCATTTTCGTTATAAAGACCATAATTAATTTCATCGTCCGCTAAAGCGAATGATGTTATTTTTAAACTTCCGTTTTTGGAAAGAAGTTCTCTTCCTTTTTTTGTTAAAACCGCGTCAACTACGATGGATTTATTGTCTAAGTATGCCATATTTCATTTAATAAATAGTTTTAATTTTTATTTTTATTCTTTTTTATTTACAACCCTCTGCCACCAAATAATACGTTTGGTTGGAAATCATCTGGAATTCTATATTTAGTATATTCCTTTACAACTCCAACGTTTTCTGTTATTTGAGATAATATAGAGTTATTATTTACTTCTCCGTTAGATATATATAAAGTTGCATTATTAAATCTTCTCTTATTTTCTATATCTACTATCGGACCGTTATACGGAGATGAAAATCTTGGAAGTTTTCTTAAATTTCCATACCAAGGTAAGGTAGGCAATTTGGATATAGATGACGTGGTATAATTTCCTGCTAAAGCTTGACCGACATCTATAGTAATCACAGGCTCCCTATCTTCGTTGCCAGGCTCATTGATAGTAGTGAATCTGTTTTGTCTACCCTTTCCAAAGTAATCCGGCGGAAAATCCACAGTGTCAAGGCTGCCCGTGACATAATACAATTCTTTTCTCAATGACAAGTTCTTTCTACTTATATGAGGAAAATCCCTCAAGTCAGTTAAAATTTTATATGCCGAAGAAGTTATAAAAGAACTTCCACTGTTGACAAGTTCTACGGAAATAAAATCTTTAATATAATTCGAGGAAGTAATATTATCCGGAGAATAACTCAGGGTTTTCTTATTAGTTTTAGTATAAGCAAAATACTTTTTTCCTTCAATATCAACTAAACCATTTAAATCCACGAATATATTGTTCATATATTTATCTGGCGTATCATTTATACTTTTGAATTCTTCAAACGATGAGTTATTAAAAGATAAATTGGTTTCGTGTAATTCTACATCAATAATAGAATTTGTGATAGATGTAATTGTAGAACTATCTGTATCACCCAGTATGGTAGTTAAATCTACACTGGAGGTAAAAACTTGTAGGTTAGTTATATTAACAGGCTTTTCTTCAATACGATTTCTTTCCAAAATTGTAGGTTCTATCAATAATCCGTTATAAACCTTGTTTCTGGCAGGTAATAAGTTTTTAAGGGTATCAAAAATACTTGCATCTACATATGTTTTATAAATTGTAAATAATTCGTTAAATAGAATTTTATTTACATAATTTTCTCCATAATAATACTCTCTTAATTTTTCCAACCCTAAATATTTTCTACCAAATCGTTCTCTAGGATCAGAAATAGACGATACAATTTCATAATCACCAAAGAAATTCAAAATTGATTTATTTCTTTCGTGAATAGGCGATAAAAATATTCCAAGTTTGTTGGTGTCGACATAATGATCCTCGTCATTTTTATAAGTCTGAGATTTAAGAGGAGACAGAGATTGATCATAAGTATGAATTGAATTTTTCTTTACTTTATTATTTTCAAACCTACTAGGACCTACTTCTCCTGTAAAATATTCATTTGTAATATTAAATTCTTTTGTTTGATGTGGAAATACTGAATATGATTCGGTGAAACAACTTGAAGTATTGTAGTAAGAATAATAATTACTTCCTGAAACATTATATATCTTGGCATAAATGTTTGGATAATATGGGTTAACGTTGTTTACTGTATATCCTGATTCCGTAGAAGAACTGTATGATATATCTATTGGTATTCCTGAGTCAAATCTAAATAATATATCTTCGTAACTAGAGGATGGTTGTCCTTGATAATAATAATTAAAATTTTTACATTTCAAATAAAAATTTTCGTCAGACAACGCATTTCTCTGAAAAACGAATCTGTCTAAACATCCGTAAAATTTTTCTACTTTGTATTTACTCAAATTTTCATCCAAAAAATTTTCCAATAAATCAGATGTTTCAGAAATAAGACTTCCACTTTCATTCTCAGAATCCAATAAGATATTTGCAAAAGAAATAGGAATGTTTCCCAATTCAGACCCTAAATCCAAAGTCTCATTAAAATTTCCAAATATTACATATCCACCCAAATTATCAAAAGCTTTATTCAAAGATTGACTTAAATAAAAAGTAAATTTTTTATCAATTGGGTCTATACAAAATTCGTTCTGATGGACGCATATATCATATTTAGTAGGAGCCACGTCCTCATCTTCAGGAATTTCAAAGTTTGAATTTATTTCATTCCTTCTTATCAATATACTCATCACTTCATTGTTAAACATATGAAATGGTTCTGTAATTACTGTTCTTGATGAAGATGGAACCGTATCGTAATCTTCTATTAAAAAATAAAGGCTGCCTAATTTTTCTGATAATTTTATAAATCCAAAAGAATAAATCGGTAAAGAACCAGAAGTATATGTTGTGTGAATAGGAACTATTATTTTATTTAGGTTTTTATACTTTTCTTTGTCTATGTAAAGTTTAAAATCCAAAGATTTATACGGTTGTAAATTGTTTATTTCAACCCGTTCATCTAATCCACCACTGAATTCTAACAAATATTCTTTATCTTCCACTAAATAAGATGAAGTGATTTCACTTCTCGTATATCCACCCCCAAATTCTTTAATCAAAATCATGTTATTTGGGATACCATAAATTGAAAATATTTGTCTGAGACACTCTTCTGTTCCTTTTGTCTTATAAATTGATGGGAGATTATTTAAAATTCTTTTCCATATTGTTTTGGTCTTTTTATCCAAAGATATAGAATTTTTCAAGCTAGCTTTTTTAGAACTATCTAAGTAAGACTCCTCAATTGTCGCATCTTCTAAAATTCCACTCAAACTTGGCGGCGTGGAAAATCCAAAACTTGATAAAATATGATTAATGATATCTGAGGAAATACCCAACGAATAATCTTCTCCAACTTTTTTATAAATTCCTATGGCCGAAATATACAAATAAATATTATCAAAATGATGACCTATCATACACAAAAACTTCAGATATTCATCATTATTTTCATCTAGATAAACATATTCAGGAGTATTATTTACAAGCGAATCTCTATTATCTTTGTCATATTCTGATGATTCGTCTAATAATTCACTCACAAATTGAGAAGAAGATGTATCAGATATAGATTCTGTAAATTTTTTTAACGTAGTATTATATATAAACTTATTAGTGTCATACAGATAGGATTCATATCCATCAAAAGTAGAGAATATTTCGTCAATTTCTTTTTTATTATTTTCTATTTTTTTATAAACGTTGAGTTTGTCGTATACAGAAGAACCACTTGGATCCAACTCTGCCAAATTTTCATTTTCTTCGGTCAACAAAGTAATGTTTTTTATTTTATTTTGAAAAATTTTAATACGAAGATTTGCTGAAGAAAATACAACGAAGTTATTAAAGTTTGTATAATCTACATTTAAATTTTTAAAATTTTTTACCGTTTTGATTTTATTATTATCATCCTGATTTACACTCAACGTATCAGAATTATAGTATTTTGTTCCACTAGTTCTATTTGACGGTTCGTTTATATCTATAGAAAAATTTGGTCGGGTAAGCTTTATTGTATTCTTCACCGACTCCGTTTCAAAATTTACTATTTGATAAAATGGAGTATAAGAGTTATTTGAAATTTGACAGAAATCGCCAACAACATAATTATCTGGAATTGGGTCTTTTAATTTTACCCAAAACTCATCGTTTTGTACTGTTGAATTTAATATAAAAAATAAATTATTTTCGCCGAAGTTTACCGCATTTTTTAAAGGCGATTTAAATTTTGATAAGTATTCACTTTCAACGGTGTCTATTACAAACGTTAGAAATTCAGAAATTATTCCTGATGTATATTTAAACGAATCGATATATTGTTGTCTAGATTGTTTTGAAATATTAACATTTGGGTTAAAAAATAGTAATCTTTTGTTACATGCAAAATTGTTAATGTCAAAAAATGTTCTTCTTACATAACTAAAATTATTTATAAACTCGTAATTAAATTTAAAGTAGTTTAATATGTAATCTTTTATTCCAAGTAATTTTATTTGTTTCTTTTGTTGAGCATCATAATAAGATTCTCCATAGTAAATTGATCGTAAAATACCCATTACTCCATCATCATCCACCAAAGAAAATAAAGATTTTAAAGAGTTTATTTCGGTCTTATAATTGTTTTTTGTCTTTGAATAAATGTCACTTATACTAAATGAATTTACATAATACTCAAACTCAGTATACACTCTTTTATTTATAAAACTTCCGTCATCCAAAGACAAAAATTCTGTGTTTAATTTGAAAGTTTCGTTGTCTACTATACCTTCAAATTGTATAACACATCCACTGTCTTTAAAATTTTTATTATATATAAATAACGTAGGAGGAACATCCTCAGTTGTATCTAATATGATTTGTCGTGAAGACTGTTTGTATAATACATTTGTGATATAATCCGAACCACCGTTAAATTTACCATCCTTAACTCTGCTAAATCTAAGTGTGTTTACATCTTGATTACTGAAATTTAAGTTATAAACAGTTCCTTTCTTTATTTTTATTTCAGTTTTACCATTGAGCAGTATTTGGTTTCCATTGAAAGTAACAGATATATCATTCGACACGTCTTCATCCGTGAAATTTTTTATAAATTTTATTTCTTTTCTAGAATTACTTATTTCTTTTATAATAAGCGGATTTTTTTTCGAAAAAATCGGGGAAGTGGGTGTTAAAGATAAGTAAAAATTATTACTTGTTATGGATTGTGAATTTACAATATCCTCTACCGAAACCAATAAGTTTTTATCCAAATCTTGAATTAAGTTAGACTTAATAGGAAAATAATAATCTGTAAATATATTATTATCTATGTCTTCATATCCATAATATACTTTTAAATTTGAAGATGAACCCGTTATTTCTCCAGAAGAAATTAATTGATTTTGAGAATCATATATGCCGATTGAAATCGAATCCAAATCTTGTTCACCAAAAAAATATTCCTTGGTAGAATTTAAAGAGAACAACTCCGATTCTTTAATGGATAAATAACTTACTTGATTGATTTGTTCGGCCGATTGTGTAATAATACTCAACATATTATATAACTATTAAATTATTTGAATATTCTATTGTATTATTCTTGAGTTTTTAATGTATATGGAAACTCGTCATTAAACTCTGAAGCATCGGATCCCTCACCATTCGAAATCCTTAGTTGAATTATAACATCTCTTATAGCTATTTTTTGTACATCCATTATATCTTTTTCATTTAACGATTGATTTGCAACTTCCAATTGACTTTGTAAATCAACTACTTGATTTTCTAAGTTTGAAATTTTTTCGCCTTGTTCAATAGAATTTTGAGATATTACATTTTCATTATTTACAATAAACTCCTCAAAGTCGGTAGGATACAATTTTATTAATTTTTTAAGGTCATATTCTAAATTTTTTACATCTACCTTTAGATACTGTTGATTTAATTGATTGGAATTTGATTTAAAAAATAAATTTCCTGCGGAATTAAAACTGTATGTGTAATTCAACACGCCATTTCTAAATTTTTGAACTTCTTCGCCAAATTTGTTTATGTCAGTCATATTATCTTACAACTTTAAATACATCGCCATTGTCAAATATCTGAATAGATCCGTCGGAAAGTTCAGTTTTTATCAAAATTCTATAGTATCTTTCCTGAGGAAGTCCTGTGGTATCTAAATAGAAATAGTTGCCATATTCATCACAACTTAATTTTGTATAATCGTCAAATCCAATTATTACTTCTTCACTTTCGTTATCTTTTATAGAGTAGAAGCTAGATGTAGGCAAATATTTCGGAGTTAAATATGAGGTTTGAAAAGATGTGAACTGTTTCTTCGGATTTTGTTCACGAGCAAAAACTGTAAATTTTACTTTTGACCCACTTTTATATTCTTTCTTTAAATTTTTTATTGAAATTGAAACTCCTAAACTTGATGTGATGGGAGACAAACTGCTTGTATTAAATGTAAAATCCGACCATTGAACATCTATATAAGGAGAATATATAGTATTTGTTTCTCTGCTAAAAAATTTTAAGTTGCTGGTGGCATTTGGATTCAGTTCATCCGAAGTCAAAAGTATAAGTCCTTCGTTTGGTATACATCCACATATCCAAGCTTGACATATATTTGTTATATCCAATTTGATATCGGAAGTAGAATAACTAAATGATTGAGTGCAAATATAGTTGGCTCCAGATATATTTGAACAAAAACTTTGAGAAACATTATTAGATGTGCTTATAGGCGCCGAATAATACCAAGTTCCTCCGCCTTTTGTAAATGAAGCGGTAGACGCATAATCTAAATAATTTACTCCTGAAATATTTGCCTCCATATCAATGTTTGGATACCAAACACTTGAACTATCTGGATATTTTCTATATTTCCAATTTACTCCTGATGTTCCTCCACCCGCCGCAACGGTTCCAATACCCATATCCCAACTTTGACTTATAGGAAAGGCATAAATTTTATAATCCAAAGGAACCTCAGTAGATTCTATAGTTTTTAAATTTAAAATAAACTTAGGTTCCGATATATCTCCAGAAGAAATTGACGCGCTTATAGAACTTAAATCGAATTTTAGTATGGATCTTTTTAAAAAAGATTTGTAATTTGTCAAATATCGGTTTACTGTTTCGTAATAATTTCCTGAAATGTATCCGGTAAGAACTCCAGAAAAGTTTGTTAAACTTCCAGTATAACCGCATGCCGAACCGCTAAAAGAACCTGATATTGTTCCTGAAACACAGGCGCTTCCTGTGACACCTACAAAACTATCTACTGTAAAAGTTAATGCCATATTTATAAGTATAAAAATTTATTCGTATTTTTAAGTAAAATAATAGAAATCTTCGGGAGCAGAAATATAAATAAAATTACCAAAATCGTCAGTAATTATGTTTCCAAAATCATCAACGACGCGTATTGGCTCACAAATTCCTCCCGGCTGACCGACCGATACACAATTTATTATACCATTTACAGATCCAGAAGAACAATTAATACTTCCTGTGAAATCTCCTGTGAAATTGATTAAGTTTTCTGAAATTAATTGATTAGACGAAGATATGAATTGTAAGACAGAATCTTCATAATTAAAATCTAATTTATTTACCGACCCTAACTCTAAAAAACCATCCAATGAAAAATTTTTATTAAACAAAATTTCATCATTTAATATATAAGTGTCTTTTTTACAAAAAATAAAATGATGCATATAATTAACATGAACCACTATCCTCTACATACATTCCACTTCCTGATAAACTTCCTGAAACTATTCCCGACCCAGTGATTGAGCCTGTGATATATCCATAAAAATTCAATACTGTCAATCCCACTCTTTCCGACGAAGAGGAAATTTCTGCGGAAGATGTATATACAAAAGTTCTAACATATCGATTGGTCGATTCTATTTCTAGGATTTCATCACGACCGAAGTTTTTTAAAACGTAAGTTCGGTCGTTCGAAATAAAAGAATCTGAAGAACTGTATATAAACTTATGCATTATAATATCTTTCCTTTAATATCAATGTTTGGGTTTTTAACTTCAAAAATAGCAGGATCTATTGGTGGATATATTATTTTGTTTTTTGTAGCCGATGGTATATCATATTCACAAACTGAATAACCCGAATCCGTTATATTTACTATTTCCAAATTTGCAACGGATTGTACTCCCTCTATTTTTACAATTTCCAGTTCCAATTGATTTATGTTAATTGGTTGAGAAATTTGCCATAAATCTATATTGAAAAAATTCCGCACCGCAGTTATACAGTTATTTAATACTTCTTTTTTATTATAATTAGAATATGTTAATATTGTAAAATTTACGCCAATATTAATAATAAAAGCATCAATTATATTAACTCTATCGGACAACATCCTATACTTAGATAAATAATTTCTAAGATTATATGAAAGTGCCTCATTTATAGGTTTTAGTTTTTTATTATCATCATAGGTCAAAACATATAAATTTACGGCATTAGGATTTATACCATCTAAATTAATTTTTCTAAAATCTTTGTTTTGTTCATCTACAATTATATTGTTATTTTCATCTATTAATCCTGGTATAAAAGAAGTATTATTCGTATAAAGATCGTTCTCAGTAGTCACATAGGCCTTAGAAACCTTTCCATATTCAGGCGACATACTAAAAACCCTAGCGATATAATCATCTTTTGTAACAATTCTATCTTGTGCCGCAAAATTGGCCATAGCGTTTTGTTTTATTTCGTTAATTGTTTCAAAACCAGCTCCTCCAACAGCAGGTATAGGATTTTCTACTCTTAAACTGGTTTTTATGGTATTAACCAATCCGATTTCCGAAGGTAAATAATCTTGTAATTCAATAAATTCTATTTTACTTATCTTTGTTATATCTCCCACATTTACATTTGATTCTATCCCACCCCCCACAACATAAGTTATTTCTAAAGTAGTGTTAAACGGTGACAATCCATAAGAGTTGGAGTTAATAAAAGAAGTAGGATCCAGAGTTAGGTTGTATTTACTTATGTTAGAAAAGCCAACACCTAAGCTGTCAGAATTTGGAACCAACAACTCTTCTTCTATACTATCCGTTGATGGGCCGAATTGTAAAAAAGTTTTATTATTTTCGTCCACTTCAACTGTAAATCTTCTGTTAGTTCTTAAAAACTTTATAATATTTGGAACAGTCGATCTAAATTGTGAAAATTTCTCAAAATTATATTGATTGTTTTCAACGGGTAATTGAACCAAATCTTGTGCCAAATATTCAACTTGATACCAGTTATTATTATCAGCATCTTTTACACTTAAAATTTTTATCACGTTATCTTCGATAAGTTCGATTCGTAAATTTGGGGTATCAGAATTAACTAATACAGACGTTGTAATTTTTTTGCCGCTATAAGCTTTAACAGATTTTTTTAACAAATAAAATTCAGGCTCGCCTTCGTCATTTCTAGAAAATACTTCATCTGTTCTAGGAGACAATTCACTTTTTAAAGAAAAGTTTACTGTATCCATTGTTAAAAAAGAAACTCCTGTAGAAGAAATAACCTCCATTGCTTCAGAAATACTTAATGTGTATCGTTCATCTGGCTCAAAAGTTCCATCTGAATTTCTTTTTGAGGGGGCGATCATATACAAATCCAAATTCGTTATGGAAGGCTTGGATGGTTTTGTAGTATATCCCAAATATTTTGCTAAATTTATTACATTCTTTCTTTCTTCTGAAAATTGCATAAGTCCTTCTTTGAACTGATAATCAATATAAAAAGAAAGAACGTCGCCAACATATGATGCCATATCTATAAACATCATTCCAGGAGATGCATCGTTAAAATCTTTATAGGACTTCGGATAATATTGTTTAGCAAAATCAATCAGATTTTGTTTAATCTGATTAAAATCCCGTCCCAGATATTTAACTTCTCGTGACTGAGGTTTAAAATTTTTATCTAAAATAGTTGACATATTTAAATTCTATTATTTTGCAGTTCCAATAGTAAAACATCCGTTTCTTTGGTTTTATTTATAATAAATTCCAGAGAAATGTACAATTTATATGAATCGGTATTTTCTTTATCAGATTTATCTGATACACTAATTTTCTGTATAGTGACTTCAGGCATCCAATACTTTACCTCTTCATTTATTATGTTTTTTGTTATTTCTACTACATTTTCATCAATTTGTTCAAACACCACATCATATAATTTAGTTCCAAACTCAGGAAACATCCTTCTTTCACCCCTTTTGGTTTTTAAAAAATTTAAAAGGTTTTGTTTAACTTTGCTGTTGGTATCGAACGTCTGTTGAAAATAACCATTTTTACCTCTTGTGAAAGGTACTTCCAAACCGATAGGTGAATATGAAGAGGTTATAGTCATTTATTATCTTTTTTCTTTTGTCTTCTTATCTACAGCTTTTAATAAAGAAGAATAATTTTTTGTCAATGCGGCCGACACCGCATCGGGTAAATTTTCAGTATTATCCAATACCGATGGAGTTGAATTGCCAATCGAAGACATCTCAGTTTCATTTGGAATTCTCACCACAGTTTCATTTAAAATGTCATTTAATATGGGATTGTTTTTTATATAAGTCTTTTTTGTGACATTTTTATTAGATTCGCTTATATTTTTTGAACCATCCAATATCTTTTTAAGATTGCCTTCATTGGTGGTAGATGTCGAAGGTTTTTTTGAAAAGAACTCATTCAGTATTTGTGGTAATACTGTTTTCAATTCCTCGTTTACAGTTTCTCTTATTATTTTCCTAAATGATTCAGTATTCATATATTATAAATATTAATATTTTCTAGAACTCTCTCTTCTATTTTTTCCTTTAAAATTACCAGGAACACCATCTCCGTTAATTACATTTATTTTTAAAGGTTGTATTCCGTCTTTAATAGCCCCACCATCTGCTCCTGGAGCATATCCTCTTCCAGTCACAAATACACGGCGACTTAGATTTTCATGTAATTTACTTCTAAGAGTTCTAAGTTGTTGTAGCTCAACCGGAATTTGAGTATCTGATGGTTCCGCGTCGCCGGCATCAGGATGAGAGTGTTCATAGTGATGTGTGTGTTCTTCCAACCACAAACACAAATCATATAACCAATCCACGGTAGTTTGTCCTAATAATACTGGTTCGTTTGTATTATCATATTCCCCCAAATAAATCGCAGGTGAGTTAATAACTGTTTTTTGATTAGTAGTCATTACAATTTGATCGTGCGCATCCACTGTATATTCACCATCGGTGGTTATCATATATCGTCTTTTGGAAAAATGCATTGTTTCTCCAAATCTAGAAGCAAAAATTAACCTATCACTGTGAATTACAACTTGATCTCCACTAAGAATCGGAGTTTTAAAATTTGTTGATCCTGATGGAATAAATTTTAATTGTTCTTCCGACTTGTCTATTGAGAAATATCTCTTATAACATGTAGTTTTAAACTGTGAAACAGTAAGTCCGCTGGTTATATGAATTGAAGAACCATCGTTATTAATATCTTCCACCATATATCCCCCGACATTTTTTTCATTTAACGAAGATGAAATATCAGATATAGAATTTAAAAGGGGGTGTAATGATTGTTTTTTATTTTGAGCTAGTGGACGTTGACGATTTCTTATTAATATCATCGGATTTCCACCACCATAAGTATTATTTTCGCCACTTTTATAATCAGTATAAAATCCTTTATCGTTTAATCTATTATCATCATAAGCACCCATTCTAATACTTTGACCAAATCGACTTTCAAATATACTATCACCCTCAAAACGGCGTAAATTTCTTATTCGTGAATTAAACCAAAAATAATTTCCTAAAATTCCTCTAAAACTTACGGCATATTTGTCTTCTTTAGAATCAAATCTAGACTCAGGTCCTTTCAAATTTCCGCCGGAATAAGAAACATTTTCCATCTTTTTTCCATAAGATTGTTCATATCTAAAATCAGCAGATGTATTTGACCAATTCTTAACATTAATTTTGTTGGTATAATAATACCTATCCAAAACCTTAATTACTTGAACCGTTTCATTTAATAATGGATATGTAGTAAAGTTATTTTCTAAAGGCATTATCCACAATAAATTTTCCTTTTCTACTTTTTGTTGAGAATAACATAATCTAATTAAGGCACACCCAATCGATAAATAATCTAAATCGTCAGTAGAAGGCGGTTTTCCATCAAAATTCACAGGATGTTCAGATGGAACAGATAAACGGCCCATTTTTCCGTATTTAAATAATGGATGTCTATCGTCCAATATTATGTCTAAAACTATTCCCGGTTCAAACTGAAACTCGGATAAATGATTTAATGAAATATTGTTATTTTTAGTACCAATAAAAGGCGTATTTAAATCAGAACTATCAGGCACATATAAATTATCTTTAATATAACTCATTTTATATCCTTAACTTTTATAGAATTGACATCGGGTTTTTTTAAATTTTCCACTTCTTGCATCAATTGTTTTCTTTCTTCGTCGGTAATCATAAAATTACCTGTCGAACCATCGCCGACATCTGTTTGTCTTGATATTATACGTTGAATGACGGCTGCCAATTTAACCAATTGTTCATCGTTCTTTACACCTACATCTATGTAATCCCTAATTAAAGGAACTATAACCATGGCATCATTAACCGTCTTGATCAAAGCTCTCAATTCGCTAACTAATACATCTAATTGGTCTTTTTTTTCGTTTTGATTGACCACAATTTCCTTACATAACGCAGAAAATGGTTTTCCTTTATATATTTCAAAATCCTTTAAATCCATAATATTTATAAATATACTACGCCATTAAGTTTCCCCTCAGATTTTTCTATAAGTTTTTACTATAGAATATCTTTTTGGGTTTTTTTAAAAGTATCTTGTTGGGGATTTTTGTTAATATAAATACTTAATATCAAATTTTTCCATTTTCTATATACATTTTCGTTATTTTTTCTTGATATTCTTTCATCTTGTTAATTACTTTTGTTATCTGTTGCGTTTTACAAGAAGAAATTTCTCTAATGTAGAGGTATAAAGCTTTTTTATTAAAATAGTCTATTCTATCACTATGTCTGAATAATTCAATAACTGCCTCTGCTATTTTTAAATCTCTTTTTTTTGAAAAAATTTCGTTTAAATTTTTATCCCAATATTTAACCATCATTTCTATGAATTCTTGATTTTCTACGCTTTTATAATGAGAATCTTCGGTTTGTAATCTAACAGTGTTTTCTTCATTCTCTTCACTAATGTCTACCTGTTGGTTATATCTCTTGTAGTTGGAATTGTTATGAAAAATCAAATAGTTTTTTGCTATTATACTAAAATATGCAAATGCCTTTCCTTTTCCCGATTCATATTTGTGAAGATTTGCTACTAGGTGAGATAATGTTTCTTTTTGCACTTCTAACGGACCCACATCAAAATAGGTGAATTTGAAAGTATTAAATACATTTTCTACTAATTTTTCTAAAGCGAACCTTATCTCTGTTTCAAATATTTTATTCTTTTCCACCACATCCAACTCTTTATTATAAGAAATAATAGCGTCCTCAGTGTCTTTTGTAAAATACATTTTCCCCGTACTTACTTTTTTATTTGAAACCTCAACATTTTCGGGTTTTTTGGAAACAACTTTTTCAGTGATATTTATTACTGGAACATTTTTTATTTTGCTTTGTTTTTTTATAAATTTTTGTTTTCTGTTGACGGAATTTAATTTAACGGTCTTCTTTTTTTTCAATGTTCTTCTCTTCTTCATAAATTTTAGTTCTCAAGTCTTTTATAATTTCTAATATGTCAGAAAACACAAATCCAACTTCATCGTCTTTTTCAAACATTTGTTTTTCATCTACAAACTTTAAAGCTTGATAAGTTTCTTCAATTTGATTTTTATATTCTAAAATCCAATCCTCATAAATTTCTACCTTAGTTAAATTTATGCGAACCAACTTAAATAATAATATATTTCCAATTAAAGAAACAACAAGCGATGTCAGTAAAATGTAAAACATTATAAATCAGTGTGTGTCATCGTCCGATTCATCTTCGACATATTCTTCAAGATATTCTATGGATTCCAAAACGTAATCCCAATCTTTTGTTTTTATTGATTTTCTTAAAAGTCCTAAAAGTTCAGTTATATTATTATCATCCATACTATGTTATAAACTATATATTAAAATCTTTTTTGAAAATCAATTATTTTTAAATAATCTTGAAAAAACACCATGACTTCTAACTTTTTTATGTTTAGATTCATCAGATGAATTCATATCTCTTTTCATATTATTTAATAAGTTTAGATTGTCAATAATTTTCTCTTCAATTACATTATTTTTTTTTTTATCTTCCAAAAATATAATGTTATTATATGACAATAATAAACAAATAGCAAGCGGATCGAATACGGATATTAAAATAGAAATAAACCACTTTACTACTTTATCCATTGTCACATTAAATTCATCGGATACAAATTTAAAGGTAATTATATCACTTTGTTCTCTTCCTGACAATTTATATTGATTGATAGTATCGTTTAATTTGAATATTTCATCATTCGACTCTTGAATTTTCTTATTTTCCGATTCAATATTTTTTTCACTATTAGAAATCAATTCCATAGTCTGAGATTGAATTTCTTGCAATTGAATCGGATTTCTAGCTATAAATGTATTTGTCATCGCCTCACTTAATCTACGTTCTTGAGATAAACGTAAGTCTTCAATCGTTCTTATTCTCAATTTTGATTGAGAAATTTTTTCAACATAAGACGATTTCTTGGATTCATACATTTGAATTTTTTCTTCATTAGACTTGTTTGTTAATGAGGATTTTTGATAAGATGCACTTAGATAACCAAATATACCCAATGATGTTATAAACATCAAAATAACCACACTCAGAGTCAGATAAAACTTCAAAAATGCTCTTGTATCTTGCCAATATCTAAACAAATAACTTGTTGCGACCAACTTTCCCAACTCCAATGAAGAAGCCATTATTATAGCCGATTGTTTTGAACCAGAAAATAACATTGCAATTCCAATTATAGAAAAATAAGCAGCACAAGATGCAATAAATAATGAAGTGGATCCTACCAAATTTTTAAAATTAAATTTATCCATAAATTATAAATAGTATATATAAATAAAAAAACCCCCGATAAATTCGAGGGTAAACATTAGTTAAGTTTTTATTTAACTAATATTAATTTTTTTCTTTTTGACAATATTGGTAGGTTTTATCTTTTTTAACTTAATAACCAATAATCCATTTTCAACCTTCGCATCAATCGTTTCAGTGTCAATATTTTCACTTAAACTAAAACTACGAACAAAACTACTATATTTTAGTTCACGATATGAACTACATATAACATCGTCAGATTCATTATTTTTTGTAAATTTATTGCCTGTTATGGTTAATACTCCTGACCCCACATCCACACTAATATCTGATTTAGTTAATCCAGGAACACCTGCCTCAATAACTACAGAATTTTCGTATTCAGTTACATTTACTTTGGGATATGCTCCTTTTTCAAAAAAATCGACACCGAATTCTTTGCTGAAATTTGGCGAAGTTACTTTATAAAACTCATCAAAGATTTTATCGAATGGAGTTAAAAATTCGTCACGAGAAACATAACGAAACAACGGATTGTTTTTAATAATATTCATATTTTACCTTTCTATTTATGTATTCCACATGGATATACATTTATGTCAACCCAACATAGGTGTTGACAATCTATATATATAGACGAAAAGATAAATCACTTCAATATTTTTTAAGCCTTTTTGACTTATCATATTCAGCACGACACGCCAAATAATCGGCATAATGAATGATTCTAGGAAGATTGCTTTTTAAATCATGATCCTCATTATAATTTTTTAAATAAGAGGTGTTTGCTTCATTGTATAGACCGTCGGATAATTTTATTGCTAAGGTTTCTTTCAAAGTACACTTTATCTGATATTCTTGTAAAATATATAAAGATCGATCTGCCACATCCATATATTGTAATTTTGAATTAAACTTAAATACCTCTCCTCTATTTTTAATATACCAATCGTTATCCTGTGGCAAATAATATTCTCCTTGTTCTTTGTCGCCTAATTTTCCCAAATCGTGATGAATAGCGGAAAATGCTAACTCTTCATCTGTAAAATCTATTGTGGCCCCCATCACCTCCCACAATTTTTTTACCCCCAAAGACGCTCGATATACATTATTAACATGATCCAGATAACCACCAATGTAAGCATTATGAAAATGAATCTTTGAGGAAGCAGGCGAAGTAATTAAACGCAAACCAAACTGTTCTTCTTCATATAAATATAACAATTTTTCAAGTCTTTCTCCTGAAAATAAAGATTTTATTAGGGATATAAAATTATCGTAATTTTCTTTTAATTCAACTTCGGTGTATTCTTTCATTAGGTGAGAATAAACCAAAATAAAAATTACTCAACTTATTTTATGTCCGACAATTTTTTCTTAATCTTAAATGCCAATTCATTAATTTTAGCAAAATCTAAATCTCCATTTTTTGCTTTTTCAAATGAAATCTTTAAAATCTCTTCCAAAATAATCTCTATATTTTTTAAATTGTCATTCATGTTTCTTAATTAAGATCAACCCATGCACCAGCAGCATAAAGCTGAAGTTTTGATGTGGAAGAATTATATATTAAACTTCCGTTCTTTAAATTGATTAAATTGTTAATTTCTGAGTTATTGTAGGATTTGATATAAAATGCCTCACCTATTTCTCCACCCGATCTAGCTATATTACACGTATCCGAAATAGAAGCACTTACAGCGTTATTTGCAGAAACGGCAGTGTCCGCCGTAAAAGCTCTTTCGGACGTTATAGAGATCTCAGAATTTTCTGCGCTGACAGCATGAGTCGCCTCGTCAGGTATAAGATTTCTAACCAAATAGCCGGAAAACTCTGCCACGCTCATGTTTTTAGTCTCAGAGAAACTTCTATCTACCACCACCAATAAATCTTGAGAATCAAGACTCGCGGAAGTCATCGGAGACAACTCAGTAATTCTTTTATTAGCCATAATTTCAAAAAATAAATAGTCTTTAACCAGCGTTTTTTATTTTTTTAATTAAAAATTTAACCAATTTAGACCTAACTATATCATCTTCGGTAAATTCAAAGGAATAAACTCCATTTTCTTTACTTTCACTATCAGAAAATAAATCAATCATTTTCTTAAAACCACTTTTATTGCCAATGTCAGATTGATCGGGATCGCCTAATATAAATAATTTACTAAATTCACCCACACGAGTTATTAAAGTCACCAGCTCTTTAGTAGTCATATTTTGAGACTCATCTGAAATAATAACTTTAGCATTCCAATTCAATCCTCGCAAAAATCCCACAGGAACAGAATCAATATGTCCGTTTTTTTGTAAAAAATCTATGTCACCTTTGTTTAAAAACTCCTCAAGTTTGTCAAGCAAAGGTTGCAAATATGGAGCCATTTTTTCATGACTTTCTCCTGGCAAAAACCCTAACTTGCTATCGCTGCTCTCCACTGCACTTCTAATATAAATCAAATCACTAACTTTATGTTCATTTAATAATTTTAATGCGATTAATATTGAAAGATAGGTTTTGCTAGTACCAGCAGGACCAGAAACAAAAATTATCTTGCTTTCCTTTTTTAATCCTAATTCTAAAAACAACTTTTGTTTTTCGGTTAAAATCTGTTGTTCTTTTATGTTTATATTTAATGAAAGTTTTTTACCCTGATGAACATGTGGACTTTTGTCAGCAAATTTATTTTTTTTCATATTTGTTATTTAACTTCAAATTTATTTTTTTGATTTTATTGCAAAGTTCATAATGTTCATTTTCAATACAATATTCATATATTTGTTCAATATTGCAAGGAAAATTCTTACGTTCTAAAGTCACAACAAAATCACTGTTTTCAAATTTAAAAACTTCTACAATTGATAAATCTTTTTCGACTGAATGATTGATTGATTCAATTACATTTTCCAATAAAACCAATCGATGTGTTTTTATGTATGATTTGAGGTTATCTTCACCGGAAGGCAAAATCATCGGTTTGTATTTAATCTTATTCATAAGACAACTAACACTAATAAATATCTAAAAAAATATCTTAAATCAAATTATTGCAAATAAAAAAGCCCGACTGATATACAGTCGGGCTTTAAATTACCTACCCACTATCACTTTTTAATATTATTCTTATCAATAATAGAAACTTTTGACGTAGGATCCCATTTTGATGTCAAACTTTTCCAATAAGCATACTCAACCGATGCGTTTTCTTCTGTATCATATTCACGGTCAGATACCCTGAATCCGTCCCTATTAACGTAGTATCTTTTAATACTATCGTTGTTATTTTTCACTTTGTTGTGGTTTTGTTTTTTATTAGTATTTTTTGTATCACTCATACAAGTTCATATTCTCATATATCTTTGGAGATGTCAACATTCTTAATAACATACATTATATTGTTTATCGCAGAAGAATATACATTTAGATCATTTGACTCACCAATAGATAAAGAAATTTTTTCAATCTCCTTCAAAGCCTTTTGAAATTTTTTTTTCAACTTTTTTTCTTCGGAAACAAAACTTTTAGGAACTAAATTTTCAAGAGCAGGTAAAGAAGTTTGTTTGAAATCATCCTCATCCATGTAATATCGTTTTTGGTTTTTCATTTGAAGTATCCGTGTTAAGTAAAAAATCTACAAGTTCTGTTTTAGTTTTTTCATTCAAAATAATTTCATCCGCCCAAAGATTTCCAGTAGTGAACAATCTCCATGCCCATCTAAAACGTTCTTTCCAAGAAAGCGGCTTTGTGACTGTGCCATACTGCCATATCGTTAAATTATATTGATTAAATTCCACATCGTGTTCAATCTCAATAGCGTGCCCATAACAAGCACATTTTAAAAATTTAGTCCTAAAAGTTTGGTCTTTATTCATATATTTTTATATTTATAATAACTATGAACCCCTATCCCCGTCAGAATATTCGTGATAGATTTTTTCATATAATTCTCCACATAATGTGTATAATACGTATATCATATAAACTTTTAATTGGCAAGATTTTATATGAAGATTTTAAAAACCGACTAAAATTTTTCAGAGATGGCATTATTAGATCGGTTCTAAGAAAGTAAATCGAAAGTATTTTGACCACGGAAATCTCGTTCCATCCAAAGTCACACATTCAAGGTAGCGGTCTATCACGGTAATTCGGTTAATCTTAATAACTTACTGTTTCGCGTGAATATCCGTATATGATATATGACGGATAACTTATAGTTCATCACAGGTAACTTTACGGGTGGAGCCAGCGGGAGTTGAACCCGCGTGGACGATATTTACTCAACCCAAGACTACACGTTTATAGTTTTTGTTTTTTCGTGAAACTGATACTAAAACTCGAAAGTTCCGTTTCCTTAGATTTGAGTTATTTTGACATACCAACCAAATCAAATGGTTTGTCTAGCTCGATATATAACGTGATACAGAAATATCGTGCGTCAATCTGCATCACGGGCAGCCTAATTAGGCTACGGCGTATTCGGCCTCGACACCTTCTGGTGTGAAGTCGTATGCGATTACGTTATTAGCGTTTATTTTTTGATAGTTTTTTTAAGAGGCCGACCATCATCCTCTACGTGCCTTAGATTTCGTTTACACCGCCTCGAAACCAGTATGGCCCCAATAGTATTCAAAGAACAATTCAATCCTAACATCTATAAATAGAAAGTCAAGTTCAATTCAGAGCGTATTAAGAAACCCATTCCAACCACCATCAAATGTCCGATTGACGTATTTTTTAACCTGTTCATCTGTTGCGGTAGATAGCCAGTGAATTATATTCTCCTCGTCTTCTGGATTAACCGCGCAATCGAGAATCCAGTCTTTCGCGGCTTTGACGGGATTTGTATCGGCTGTCTCCACGTCATTTTCCTTCAACAAATCATCTTTGGTTGAATATCTTGGGAGGGTGTGACCACATGAACTACAAGACCTGGTTCCATGCCAATCGCTGTATAGAGAAGTTTCACCGTAAGTTCCCTTCTTACACTTTACACACTTTTTTCCCGTCACATCGATGGTTTTGACTGGTTTTGGTTCCGGCTTTGGCATAGTGAAATTTTGAATTTCTTTCACCATATCCGATTCATTTACAAAATCCCACATATTTTTATCACGTATCGATTCGTCAATTGCATCCTCCACCAAAGACTCCACCGCCTTATGTGGTTCCGGCACAATAGAGTTGATTTCTATGTCAATTGCATCCGGATCAATCTCAGAATAATCTTCTCCATGCGGCTGATGTGAAGTCGTCACCGTTCCCTCCACGGTGGCCTGATAGTCGTAATCTACATCACCCACCGATACAGTTCCTTCCACTTCCTTTATAAAACGTTCATTTTTACTTTCTGACTCCTTTAAATTATACATCTTACGGAAAGCCTCATAATCATAAACTACATCGCCCGCAAACGAGTAAACGCCTATATCACGTTTTCCATTTGGATATTTTGCCCAAACATATTCGTATTTTTTACCACCCATCATAAATGGAACTTCTCCAGTCATTTGAGAATGATATTCAACGTATAACGGTTCTTCGACGGACTCGCTAATACATTTTCTTATAAACTGTTTCAATTTATCCCGATCAGATTCACGGAGCCAACCGAATCGTTGATTATCGGCCTCAAGACTTTTTATTAAGTCTTGGGTTTTTTTCGATTTCAACCATTGTTCAACCGCCCAAGATCCTTTAAATCTATCCCAAGACACCGCTGCAGCATAATCACCTGAAAGCAATTCTGAATAATAGGCAGCCTGTGGAAAATCTTTATTTTTTATGGCCGCCTTATAGGCCGACTTAATTTTTCTGTAATCTTCGTCTCTCATAATTTTGATTTTTTAATACAACAATAAATATTTAAAAAAAAAAATAAACCGCCAGAATATTCTGACGGTCTATTATTATAATTAAGTAATGTATCTTGTTAGAAACTTAACTTAACACCAGTGGTAAAGGCCAAATTGCCCTCAAACTTACGTGCCACTAAAGCAGTGTCAGTGGTCACATATCCAACATCAACATATGGCTTCAAATACTTAATACCAGTATAAGCCAAAGTTCCACCAGCCGTATAACTCGTGTGTTTGTCAAACAAATACGCCTCAGCTCTAGGCGTCAATTCAACTCTGCCCAAAACAAAAGTTCTGTCAACGCCCACTGTAGCACCAAATAAACGAGTGTCAAAATCCCGCGCCACCTTAACATAAGGAGTAGCCAAAACAGTCAACACAGGAAACTTGTTCAAACGCAATCCACCATACGCAGTAAGTGTATCACTAAACGCACCACCAATCATACGCTTCTCAACACCACCAACCGCCGTCATAGCAACAACGTCATTGCCAAGTCTACGTGAAACATTCGCATCAAAAATAGCCTGATCAGCATTTTCTCCACGAATAAAATAAGTAACTCCCACCTGAGGCGTCAAAATCGAATTCTCTAACGCCACCGTTGAAGCCACAAACGCACTGTTTTTCTGAAATTGCAAACCAAGATGATTCGCCCGTGTCGTATAACCAGAATCAAAAGTAACTCTCGGAGTCACCACAAATTCTGACTTCGCCACCGCCCGCGTCATCAATGAATTTACATTCGAATTAGTGTTAACTTTTGCAGACTGTGCCATTAGATCACTAAAACCTAAGAACACAATCAAGATTAACATAATATTTTTTATTGTTTTTGTCATATTTTTTTTTCCTTTTATTTCAATTGAAACTAAACTACACATTCAATTTCAATTGAAGATAACTATAACTAAATAAATAAAACAGTCAAATATAATAATTGAAACCTACGTAAATACCTAATAACCAATTACTTATAAGAACGCATCAAATCTTTAGGATTTATCTTCAAATCCCTAATACGTTGTAATATTTGCACCGCACTCGTGCCATAACCACGAAAATTTTTCTCCAACTCACGATACAAAATATCCGACGAAATACTTTCATCATCACCTTCCAACTTGTCAAATACCTTAATAACCACTCGTTGCAAATCTACCTCGCCCGCCGCCAATGCCGCAGTCAAAGCCTCACTTTCACTACGCAAATTCTTTAACTCCAATAAATAACGATTACGCTCGCCCACACTCAAAGCCGCCTTCTTCGCATGAAAATCACGCTCTAAATTCACCAACCTTTCATTCACATTATCCAAACGAACCTCAATCTCATTTTTTATCTTCTTCGCCTCCGTATTCTGTCGGTTAAATAATTCATCGTAACTCAAAAAAATATAAAATGAAGAATTATTATAATTCTTATACTTGCCAGAATTTATCACTTCAAACTTCACCATCATCTTATCTAAACCAATAATCTCAAAAATTTTGTGAATCTCATCACGTCGACTCAAATAATTCTCAACATAACCATCCCACATGCTAAAATAATACTGTTTATCAACCCTATATATTCTAAATCGAAGATTCTTTTTATGATCATTTTCATAATAATCATAATAATTACTCTTCAAATTAATTATCCCCTCAAATGAACTATGACCAAATAAATAACGTCCGCCACCACCATCAGGTCTATGAATCGAATCTTCAATCTCCTTCGCCACACGTTCACCATCATTACCAGCACGAATCACCTTCACAAAATAATTAACCAAACCACCAATACGCTCATTGCCTACCAAAATCCGCCCACCACCATTATCAATATCAAATATAATTCCCGTCACCACATTAAAATTACCTTCATCATAAGAATAATATATATTATCAACTTTAATTCGATCCGTAGACTCTTTCAATTTTTTGTGGTTTTTCTCCACCTGCTTACTCACAATACCACCATTCTCTTTTGCCAATATATTCAATATATCACGTAACTCATTTAAATTATCCGCCCGCTCAACACCTCTAATCACACTGCCCATTACATAATAACCACCAGACAATGAACGAACAATCTTGATATATTCTTTATTCCTAAAATTAATACGCGTTATCATATTAAATATATATCAAATACATTTCCTTGTATTCACATTTAACCTCAATGCTTCACCCACCCACCACTCCAATACGACTCACCATAATTGATAAATACCTCCTCACCCAACACTATCTTACGCAAAGTCTTTATGTAAATTCCACCATCAGTCGTATACCACATCGCATTATTATTATCCGCATGATTATAAATACTCACATATCCCAACGCAATAACATAAACATCACTGCCCTGTGGAAAAGAAAATACATACTTCTTTAACTCATATGGCACCTCCCCCCACATAGATGCATAACTCCTTATCACAGGACTATACTCAATCACTAACCCACCCTCTAACTCACTACCACTATATACCCCCAAACCACGCCGCTCACTATCACCCAAATATAAATTCTCATCAATAAAATACTTCATATCAATATCATATTTTGTATACTATTATAAAATCTATATAAATCAAATTAAAATAAATTTTTACCACCCAATCATCTTCATAAAAAATCTTTTCCCGTGTTTTTTTCAAACCTTCACAAAATAATAACTTTTCTACCCCACAAAATCACAACTAATCAACAAATACCCCCCATAAAAAAATCTTTTCCCGTGTTTTTTTCAAAAAATAAACCAAATAATAAAAAATAATCAAACAAAATCACAAATCAACAACAAAAAAGTTTCAAGAAAAATATTCGGTGTGTGTCAGGAACCTCTGGCCGTCAGTTTGGGGTGGGGGCTCCCCTATTCAGAAGTGGGGGGTACCGTCATTTTGGGGGTATTTTGTGGGGGTCTGGGGCGGGAGAGTTGTGTATTTGGGTATGGGTGGGGTATGGTGATGGGTGGGGATTTGGGTATAAGTGTTTGGTGAGGATGGGTGGAGGTATGGATGTGGTAGAGTATGTTGGGTGGTGGGGTGGTTACTGAATTTTCTGATAGGTGATGGCGGCGCGGCCACGGCCTGAGGAAGATTTGGTGCGTTTGATTTCGATGATGGAGCCGGTGGTGGAGAGTTTTTTAATTTCGATATAGGCGAGAGGTTGGGTCCATTGGGGGTTGATGGCGAGCAATTGTTTCATGGTGAAGCCATCTTGGTGGGTAGGAAAGACGAGGTTTGGACGTTGGGTTTTTGGGCGACCTTTGGATTTTTTAATGGTTGGGGTTAGGGCTTGGATGGTGGTTTTGGGTTCAACGGGCGTGTTTTTGTTTTGAAACAGTTGGTTGAGTTTATTGAGTGCGGCTTGGCGGTTATTGAACGACCAGGCGTAGTGTCCCCATTGGGAGGTTGAGGGGTAGCGTTCTTCGTCTTCGGCGAGGATTTGTTTGAAGATTTGGGTACCTGCTTTGAGGGTTTTGATGATGATGGTTTCGTAGTCTTTTACTATGTTCTTGCGACTACGTTCATAAACCGCGAAGTTTTGTTTGCGTGCGATTTGTTTATAGGTGAGGGGTTCGGATGAGTAACCACCTTCGCCGCTGACAAACTGTGTTTCGAGTGTTTTCATTTGTAGAAACAGTATAGACCTTTTTTATAGAAAGTCAAGGTTCTGATTTGAATTTGTTTACTTTCATACCAACCCCACACAAAATCAAAATGGATAAAAACTTGAAGTATAAATTTTCTGATTCGTTGTAGGGTTGGATTTTATCTACATAAAGTGTTGTAACCACGATGGTTATGCAAATAGGTATCGTCAATAACCCATACCAATTTACATTTAACATGATGTTAAAGCTTGTTCCAATCGAACAAAACTCCCACATTTACTATTGCAAAACAACTCGATGCAAGTTTAATGCTTAGAGGAGCGTCAGAATTGTTCACCAATGCGATGATTCCGATGATTGCGATCAACACTATTCCAATCGCGAAATGTTCCACCTTTGTCAAAACAAAGTCATTTTTGACTTGTTTTTGGTGGTCAAACGAAGAATTGTTTTGGTTAAGTTCGTTCATGGGGTTTGAATTAACTGTAAGTGTTGATAACCTAACGACTTACGCCGGCATCGGCTCGCCGAAGACTCGGTGACGAAACTCAGCCAACTCACGGTCACGGGCAGCGTTGGTTTGTTTCACAACTTGGGCAGCCTCGGTAGTGGGAAGAACACTGTAGCGATAGCCCTGTTCTCCAGCGATCAAATTGAACTTGCGAAGGTGAGCAACCCGCTCATGACACTCTGATTCAGGAGCAGTGAGAATGACGGTGGCCTGCTCCTTTACTCCGAGGCCAGGCAGATGATAGAACTCGACGACTGACTTAGTAGAGGTAATGTTCATTGTGGAAACAGTATGAACGTGTTTTATAAAAAGTCAAGCCACTTTCTTCAACGCGGCCTTGATTTGTGCGAGTGAATACTTAACTCCCTCAATCTCAATAGTTTG
>Ga0222712_10001124_pt1 | contig 34255 bp, 34 predicted proteins | sample C33_657DmetaG_FD_165043 | JGI IMG/M metagenome (GOLD analysis project Ga0222712, IMG submission 165043) | Estuarine water microbial communities from San Francisco Bay, California, United States - C33_657D | ecosystem: Environmental > Aquatic > Marine > Unclassified | place: USA: California...
GGAAATCCACTCTCTCTCGCCGAAGAATCACATAATGAAGAGGGTTATCTTGAATATCCCAACTTCACACGTCCCCAAGAGTGGAGGGGGTTAGAAGTCCCACCTATTTTGCTCAGTGGAAACCACGGAGCAATCGCTGCATGGCGCGCATCACAGGCTCAGGAGCGCAAGAACACGAACAGGAACTAGTGAGTAACACGCCCACTGCCGTAGCGTTGTGGGTATGACATACGATTCCGCAGCGATTCAATCGCGACTCATTCGCGATCTAGAACCTGCCGTTGAAGTCGAACTCAACCGTCATTTAAGTGTCCAAAAAAATTGGTATCCACACGAGTATGTCCCTTGGTCGGAAGGTCGCGACTATGCAGGACCTCTTAATGGCGATGCATGGGAAGCTAAAGATTCACGTCTGACGCCGGTTGCACAAGATTCGCTGATACTTAATCTTCTGACCGAAGATAACTTACCGAGCTATCACACCGAGATTGCTATCTCTATGGGTCGAGATGGCGCATGGGGAAATTGGATTGAACGCTGGACAGCGGAGGAAGCTCGACACAGCATCGTCATCCGTGATTACCTCATGGCAACTCGCGGCGTAGATCCATATGAACTCGAAGATCTTCGCATGGCTCACATGTCTTTGGGATATCAGACTCCTTACGAAAACGATATGTTGCACACGGTTGCCTACGTTTCCTTTCAAGAATTGGCTACTCGCATCTCTCACCGCAACACCGGCAAACTTTCTAATGATCCGATTGCAGAATCGATGATGCAGCGCGTGGCACTTGATGAAAACTTACACATGATCTTCTACCGTAACCTTTTGGGTACCGCACTAGAACTTGAACCAAATGCGGCAATGAGAGCAATAGCAGATGTTGTAACAAACTTTGATATGCCAGGAGCGAACATGCCAGGCTTTGGTCGCAAGGCGGTTCAGATTGCTCTGGCTGGAATTTACGATCTGCAGCAGCACCTGGATGAAGTAATCGCACCCGTATTGCGTGCATGGAATGTCTTTGAACGGACAGATCTCTCTGGAGATGGCCTCGTGGCCCGTGAAGAGCTTGCCGCCTTCCTTAAGTCAGCAAGTGCCGATGCGCAGCGATTTAACGAAAAACGGGAGATACATTTTGAGCGTCTGATCGCTCGCGGGCAGGAACCTATACGCATTCCAAGGTAGATTACGACCTATGTGCAGACTATTAGCGTATGCCTCAAGCGAGCCTGCGACCTTGGCAACAATTGTCGGTCCAACACTCTCAGATTTTGTAGAGCTCTCCAAAGAACATAAACATGGATGGGGAGTATCTACTTGTGCATCGATTGGTGGAGTACAAGAGCGCGAACGCGATCTCGCTCCAGCTGTTGAGAGCCCGCTTTTCACAGAAGTCGCCTCATCGAAATCAACAGATGGTGCGCTTGTTCATCTAAGGCTTGCATCTAAAGGATTGACGGTCGATCTATCTAATAATCACCCATTTATTCATGGCGATATCTCGTTTATGCATAATGGAACTATCCGTCCAGCTTCAAGTATTGACCATTTAGTTGATGCGGATCTAATGGCACAGCTGACTTCGTCTACTGATAGTGAGCGATATTTCTTCGCGATTCTGAGCGCAGCGAAAAAAGTAGGGCTCATTGAAGCGATCGCCTCTACTGTGAAGGAAATTGCTAGCACAGCAGATTATTCAGCTATCAACTCAATCACTCTGACTCCAGATTTCTTGATAGCTGCCTGCCAGTTTAATGTGGCAGAGCAGAGCGAATGGACAGTCCCATTCCACTACGAACTTCGCTTTGCCAAGGAAGACGGCGCAATCAAGGTGGCATCAACTGGATGGGGCCATGATGATTGGACTCCATTGACCAATGGCAAAATGCTCGTGGTTAATCGCGCAGACCTTTCATACAAAATTCTAGATATTTAAAGTAACCCTTATGTCACGAACGTATACGGTCGAAACTTACGGGTGTCAGATGAATGTCCATGATTCTGAGCGAATAGCAGGATTGCTCGATGAAGCAGGTTTCATTCCAGCAGCCTCAGGCACACAAGCCGATATTGTCGTCTTTAATACGTGTGCTGTTCGAGAAAATGCTGACAATAAACTTTACGGAAATCTCTCATTCCTGGCACCCATTAAGAAGGCCAATCCTTCCATGCAAATTGCAGTCGGTGGATGTCTTGCACAGAAAGATCAGGCGATTATTCTCAAGAAAGCGCCTTATGTAGATGTCGTCTTTGGCACGCACAATGTTGGCTCATTGCCAGTTTTATTGGAGAGAGCGCGCATCGAAGAGGAATCACAGATAGAAATCCTGGAATCACTCGAACACTTCCCATCGACACTTCCTGCGCGCAGGTTTTCTGCATTTTCGTCATGGGTTTCTATTTCGGTTGGCTGCAATAACACATGTACTTTCTGCATTGTTCCGGCCCTTCGAGGAATCGAAAAAGATCGCCCTATGGCCGATGTGCTCAAAGAAGTTCGTGCGTTAGTCGATCAGGGTGTTATTGAAATAACTTTATTAGGGCAGAACGTTAATGCTTATGGTGTTGGGTTAGGCGAACGCGGAGCTTTTGCAAAAATTCTTAAAGAAGTCGCAGCTATTGATGGCCTCGAACGCCTGCGCTTCATGTCGCCACATCCAAGAGACTTCACCGATGATGTCATTGAGGTGATGGCAACAACTCCGGTCGTTATGCCGCACCTACACATGCCTTTGCAATCAGGTTCGGATTCCATACTTGCATCGATGCGCAGGTCGTATAGAAGTGATCGATATTTGGGAATTCTCGATCGTGTACGCAGTCAGATTCCTCATGCAATGATCACAACCGACATCATCGTCGGCTTCCCAGGAGAGACTGAGAGTGATTTCCAAGCAACACTTGATGTTGCGACTCAGGCTCGATTTGCTGCGGCCTACACATATAAGTATTCAATTCGCCCTGGAACTCCTGCGGGTGAGATGACAAACCAAGTATCAGAAGATGTTGTTGGCGAACGATACACACGACTTCACGAACATCAGCAGAAAATTTCACTATCAGTCAATCAAGAGGCGATTGGTTCGCGTCATCGCATTATGGTGACAGAGATTGAAGGAAGACGAGATGCTGTGCAATCTCGTCTCACCGGACGCTCTGAAGATTTTCGTCTTGTGCACTTTGATAATTCAAGTCTGGCGCGTCCAGGTGATTTTGTTGATGTCGAGATTACCGATGCATCAGCGCACTATTTGATCGGTCGAGAACTCGCTCACATCAAAACTCGCGGGGGAGATGCACATACTTGTCGGACGGAAGAGAGTGCGCCAATGCCAGGTGTAATGCTCGGAATCCCATCAGTTCTCAAGGCTCAGGTATAGATGCGCACAATCATTATCTGTGGTGCAACCGCTACAGGAAAGAGCGATCTCGCAGTTGCACTGGCTAAAGAGATCGGTGCAGAGATCGTTAATGCAGACTCCATGCAAGTTTATGAAGGTATGGATATTGGTACCGCTAAATTATCTTTGGCCGAACGTGGCGGGATCCCTCATCACCTCCTTGATGCCTTAACTGTTCGTCAAGATTCAACTGTCGCTTGGTATCAAGATGCTGCACGAACAGTTATCGACCAAATCCATCAGCGAGGCAAAGATGCGATTATTGTGGGCGGTACTGGTCTCTATATAAAGGCGATTGTTGATGACTTGAACTTCCCTGATACCGATCCTGTTATTCGCTCCCGCTTAGAACTTGAGGCTATCGAGCAAGGCTCAGCTGTGCTCTTTGCGCGCCTTGAAAAACTTGATCCTGCTGCTGCTCTGGCAATTGATCGCGCAAACACTCGCCGTATTGTCAGAGCTCTTGAAGTAATTGAAATTACGGGACAACCATTTACCGCCAACCTGCCCCGAGAAGAGAGCTCTCGCTATCCAGATGCATTTCACTTTGGCTTGAGTCAAGATCGTGAAAGCCTTGATGTCCGTGTAAGTAATCGCGTTGACGCAATGTGGGAAGCGGGCCTTGTCGCCGAGGTTGAAGCTCTCGTTGTTACAGGGCTGCGTGAAGGAATCACTGCGCAGAAAGCGCTTGGTTATGCTCAAGTTCTTCAAATGATGGATGGATTACTCACATCTGATCAAGCGCGAGAAGAGACAAAACGAGTCACCCGTCAATACATTAGACGGCAAGACACCTGGTTCTCTCGTGATGCTCGACTCAATTGGCTAGGTCACTACGAAAACCGTCTCGAAAAAATCCTGACACGGATAAACTCATAGCGTTATGAAGACTCCTGTTATTGCCACCTACGGCCACGGTACCGAAAATGACTTTGTCGTCATCTTCGATCCGTTGGAGGAACTCTCACTTTCTCCAGAGCAAGTTGCCAATATCTGCAATCGTGCCAGCGGAATAGGCGCTGATGGCGTTATCCGAATTACCCGCCCCGACGGCAAGTGGTTTATGGACTATAGAAATGCTGATGGATCTCTGGCAGAGATGTGCGGAAATGGAATTCGCGTGATGGCTCGTTACCTAGTGGCCAATGGACATCAAGGTGAAGGACTTTTTCCTATCCAGACTCGTGACGGTGCTAAGTTCTTACGCGTTCCAGCTGATGGAGATATCTCTGTCAACATGGGCCAGGTAAATGATGAGGGCGATGTCGTCAGCGTTGCAGTAAATGATCACACTTATTCTGCGCGGCATATCAGTATTGGAAATCCTCACGCAGTTGCATTTCTTGATGACTTAGACACTGTTGGTTTACTTGATAACGCACCCGTAGTTACACCAGCTTCTGTCTATCCAGAGGGCGTTAATGTCGAATTCGTTGAAATTGAATCTCCCGACACAGTAATTATGCGTGTACACGAACGCGGAAGTGGCGAGACACGTTCTTGTGGTACCGGTACTTGTGCAGTAGCACTGGCAGCAACAATTCACACGAGAGGACGCTTGCCCGCACGTTGGATAATCAAGCCACCCGGTGGAACTTTGATTGTAGATATTGACGGTCATTCCAACGCAACGCTGACCGGACCTGCTGAACTCATCAAAGATTATGACGTTACAAGTTATCTCACCGCATGATGAGTGAGACTCCAGACCAGAGAGAATTGCGATTCGAAGAGTTATTGCGTGAAAGTGCACAAGCAGCGGCCGAATACGATGAATCAGAGGAAGAGATTGATCATGGCGCTGCGCAAGAGCGTTCAGAGCGCCAGGCACTGCGTCGCGTTAAGGGATTTTCTACAGAACTTCAAGATATTTCAGAGGCCGAATATCGCCAACTCCAACTCGAGCGAGTTGTTCTTGTTGGCGTCTGGACTGAAGGATCGATTGAGAGCGCTGAAAATTCTCTCGCCGAGCTTAAAGCGTTGGCAGAAACGGCTGGATCTGAAGTTTTAGAGGGTTTGATCCAGCGACGAGATAAACCAGATCCAGCAACATATATAGGTTCAGGAAAAGTTATCGAACTTAAAGAAGTCGTTAGATCAACGGGGGCAGATACCGTCATTTGCGATGGTGAACTTTCACCTTCACAGCTGAGACAGTTAGAAGATAAGTTAAAGGTAAAAGTTGTAGATCGCACCGCTCTCATTTTGGATATCTTCGCCCAGCATGCAAAGAGTCGTGAGGGAAAGGCTCAAGTCGAACTTGCCCAGATTGCCTACCTACTTCCACGATTGCGCGGATGGGGAGATTCGCTATCGCGCCAAGTTGGTGGACGTGCTGCAGGTGGTGCTGGTATCGGTGGGCGCGGACCAGGTGAGACAAAAATTGAGACCGATAGACGTCGCATCCGTGACAGGATGGCTAAATTACGGCGCGAGATCGCAGAGATGAGAGTTTCGCGCGATACCAAGCGACAAGAACGTAGGCGACACAATATTCCTTCCGTTGCAATCGCTGGATATACCAACGCTGGTAAATCCTCGCTCCTGAATAAACTCACCAATGCGGGAGTATTGGTTGAGAACGCGCTCTTTGCAACTCTTGATCCAACAGTTCGAAAAACGCAGACTCCCGAGGGACGCATCTACACACTGACAGATACAGTTGGTTTTGTTAGACATCTACCTCATCAACTCATTGATGCCTTTAAATCAACGCTTGAGGAGGTCTCTGGCGCAGATCTCATCGTCCACGTAGTCGATGGTTCGCACCCTGACCCTTCAGAACAAATTCGCGCTGTGAGAGAAGTAATCACAGAGATCGGCGGAGCAGGGCTACCAGAGATAATCGCTATAAATAAAGTCGATATTGCAGATCCAGAAGTCGTCATGAATCTCTTGCGCACTGAGAAAAACGCATACGCTTTCTCCGTACGCACAGGATTTGGAATTGAGGGGCTTCTTCACGCAATTGAAAAATCTCTCCCTCACCCTCAGGTAGAAATAAATTGTGTGATTCCATATGATCGAGGAGATCTTGTCAGCGCCATTCATGAACATGGAGAGATCATCTCTGAGCTCTATGAAGAGGCTGGCACTTATATTCACGCCAGAGTTGATGCTGGATTATCAGAAGCGATCGCGAAGGTAGTTAGCCTGGACACATCTGGGGAATAAATCCGACACGCCCGTGGTTACATTGTCTATTCCGGCCTAGATGGGCCATGATGCGCCCATAGCCAGAACTATCGGGCGCGAGAAACCTAATGAGAGTGAGGTGATGAGACCGTGGCAACCGATTACGACACACCGAGAAAAACTGATGAAGAACTTCACGAAGAATCACTAGAAGAGCTCAAGGCTCAACGCGTTGATGCACAATCTGGTCAGATCGATGTAGACGAGGCAGAAGCAGCTGAAAATCTTGAACTTCCAGGTGCTGACCTCTCGGGAGAAGAACTCTCAGTTCGAGTCGTACCTAAGCAAGAAGATGAATTCACCTGTTCCCGTTGTTTCTTGATTCACCACATCACTCAGCTCTCAAAGGGCGAAGGCGCTAAGGCTGTCTGCAAGGAATGCGCTTAAATATTTTTCAGAGCTTGGGCTAACTTCTCGCCATGCTTACTTGTAACTAACCAATACGGGGTTTGATCACGATCGTCGGTAATCTCAATCTTTACTCCGTGCGCTGTCCAGAATCTAATTGCTAAATATGCAGCAGGATCGGCCTCGCGCGTGCGCTGCAAGGACATCTCTGCAGGTGTTAACACATTTACTTCGCCGCAAAATTTCTTGTCGATGTGGGCCTTGCCCACGCGCAGCTCGTTCTCATCAACTTCTATAACGAGCGATGAAGTGAAATAGATCAAAATGGTGCCTGCGGTTAAGAGCGCCATTACTACTGCTGCGATCATCGTAGTCATAGCCGCCCAAATTGCTATCCCAAGAGAGAAGGCGAGAAAGTAGATAAATGCCATCAACCAGAAAGGTGGGCGGATAACCTCACGGAATTTGATTAATCTCTCACCCATAGCGATACCGTATAGGAAGATCGAGAGAGTAAAGTGGAGACATGACAAGAGTGGCAAGCACAACACCACCGGAGGGAGCGACTCTTCCTGAGCGACACCCTTTAGCACCAGCTGTGGGAACTCAGATCCCGTCTCACTTTGGACATTGTTTTGGTTGTGGTCAATTACATCCGACCGGGCTTCACTTAGTTGCTCGTGCTGGAACAGCTCTTGATCTCACCGCTGAATTTACTGTGACGGAAAATCATCAAGGTGCGCCAGGACTCGCGCACGGTGGCTTACTTTCACTCGCATTCGATGAAGCACTTGGAAAACTCATGTGGCTCATTCGATCTCCTGCAGTAACTGGACGACTTGAAACAGATTTTATGAAACCGGTTCCGATCGGAACAACGTTGCATATCTCTGCGCAAATTACAGGCCAGGTTAAGCGCAAGGTCTACACCGAAGCGATAGGTCGTCTCAATGGACCGGATGGGGATATTGCCGTGCGTGCTGCTGCGCTCTTTGTCATTGTCCCTATGAGTCACTTTATGTCTAACGCTCCAGCCGAGTATCTCGAACACATCAAGAAATCTCCAGAATTACTGGCATTCGTAGATCCAGATTTCGAGATTAATCCATGAGCTCCGTGCAAGTACTCATCACTCGTTTAGATCCTGAACTTCCCTTGCCACGTTATGCCAAGGGTGGGGATGCAGGAGCGGACATTGTTTCTCGAATAGATATCACCTTGGCACCGGGGGAGCGGGCCCTTGTTCCGACAGGAATAGCAATTGCGCTACCCGATGGTTATGTCGCTCTTGTCCATCCGCGTTCAGGGCTGGCAATCAAACATGGCGTCACCATGGTGAACGCACCCGGCACCGTCGATGCTGGCTACAGAGGTGAGTTACAAATTATTTTGATCAATCACGATAAGACCGAGTCAGTCTCATTTAAGCGCGGTGATCGCATTGCTCAATTAGTAATTCAGAAAGTGGAACGGGCAGAATTTGTTGAGGTGCAGGATCTTCCTGGTTCAGGTCGCGGTACGGGTGGCTTCGGATCGACAGGGCGTTCATGAGCGATAGTTCAGGAGATAAAGAGAAAATTGTTTCTGCCTTCGGTGGAAAGAAAGGCCTTATTGACGCAGGATTTCCTGCACTAGTTTTTCTCATATCTTTCAACATTACGAAAGATCTTTGGAATTCCCTTATCGCATCAGTCATTATCTCTGCCATCTTGACGATTATTCGCCTAGCTATGAAAGATACGATTCAACACGCGCTCTCTGGCTTTATCGGAACACTCATCGCGGCATGGTTTGCCAATCGAACCGGAAATCCAAGCGACGTATTCGTTCCAAAGATGCTGACCAACCTTGGGTATGGTTTTGTATATCTGATTGCAAATGTTGCAGGGTGGCCAATTCTTGGAGTGATGTTAGGTCCAATTCTCGGCGAAAATTTTGCATGGAGAAAAGATCCAGCCCGCAAAGCTGCCTACATCCGCGCAAGTTGGATCTGGGTTGGCCTCTTCTTTGGCCGATTAGTTGTGCAATTCCCCATTTATCTTTCAGATAATGTGAATCTCCTAGGCGCAGTTAACTTGGCAATGGGATACCCGCTATTTTTTGCAACCGTTTATGGCTCTTGGATGGTGTTGAAAAGCGTTCCTACGACGATTCCACGGGAAGAAGAGAAGGATTAGCTTTTAATAAAGCAATCTTTTATCTGATCTTCGGCTGCGGCCGATGCTACAAAGAGAAGCTCATCACCAGCGCTAAATACATCAGCTGCTGTTGGAGCAAATACTCGACCATCACGAACAATTGCTGCAAGGGAGGCATCCTGTGGAAGTTCAATCTCTTCAACGGTCTTTCCAATACAACTTGATGTATCCGGCAAGGTGAGTTCGACTAGATTTGCTTGGCCTTTTCTAAAGCTAAAGAGGCGCACTACATCACCGACACTCACTGCCTCTTCAACAAGGGCAGAAATAATGCGAGGCGTAGATACTGCAACATCTACGCCCCACGATGAATCAAACATCCATTCATTCTTTGGATGATTAATACGGGCAACAACACGTGGGACGCCATATTCAGTCTTTGCCAACAAAGATGCAACAAGATTTACCTTGTCATCGCCGGTTGCTGCAACCATTACCTGGGCGTTACCGAGAGCTGCCTTATCTAGAGAAGTAATTTCACATGCATCTGCCATCAACCATTCGGCATCTGGAACAGAATCCATTTTGAGCGCCTTTGGGTCACGATCGATGAGAAGTACTTGGTGACCGTTATCCAGGAGTTCGCGAGCAATAGCTCTGCCAACATTTCCTGCTCCAGCAATTGCAATTCTCATGGAGTCTCCATTGGTTGCTTAGCCAAAATTGCTTCAACTTCAGCCACACGGGCAGTCTCAATAATCATGTGAAGAAGATCGCCTTCTTGAAGAACGGTATGTTCATTAGGGACAAGACCTTCTGCAAGGCGTGTAATGAATGCAACACGAGCACTGGTTGAAGATTCAATATGAGTAATGGGATGACCAAGCCATTTAGCGTGAGGATGCACCTCAGCGAGCTCAATTGTTCCCGTGGCATCACGCCATTCGCTGCGAGATCCTTCCGGAACTAGACGACGCATAATCTGATCAGTTGCCCAAATAACTGTTGCGACTGTTGGGATACCTAGACGCTGATAAATCTCAGCACGTCCTGGATCATAGATACGAGCAACTACATTGCCAACGCCATAGGTTTCACGAGCAACGCGTGCTGCCAAAATATTTGAATTATCACCATTACTTACAGCGGCGAAGGCATCGGCGGTCTCAATACCTGCTTCAAGGAGGGTATCTCTATCAAAACCAATGCCACTGATCGTGCGTCCTTTGAAATCTGGACCCAATCGACGGAATGCCTCACGTGATTGATCGATGATCGAGACGGTATGACCTAGTTCTTCGAGTTCGGTCGCCAAAGAGGAACCGACTCGACCGCAACCCATGATGACTACGTGCACATGTCATAACTTACCCCCTTAGGCTTACCTTTATGACATCCACGCCTCGCGCCGTCCTTTCCGCAGGGCAAATAATTAGGGTCACGATCGAAAAAGTGGCCCATGGTGGACACTTCATCGCCCGCCATGAAGGAGCTGTCATCTTTGTTCGCCATGGATTACCAAGTGAAGTTGTAGATGTAGCGATTACTAGCGTGGGAGCTTCCTTTAATCGCGGAGATGTCGTTGCGGTAATTCAAGCTTCACCAGAGCGAGTAGAAGCACCATGCCGATACGCCAATCGCAATGGCTGTGGTGGTTGTGATTTCCAGCATGTAGAAATTTCTGCGCAGCGAAAGCTTAAGGAAGATGTAATCACCGAACAGTTTGCTCGAATTGCCAAGATAGATATTCGAGTCGAAGTTGAAGAAGTTTCCCCATCGCTGGGCTGGCGCACCCAAGCCATCATTGGAAGCGATAAACAGGGGAGGGCGGGTTTCTACGCCTCTCGCACAAATACAATCATGGCTATTGATGATTGTTTAGTTCTACATCCAGCTATTGACTATCCAAAGATTAAATCTCAGAGTTGGGATCCTGGCGTACGTATTCAAGTGAGCGCTGCAACCGATGGCTCTTCTCGACTTGTTGCCGGTGATATTACTCAAGGTGAACAGGTTCAGAATTTCACAGTAAACGGTAAGAACTATCAAGTAAGTCCTGATTCATTCTGGCAGAGCAATGTGAACGCTCCACAAGTTCTGGTTGATTGTGTCACTGATTTTGCAAAAGTTCGTGCTGGCGATCATGTTCTCGATCTCTACGGAGGGGTAGGACTGTTTGCGCTACAACTTCATGAAGCCGTCGGTGCAGGTGGTCGCATTGATCTCGTTGAAGGAAGCAAGAGCGCTACCGCTGATGCTGCAGTTAATTTCGCCGGCAAGGAAAATGTGAAGATCTATACTGGTGATGTCGAAAAAATTCTTCCGCGTTTTTCTCGTGCCGACGTAGTAATTCTTGATCCACCTCGAGATGGTGCAAAGAAGAATGTAATTGCGAGCCTGGTGGAATGTAAGCCTCGAGCAATCGTTTATGTGGCATGTGATCCAGCTGCGCTGGCAAGGGATAGCGCTCTTTTACGTGATGCCAATTACACCCTTGAAAAGATACGTGCATTTGACCTCTTCCCAATGACGCATCACATCGAGTGCGTTGCCCTCTTCACGCCCACTGCGGTATCTTGACCCCATGAGTAAGAATTCGCTGGGAAGAAAGAGAAATCTCACCGTAGGCGGCAAAGATTTTGAAATCTTTGATATCAATGGGATCGAAGGCTCCGCAGACCTACCTTTCTCCCTCAAGATTCTTCTCGAAAACCTCTTACGCACTGAAGATGGCGCAAATATCACCGCAGATCACATCAAGGCATTAGCTCAATGGGATCCAGCGATCGAACCAGATACGGAAATTCAATTCACACCCGCGCGTGTAGTGATGCAGGATTTCACTGGAGTTCCATGTGTTGTTGACCTTGCGACTATGCGAGAAGCAATAGTTGAGCTGGGTGGCGATGCATCGAAGGTTAATCCTCTCGCACCGGCCGAACTTGTGATTGATCACTCTGTGATTGCAGATCTCTTTGGAACTCGCGATTCATTTGAGCAGAACACAGATATTGAGTACGAGCGCAACCGTGAGCGCTATCGCTTCTTGCGATGGGGCCAGGGCGCATTTGATGAATTTAAGGTTGTTCCACCTGGAACTGGAATTGTTCACCAGGTTAATATCGAATTCCTTGCTCGAGTTGTTATGACTCGCACAGTCAATGGAGTTCTGCGCGCATATCCAGATACTGTCGTTGGCACTGACTCGCACACCACAATGGTGAACGGCCTTGGTGTGCTTGGTTGGGGCGTTGGTGGAATTGAGGCGGAAGCAGCACTTCTTGGCCAACCAGTATCGATGTTGATTCCGCGCGTAGTTGGATTCAAGCTCAGTGGCGAATTGCCTGTTGGCACCACTGCGACAGATCTTGCTCTCACAATTACACAGATGCTCCGCAAGCATGGAGTGGTTGGAAAGTTTGTTGAGTTCTATGGTCCAGGTGTTGTCAGCGTACCGATGGCAAATCGCGCAACGATTGGAAATATGAGCCCTGAATATGGCTCGACCTGCGCAATTTTCCCTATCGATGAAGAGACTCTTCGTTACCTACGACTCACAGGACGTAATGAAGATCAGATTGCTTTAGTCGAGGCTTATGCAAAGGCTCAAGGACTCTGGCACGATCCTGCAACGTCACCACGTTTTTCAGAGCATATCGAACTAGATCTCTCAACAGTTGTTCCATCGATTGCGGGACCTAAGCGTCCCCAAGATCGAATCTCACTCTCAGATTCCAAGAGTGCATTCGAAAAGATTTTGCCAACCTACTTCACTGAGAAAACTGGAAAGTCGGCATACCCAGCCAAGGTTGGAGCGCACCAGACAACAGTGAAAAATGGCGATGTTGTTATTGCATCGATTACTTCTTGTACAAATACATCAAATCCATCAGTAATGATTGGTGCAGCCCTGCTTGCAAAAAAGGCGGTCGAAAAGGGGCTTACTTCAAAGCCTTGGGTAAAGACCACGCTTGCTCCGGGATCAAAAGTTGTTACTGATTATTACGATCGCGCAGGCCTTACCACCTACATGCAGGCCCTAGGTTTTCACCTCGTTGGCTATGGTTGCGTGACCTGTATTGGTAACTCTGGCCCACTGCCAACTGAAATCAGCAAGGCGATCAACGATAACGATCTAGCTGTGAGCGCTGTACTTTCAGGAAATCGAAACTTTGAGGGGCGAATTAGCCCTGATGTGAAGATGAATTACTTAGCTTCGCCTCCACTAGTAGTTGCATACGCGCTAGCAGGCACCATGAATCATGATTTTGAGACTGACTCATTGGGTAATGACAAAGAAGGCAATCCAGTTCTGTTGAAGGATATTTGGCCATCGGCGCAGGAGATTCAAGACGTCATCGCTGCTTCAATCTCTTCAGAGATGTTTACTAAAGATTATGCAAGCGTCTTTGACGGCGATCATCGTTGGAAATCACTTGATACCCCAACTGGAAATACCTTCGAGTGGGATGCACAGTCGACCTATGTTCGCAAGCCTCCATACTTTGAGAACATGCCTGCTACACCGACCCCGGTTGTAGATATTTCAGGTGCACGCGTACTTGCAATCCTGGGTGACTCAGTAACTACTGATCACATTTCTCCAGCAGGAAATATCAAGGCAGATTCTCCGGCCGGTAAGTATTTGGAATCTCATGGTGTTTCACGCAATGACTTCAATTCGTACGGATCACGGCGCGGAAATCACGAGGTAATGATTCGCGGAACTTTTGCAAATATTCGACTAAAGAATTTGCTGCTAGATGGTGTCGAAGGTGGCTTCACTCGCAACTTCCTTGATGGTGGAGTGCAATCAACAATTTATGACGCATCAACGGCTTATCAAGCAGCTGGAATTCCACTTGTGATTCTGGCAGGCAAAGAATATGGCTCAGGTTCTTCTCGCGACTGGGCTGCAAAGGGAACAGCGCTGCTCGGAGTTCGCGCGGTCATTGCCGAAAGTTTTGAAAGAATCCACCGCTCAAACCTCATTGGAATGGGTGTCCTACCTTTGCAGTTTATTGAAGGTCAGAGCGCTGCAACACTCGGGCTTAAAGGCGATGAAACCTTTGCAATCTCGGGCATCACAGCTTTAAACACTGGGGGAGTGCCTAAGGAAGTCACTGTTACCGCTGGTGCGATCACATTCAAGGCAAAGGTCCGAATCGATACGCCGGGTGAGGCAGATTATTACCGCCATGGTGGAATCATGCAGTTCGTCCTACGACAATTGCTTGGGTGATCTAGAATTTCAGGTGTGATCGAGTCAATTAAGAGTCCTGAAGATATCAAGGGGTTGAGCCAAGAAGAGCTCATCGCTTTGGCTCAAGAGATCCGCACATTTCTTATTGAGAAAGTTTCAAAATCTGGCGGTCACTTAGGACCAAACCTAGGTGTTGTAGAACTTACTATGGCTATCCATCGCATCTTTGATTCACCGCGCGATGTCATCCTCTTTGATACTGGTCATCAATCCTACGTCCATAAAATCGTGACAGGACGTGCCGGTGAATTTGATCGCCTGCGCCAGCGCGGTGGTATTGCTGGATATCCCAATCGCAGCGAGAGCGAACACGATGTCATTGAAAATTCACATGCATCAACGGCGCTGTCTTGGGGAGATGGAATCTCTCGCGGTTTCTCCATTACGGGGCAGAGTGATCGCAGCGTCGTAGTCGTTGTTGGCGATGGTGCCCTCACCGGTGGAATGTCGTGGGAAGCTCTCAATAACATTGCATCTGCAAAAGATCGAAATCTCGTTCTTGTAGTTAACGATAATGAACGTTCATATTCGCCCACAATTGGTGGAGTCGCAACCTACCTTTCCACACTTCGAGTGACGCAAGGCTACGAACGCTTCCTTGACTGGGGTAAAGAAGTTCTTCACAAGACTCCCGTTGTCGGTACCCCTATCTATGAAACTCTTCACGGAGTAAAGAAGGGCATTAAAGATATTGTTGCCCCGCAGGGAATGTTTGAAGATTTAGGTTTGAAGTACATGGGGCCTATTGATGGCCACGATTTTCTAGCGCTAGAGAGAGCTCTGGCTCAAGCAAAGCAATTTGGTGAGCCAGTCTTGGTCCATGTCATTACCGAAAAAGGCCGCGGCCATAAGCCTGCTATCGAAGATGAAGCTGAAAAGTTTCACGCGGTTGGTGTTGTCGATCCAACAACTGGTATTCCTGTTTCAAAGAGTGCCAGGTCTTGGACTCAAGTATTTTCAGATGAACTCGTTGAGATAGGTGCAGAACGCGAAGATATTGTGGCGATTACTGCAGCGATGCTTGGCCCAACTGGTCTCGATAAATTTGCTGCTGCATACCCAGAGCGCACGGTCGATGTAGGAATTGCCGAACAACATGCTGTGACTAGCGCTGCGGGAATGGCATTTGCTGGCCTTCATCCAGTAGTTGCCGTTTATTCAACATTTCTTAATCGCGCCTTTGATCAACTGCTCTTAGATGTCGCTCTGCACAAGGCCGGAGTCACTTTTGTTCTCGATCGTGCAGGCGTTACCGGTGATGATGGTCCTTCACACCACGGTATTTGGGATATGGCGCTGACTGGAATTGTTCCAACCCTGCATTTAGCTGCACCGCGCGATAGCGCGCGGCTCAAGGAAGTTCTTCGAGAAGCCGTTGCAATTAGTGATGCGCCATCTGTTATTCGTTTTCCAAAGGGAGCAGTCTCAGCAGATATTCCAGCCTTTGAACGTCGCGATGGAATCGATGTTCTCTACCGCGGCGAGAGCGCAGATGTTCTCCTGATTAGCGTTGGTGCAATGGCCACAATGGCAGTGGAGGCGGCATCTCAGGCATATCGTGAGGGTGTGGGAGTCACAGTTATCGATCCGCGTTGGGTCAAGCCGCTACCGCAATCATTGATCACTATGGCAGATCGCTACAAAAGCGTTGTGGTTGTAGAAGATGGAATCGCACACGGTGGAATCGCCAGCGCTCTCTCTGAAATGTTTAGAAGTGCAGGACTGAACACACCAATTCATTCTATTGGAGTGCCCCTGACCTTTATCGAACATTCAAAGCGTTCAGAGATTCTTAGCGACCTTGGAATGACTGCGCAGAATATCTCCCGCGAAATCGTGGAATGGTCCAGCTCTACTTTGAAGGCAGAGATGCCACTCCCGCAGGATGAAAACGAGAGCCGCAGACAGAATCGCTAATTCCTTCGCGATCTAAGAACGGCAAGATTCCACCTAAGTGCATCGGCCATCCGGCACCCATCAACATGCAGAGGTCAATTTCAGCAGGTGTTGAGACAACGCCTTCGTCGAGCATCATGCGTGCTTCTTCGGCCAAAGCTTTCAGTGCACGAGAGCGAACTTGTTCGGCAGTCGATGGTGTATCGCCCTTATGAATGAGTGCAACAGCTGCAGGGTTTGCAACAACTGAACCATCTTCTGATTTGATGTAGAAAGTTTTGATGCCTTCCCTAACCATGGCCTGCATGGTGGGGGAGATGCGATAGCGAGGTCCGAGATTTTCATGAAGAGTCTCTGCAACGTGTAGACCCACTCCTGGTCCAACAAGTCCAAGAAGTTCAAAAGGCGACATCGGAAATCCGATCGCGCGCATCGCGTTATCTGCAACTTCAGGTGAAGTTCCTTCATCAACGGCATCAGTGATCTCACCCATGAAGCGTGTAAGCAGACGGTTAACAACAAAACCAGGCGCATCCTTACAGATGATCATGGTCTTTTTGAGTTCTTTACCAATGCTGACCGCGGTAGCAGTGGTTGCATCGTCTGTCTTTGATGTGCGAGCAATCTCAAGAAGAGGCATGATCGCAACTGGATTAAAGAAGTGGAATCCGACTACGCGTTCTGGGTGTTCTAGTCCTTCGCCCATTCGCTCAACTGAGAGCGAGGAGGTGTTGGTCGCAAGGATGCATTCCGGAGAGATAATTTTCTCGAGCTTTTTAAAGAGCTCCTGCTTGAGTGCGAGTTCCTCAAAGATTGCTTCAATGATGAAGTCGCAACCGGCAAAGACGCTCTGATCGGCAGAACCGGAGATGAGAAGTGAAAGGCGACCGGCAGATTCGGCGCTCATGCGCTTCTTTTCAACTAGTTTTGCCAATTCGTTTTTAACCCAGGCAACGCCCTTATCGGCGCGCTCTTGATCAATATCTGTCATCACAACAGGACACTTCAAATTGCGTACAAGCAAGAGAGCAAGTTGGGAAGCCATGAGACCAGCACCAACTACGCCGACTTTTCCTACCTTGCGTGCAAGAGCGGCCTTAGGGGCACCCTCTACCTTCTTGCGCTTTTTCTGGATCAGGTTAAATGCATATAGAGAAGCGCGCAGTGGATCCGACATAGTTAAGTCAGCAAGTGTCTGGTCTTCGGCATCAAAGCCAGCACCACGAGAATATGTACGAGACGCTGCCATAAGTTCTAGCGCCTTCATTGGACTTGCAATCTCTGCGCCGCCAAATTTCTTCAGTGCAATCGCACGACCTGTAGCAAGGGCTGAATCCCATGCAGGATCCTTGCTGTGATCTGTACGTTCAATCTTCTTCGATCCGTTAAGAATAGATGCTGCGAAGGCGATAGATCTCTCAAGAAAATCAGCAGGTTCAAAGACGCTATCTACGACACCGAGGGCAAGTGCATCTTTCGCCTTCATCATCGTGTTGTTGTTGAGAGCGTTTGCAATGATTACTTGTACAGCTTTTTCTGGACCAATGAGCATAGGCAGGATCGTTGCGCCGCCCCATCCAGGTACAAGACCCAGGAAAACTTCAGGGAGTCCTGTAAATGCTGTTGCCGACAAGGTGCGGTAGTTGCAATGAAGACCAACTTCCAATCCACCACCGAGTGCTAGCCCATTGATAAAGGCAAATGTCGGAATACCACATTCAGCAAATCTGCGAAAAACATCGTGCCCAAGCTTTCCAATAGCAACTGCTTGGGAGCGATCAGTAAGGAAAGAGAGCGCAGAGAGATCTGCACCTGCAGCAAAGATAAATGGCTTACCAGTAATGGCAATTGCAGCTGGCTTACGTGAGATTGCCTCTGTGATTGCCGCATCGAGTGCCATCAGTGATTGTGGGCCAAATGTATTTGGGCGAGTGTGATCATGTCCGTTATCAAGTGTGATCAGAGCTAGCAATCCTGTTGCGCCAAAGGCGGTGAGATCGACATCGCGAACAAGTGCGTGGGTAACGACTTCTTCTGGAGCACCTTCTGGAAGAACGATTGATGTCATGAGTTATGCCTTCTTTCCAAAGTGTGGGTTCTCCCAGATAACGGTTCCGCCCATGCCAAGACCGATGCACATGGTGGTGATTCCATAACGGACGTCAGGCTTTTCTTCAAAGGTGCGGGCAAGGTTGAGCATCAAGCGAATTCCTGATGATGCCAGTGGGTGACCCACTGCAATTGCGCCACCATAAGGATTTACTCGCGCATCATCATCTGCAATTCCAAAGTGATCAAGGAATGCCAGTACCTGAATTGCAAATGCCTCGTTGACTTCGAATGCACCGATATCAGCGATTGTTAAGCCAGCCTTATTAAGAGCCTTAATTGTTGATGGAACTGGTCCATAACCCATGACCTCTGGTTCTACACCGGCAAATGCAAAAGTGACCATGCGCGCTTTAACTGGAAGTCCTAATTCAAGAGCCTTTGCCTCGTTAGCAAGAATGGCAGCAGTTGCGCCATCGTTAAGTCCGGAAGAGTTTCCAGCGGTCACACGACCTGCTGGACGAAACGGAGTCTTCAGTGTTGCAAGACCTTCAAGAGTAGTTGTGGGACGTGGTGGTTCATCGACAGTTGCAATTGCCCAACCAAGTTCGGCACTACGTGCAGCAGTTGGGATGAGATCGCGCTGAATCTTTCCATCGGCATAAGCCTGAGCGGTCTTCATTTGAGATGCGAGCGCGAATTTGTCTGCCCGCTCTTTAGTCAGATGTGGGAAGCGATCGTGCAAGCGTTCTGCTGTAGCACCCATGGCCAGCGCATCTTGTTCAACGATGCGCTCTGCAAGAAAACGAGGATTGGGATCGAGTCCATCACCGATCGGATGGTTGCCCATATGTTCAACGCCACCAGCAATTGCAATATCGTTTGCTCCCATTGCAATTGATGCAGACAATGTTGTTACAGCAGTCATTGCGCCAGCGCACCAGCGATCGACTGAATATCCAGGAACGGTGTTGGGAAGGCCTGCCAGCAATGATGCGCTACGTCCAAGGTTCATTCCTTGATCACCAGTCTGTGTTGCAGCAGCGATAGCGACATCATCAATCTGATCGAGTGGAAGTTGTGGGTTGCGCTCAAGGAGGCCACGCATCGCGCGAACCATCAGATCATCGGCGCGAGTGCCGGCATAGAGCGAGCCAGCTTTTCCAAAGGGAGTGCGGACCGCGTCGACAAGAACTACAGATGCTGAGGTAGCCATTTTTCCAACTTTCGTAAAAGTGAAGTTGGCTCTAGGTTACTGGTCGGTAATACAAAAAGAAAGTGGCGCGCGCTATTTAGGCAGCCGCTGACACGCTCTTCTTGCTCTCCTTATTGGAGAGATACGGGATCAATACGGCGATGAGGTAGCTGCTGTAGAAGAACCCTTGCAGCCATGAAGTCGTTGTATCAAATCCAACAGTTCCGCCCAAAAGTGAGGCGACTAAGGAATCCTTTGGCATCCAGCCTGTGACATCCCAGATGTAAGCATCAGCGCCAGGCAACCAGCCAACTTCTTGGAATTCGTGAATTCCATAGGAGAGTACGCCAGCTGCAATAACAATAAGTGCTACACCTGTGATCTTAAAGAAACTAGAGAGATTGATTTTTACTGCACGGCGATAGAGGAGATAGCCAAGAACTACGGCCAATGTCAGGCCGAGAACGAGGCCGACAGTGGCTGTGGATGCTGCGCCGACTGTGCGGAAGTTGGAATAGACAAAGAGAGCTGTTTCAAGCCCTTCACGAGCAACTGCAAAGAATGCGGTTACTGCCAAAGTGAGAGGACCGCCGAGATGGGCCTGATCGATCTTGCCGTGGAACTCATCACGTAATCCGCGAGCGGCTCGCTTCATCCAGAAGACCATCCAGGTAACAAGAGCCACAGCAATGATTGATGAGGTACCAGCGAAGATCTCTTCGCCGCGCTCGCTGAGCTGGGTCGATGAATAACTCAAGAAAGCACCAAGAGCAAAGCTCAGGGCAAGTGCCACTGCGACACCGCTCCAAATTGGCTTGAGGAGATGGCTACGGCCAGTTTTCACAACGTAGGCAACGAGAATTCCAACGATAAGTGCGGCTTCTAGGCCCTCGCGTAAGCCGATGATGAAAGTACTGAGCATGAGGCAAATCTAGAACCTCTTCTCGAATTACGCAACTCTTTTGTTGCGTAATTCAGCCCTGATCGGAGTTGTCTTGATCACCTTCTGGCTCGGGCTTTTCCAGAGGCTCCCGCTCAAGAAGGGCCGCTTCAAGGATCGGAGCAGCGATATCGGTCTGCCACGGGCGGGCACCGAGCTCGACAAGGGCACTGGCAACCTTGCCAGAGGGATCACTCCAGCAGATGCGACGAACATGTTCGGGAGAGATCATATTTTCAAGGGGGATAGAGAGTTCTTCGGCGCGAAGTAAAAGATTGTGACGGGCATGAGTGAGTGCGGCATATCGCAATGGATACTTTTCTTTCCATACCTTCACAGGTGGCAGTGCATCACTTGCTGCTCGAGTTGGTGGGAGATCATCTTCTGGCAAAGCACGAGCGGCAGCAATTGCAGCTAACCATCGTGGGGCATGCTCTAACCACCGCGCTCGCAAACCAATAGGACGCAATACTTTTTCAAGGTGTTTCTTATTTTCAAAGACAGCCTCATCTGTAATCGAAAGTGCAATCGCAGAGATGGCTGCATCTGAGAGAAGGCGACCAGGTGAAACATCGAGCTCTTGTCCAAGTAAAGATCGTGATTCCCATAATGATTTAACAACTGCAAGTTGACGACGTTTTTTGATCTGGTGCATTCCAGAAGTTCGGCGCCACGGATCTACACGGGGTGGTGAAGGAGGTGCAGCAAGAATAGCTGCAAATTCTTGCTCTGCCCAATGAGATTTATCGGCGGCTTCAAGGAGTGCGTCCACTTCATCACGTAGCTCGACAAGTAATTCAACATCTAGCGCTGCGTAATTAAGCCAATCTTTTGGAAGTGGTCGAGTCGACCAATCAACTGCCGAATGTTCTTTAGCTAGAGATACACCAAGAAGAGATTCCAAAAGCGGGCCAAGACCTACGCGAGGCAGCCCTGCTAAACGCCCACCAAGTTCTGTATCAAAGAGTCGTACTGGGTTGATGCCAAGCTCGCGCAAGCAAGGTAGATCTTGTGTGCTGGCGTGGAGAATTACTTCATCCGTTGCGAGAAGATCATTGAGTTTTGCAAATAGTCGATGGCCGGGACCAAATGGAATCGGATCAATTAGATGTAAGCCGCCGCCATTGCGTGCAATTTGGATGAGATAGGCGCGAGCACTAAATTTATAGCCACTTGCACGCTCGGCATCGAGGGCAAAGGGGCCATTACCTCGAGCAAGTTCTGCGATTGCAGCAGAGAATGCATCCTCTGTAGCAATAACTTCTGGCAGACCGGCGGACGGAACTAATAATGGTTTCGGTACTTGTGCTTCTTCTGTCATCTCGGTCAATTATTTACGAGGCTTCGTAATTGAGGCAACGCCATCTGCAATCGGTGGCAAGAAGGAAATCTCGGCAATGAGATTGCACCATGCCATCACATGGTTGAGCAGTACCTGTCCGACATCGTGGCCTGGCTCAAGAGTAGGAGTCCATGAAGCACGGATCTCGATCTCTGATTCCTTATTGCGAGGCGAGAGTTTTCCAAAAGATGCGCTAGAAACACGAGTGACAGTCCCTGATGGTGCGCTATAGCCGCAACCGAAATTTTCCAAAGACGTCAGAAGCCAGGTCCAGCCGACTTCTGGCAGTAGTGGATCTTCCTGCATTGCTGCATCGACATCAGCGCTCACAAAGGTGACACAACGAAATTCGCCTTCCCAAGTGTCTTGGCCACCAGGTTCATGCAAGAGAACAAATCTGCCTGTCGCTACATCATCTGCGGCGTCACCAATAAGTCCGTTGGTGACATCTGCTGTGAAGGCGAAAGAATATGTAGCTAATTTCTGCGGTGGCGGAACTTCCTCTAGGATAATTTCACTACGGGGAGTTGCGCTTCGTAGGACTTCAATCAGTCGATTAAAGCCGGCTGTGTCCATTGCTTTATTCTAAATTGAGCATGTGCTCACATGCGGGAGGCAGGACCGCTTCTGCGCTATCTTCTGCTTCATGGCTGCCTTGCTCGCACTTTTCTCCAGTGGACTCTGGGGAGCCGCGGATTATCACGCGGGAAATTTGAGTAAGAAATTTCCACCTACTGCGGTGCTCTCAGTCACGCAGATTATTGGACTCATCTTTGGCATCATCCTTGCAACAGTGACAGGATCCTGGGATGCCGAAGCATGGGGAAGTGATGGCTATCTGCTTCCTGGAATTGCAGCAGGCTTCTGTGGATATGTAGGTTTGATTTGTCTCTACCGCGCATTGGCAACAGGCCGCATGGGAGTTGTCTCTCCAATAAGTGCAATGAGCGGACTAGTCCCAGTTCTCTACGCAGTTTTCTTTCTAGACGAACGCTTTAGCACCCTTGTCACGGTTGGAGTTGTCTTCGCACTCCTTGGTGCATTTATGGCAAGCGGCCCAGAAGTTTCGCAAGGACTTCCTCTCAAACCTGTCTTACTAGCACTTGGCGCAGCGCTCGGGTTTGGAACAGCATTAGCATTTATGGCAGAAGGCTCACAATCGAGTGCGCTCATGACCATGGTTTCAATGCGCGCTGCCACACTCTTAGTGAGCATTACAATTTTGATTCGCCTTCGCGGTACTGGCGGTATGGGTAAAGCTCATCTTCCGCTTCTTATCTTTATTGGGGTTGCTGATTTCAGTGCAAATTTGATTTTAGGCGTTGCAACCACAAAGGGATTAGTTTCACTTGCAAATGTTCTTGGAGCCCTCTACCCAATCATGACTGCGCTTTTGGCTTTTAAGTATCTGCACGAACGTCTATACAAAGTTCAATATGCAGGCATTATCAGCGCTGTTATTGGCGTAGCTCTTATCGCAGCTTTCCAGTAAGAATTATCAGCGAGTTGCGGTGTAAAAAATCGTTTCACCCTCAGTGACATTTTCTACATGAGCAAAGTGAGAGAGCATTTTTTCAATATCTATTCGATCTTCCCCACCAGAAATCTGTGTAACGCTGAGCTCGAGACGATCAACTTCTCCGGAAGCAATCAGCTCATTGATAATAGATGCCCCAGCTTCGACCAAGATAGTGGGGCCAAAGAGGCGACGAGCTCGTTCTAAAGCTTCTGATGCAGATGCATTCCACCAGTAGGCCTGTCGATTATCTGCCAGAGCGTTGATCATCGATGTTGAGATAACCACTACAGGAACTGGAGTTTTGCGGTACGGCTCGGTGCGGGCTGTATTTCCGCCAATCAAAATTGCATCAACGTGGCGTCGACGCTCAAGGAATCGCGCGCGATCAAGAGTAGAGGTGACTCCGCGCGAGGAACCATCTTTGGCAGTGCTTCCATCACGTCCCACGACAAGGGTCGCGATGACCTGACCAATTCCAGCTGCATTACTCATGGCGGGAAGATTATCGCGAGCAAGCGAGAAATCTGGGTAGGTGTGGCTGGGCTCATGCTCACGGTGAGTTGGGGCAGATCGACGAGGCGGGTTAGCCTTGGCCACATGGGCGAAGATTCAAATAGCGAATCGCGCATTCTCTGTATCACCAATGACTTCGGCCCCAGAGCTGGCGGTATCGAGACGTTTGTTATGGGTCTCATCGAAAGACTTCCATTTGGGAGCGTTATTGTCTACACAAGTGCTCAAGAAAACTGCGCCCCTTATGATCTCAAGTGGCTCCAAGATTTCGGCGTAGAAGTTGTTCGCGATAAGTCAAAGATTCTTCTACCGATTCCAGGAGTTGCATACTGCGTAAATGCACTTGTCCGCGAACGAAACATTACGACAGCATTCTTTGGGGCTGCCGCGCCCCTTGGACTCTTATCAAAAGGTTTGCGTAGAGCAGGAGTCAAAGAGATCGTTGCTCTCACACATGGTCACGAAGTCTGGTGGTCGAAGGTATTTCCATTTACTTTAGCGATGAAGAGTATTTCTCGACAGGTAAATACTCTGACCTATCTTGGCGAATTTACCCGCAACGCTATTACGAAATCGGTAACGCAGGTTGCTGCCCAATCAATGGTCAAACTTGCACCCGGAATTGATACAGATCACTTTTCACCACAGGACGCACGAGCACTTCGCAATGAATTGGGGTTGACTGAGAAGAAAGTAATCGTGAGTGTCGGTCGACTAGTACATCGCAAAGGTCAGGATGTCTTGATTGAAGCTATTCCTGCGATCATCGAAGAGGTTCCAGAGGCTCATATCCTGATGATTGGTGAAGGTCCTTATCGGGGTTACTTAGAAACTCGAGCCAAATCACTTGGGATCGAAGATAGAATTACCTTTATTGGCCGCATTCAGTATGCGGATTTGCCGCGATACATATGTGCAGGTGATCTCTTTGTAATGCCATCTCGATCACGATTAGCTGGATTAGAAGTTGAAGGACTTGGAATTGTGTACCTGGAAGCAAGTGCATGTGGATTGCCCGTTATCGCAGGAGATTCAGGCGGTGCACCAGATGCCGTTCTTGAAGGGGAGACGGGATTGGTAGTTGATGGGACAAGTAAGTCAGATGTCGCCGCCGCCGTCGTGAAACTTCTCTTAGACCCAGATCGATCCAAGGCAATGGGAATTCGCGGTCGCCAATGGATCATTCAGGAGTGGCGTTGGGAAATCTGGTCGGCTCGTTTTGCAGAGCTACTTAAAGTAAACCCATAGTTCTGGCACGCGCTACAGCACTTCTGCGCGACCGAGTCTCTAATTTTCGATAGATAGTTGCACAGTGACTTTTCACTGTGGCATGAGAAATAAACATCTGTCCTGCGATTTCTGAAAGGCTTAACTCTCCTTCAAGATGCTTCAAAACCATTCGCTCGCGGGGCGATAGTAAGTTTTGAGCTTTTTCGCGCCCCAAGAGAGCAACCGTGTGGCTACTTATAAAGAGACCAGGTTGGGTCAGAACTGATCTGATCGCAGATATCAAGTTTTCGGCACTCTCTGATTTAGAAATAAATCCTTGTGCACCGGATTGAGATGCTGCAGATACAAGTTCGAGATCATTTTCTAGCGTGAGAACAATAATTACAATCTTTGGAGAATTTTTCCGTGCCCAACTGATAATTTCGAGACCATTTCCATCGGGAAGATTAAGGTCGACGATAATGACATCTGGGTTATGGAGTGCAATCATGGCGATCGCTTCTTTGAGCGTACTAGCCTCGCCTACGCAAACAAATCCTGCAGCAGTAAGCGATCTCTTTACGCCATCACGAACAAGAGGGTGATCATCAATCACAAGCACTGAAACGCTCACAGAGTGATCATGATGGTGGTTCCGTCCTCTCGAGAATCAATATCGATTGATGCGCCGTGATTTTCCACTCGCTCAATACATCCCAAGATTCCGTAGTGCCCTAAAGTGGGAGCAGCCCCACCTCGACCATTATCAGAAACTTTCACCATGACTCCATCTTTACTTGATGAAAGATGGAGGTGAATCTGGCTAGCCCCAGAATGGGTATGAGCGTTACGCAGTAGCTCTGGGATCACCCGAAGTAGAAGGTGGCGATCGGAATCGATTAATTCAATTTCTTCCGCTGCAATCTCGATACTAGGGGAGATCGCCAATACGGCCGCACGCAGCGCAGTAGTGAAATCTTCCTTAGATCTTAGGTCATAAATTTCACCGCGCACTTTCTCGATCAGTTCAGATACTCGAAAGCGTATGGTTCGAACATCGTTGCGAATGACTGCAGGCGTTAACGGTGCAGCGAGTACAAGGTCTAGTTCATAACCGAGTGCAACAAGATCTTGCGCGATGCCATCATGAATCTCTTGCGCAATCTCTACTCTGGGGGATTGCGCCATGCGAATCCGCGCTCTCTAATCTTTGGTGTAGAGAGCGTCGATTTCAGATGCATATTGTTGGGCAACAACATGGCGCTTAACTGAAAGCTTTGCAGTGAGCTGGCCACCTGCAATCGTGAAATCCTCGGCCAAAATGGAGAATTTACGGATTGATTCAGCCTTACTTACCGCCTTATTGGCTTCATCTACAGCAGTCTGAATGACAGCAATGAGATCTGGATCGTTGCGCAAACTCTCAATAGTTGCACCATCCTTCTTGTGGGCTGCAATCCAACCTTTGATCATATCTGGATCAATTGTGACCAGCGCTGCGATGAATGGTTTGTTATCTCCAACGACCATGCACTGACTTACTAGTGGATGAGAGCGGAGGCGATCTTCTAGAACTGCAGGTGCAACGTTCTTACCGCCAGCAGTTACGATCAATTCTTTCTTACGGCCAACAATATAGAGGAAGCCGTTCTCATCGAGTCGACCAAGGTCACCCGATCTAAACCAACGATCTCCTTCAAATACTTCACTATTTGCTTGATCGTTCTGCCAGTAACCGCGCATCACGATTGGTCCCTTGAGCAGAACCTCTCCATCTTCTGCGATCTTAACTGTGGTTCCTGGAATTGGACGACCAACAGAACCAATCGCAATGTTGCCTGTGATATTTAGAGTTGCTCCGGCAGTAGTTTCAGTTAATCCGTAGCCTTCATAAATTGTGATACCCGCACCGCGGAAGAAGTGTCCAAGGCGTGCACCTAGTGGAGCACCACCTGAAATTGCCGCTTCAACAGCGCCGCCCAAGCTGGCGCGAATCTTTGAGTAGACAAGCTTGTCAAAGAGTCCATGTTTAATTGTGAGTAGTGGGTTGAATTTCTTGGCATCGATATTCTCGCTATATTCAACGGCAATCGCTGCAGCTTTTCTAAAGATCTTTCCCTTGCCAGCAGCTTCAGCCTTAGCTTCTGCTCCGTTGTACACCTTCTCAAATATGCGTGGAACTGCAAGAACGAAGGTTGGTTTAAATGATTGCAGATCAGGCAAGAGTCGACCGACTGGGTCGCTGCAATGTGCAAGATGAAGTCCTGCGGTAATTGCGCCGATTTGCACCATGCGGCCAAAAACGTGCGCAACCGGAAGAAATAGAAGTGTTGAGCCACCAGGCTTTAAGAATAGATCTGAGGCTCCTTGCACAACGTTTCCACACTCAGAAAGGAAGTTTCCGTGGGTAAGTGATACGCCCTTTGGCTTTCCTGTAGTTCCAGATGTGTAGATTAATGTAGCCAAAGTATCTGGGCTTAGTGAGTTGCGGCGACGATCGATTTCATCATCACTGATCTGTGCACCAGCGCGGGCAAGTATTGAGAGCACATCATCTGTCATCGTCCAGACATGTTTTGTATGTGAAGGCAGGACAGTTTGCGCAAGTTCGCGATGTGTTGGCGTCTCCACAATCAAACCAACTGCGCCAGAATCACTTAAAATCCAATCGACTTGTTCAGCAGAAGATGTCTCGTAAATTGGAACAACACATCCACCGGCGAACCAGATTGCAAAATCTAAAATCGTCCACTCATAGCGAGTGCGCGCCATGATGGCCACACGATCACCAATGTTGATACCTGCTGCAACTAAACCTTTAGCAGTCGCTCGCACCTCTGCTTCGACTTCTCGCGCAGTTACTGGCTGCCATCCGTCACCAAGGGGGCGAGACATGATGATGCGCTCTGGTTCAAACCACGCGCGATGTGCAATGAGTTCGGTGAGGTTGCCCTCTGTGGCTACAGGGACGAGGGGCTTAACTGAGTATTCGGTCATGGGCAAACGCTATCGGGGGAATCACAAAAAAGGGAGATCCCCGAAAGAGATTTCTCGGGGTAGCCTTGGGCCATGAGCGATATCAGTAGATCAACAATTATTATCGAGGCACCTATGAGTCAGGTAAGCGAGGCCTTATTTGATCTCGAGAAGTACCCTGATTGGTCGGATTCCATAACAAAAGTCAAGGTTACCGAGCGTGATGAAGGTGGACGTGTCACTGGCGCAACCCTGACCATTTCAGCCGGTGCTCTCAAAGACGAGGTAAGTCTTTCCTACAACTGGGATGGCGCACCGCAGCGACTCGAATTCGAACTTGAAGATGCAAATTTGCTCACGAAGATGGATGGGGCATACATTCTCAAAGATTTAGGTGACGAAACGGAAGTCACTTACGAACTTTCAGTCGGCGTTTCAATGCCTATTCCACAAATGATGGTTACAAAGCAGGAGAAGACAACAATTGACCAAGCACTTGCTCAGCTTAAAGAGCACTGCGAAAGTTAATCCCACTAGTGAGCTACACAATTGGTATTGATGTCGGTGGAACTAAGGTCCTCGGTGGCGTCGTTGACCAATCTGGAAAGATTCTTACTGATGCACGCCGTGACACTCCACGCGAGGGCGGAATTGCTTTAACTCAAACCATCGCCGATGTTGCGCGAGAGTTGATGGCTTCATATTCAGTTGAATCGGTTGGAATTTCTGCTGCAGGTTTCGTCTCTTCAGATCGCAAGACAATGCTGGCAACACCAAATATTGCAGGGTGGAACGGTGTTGATCTTGACGCGCAGTTAACTGCTCTGCTCGGTTTGCCAGTTGTTATTGAAAATGATGCAAACGCTGCGGCGTGGGGAGAGGCTGCCTTCGGTGCAGGACGTGGCCACGATCATCTTCTGATAGTTACTGTCGGTACTGGCATCGGTGGTGGGATTGTTGTTAATGGAAATCTTTATCGTGGAGGATTTGGAACTGCGGCAGAGATTGGTCATATGCGAGTGGTTCCGGAAGGTCATCTCTGCGGATGTGGCGCTCGTGGATGTTTTGAGCAGTATGCAAGTGGAAGTGCGCTGATGCGTCACGCTCGTGAAGCGATTAGTGCAACGCCTGAACTCGCACGAAATTTGCTCGCACTCGGCAACGGAACCCTTGATGGTCTTACCGGCAAACACATCACAGAGGCCGCTCAGAGCGGTGATCCGGTAGCGCTGGCAGCATTTAATACAACGGCACATTTTCTTGGTGCAGGAATTGCATCCCTATGCGTAATTTTGGATCCCACCCGTGTCGTTATCGGTGGAGGTGTGGTTGAAGCAGGAGAGATCTTGCTTGCACCCACCCGTGAATCAATGACACGACATATGCCTTTTGCGGGTAAGCACCCTTACCCAGATATTGTCCCTGCCGAGCTTGGAAACGAGGCAGGGTTAGTCGGCGTTGCAGATCTAGCCCGCTTGTAGTTCTACTTACTTCTCGCTGGGATAGATAAGACCAATCTGGCGACGTATCTCATCGAGTGTACCCATAATCTCAATGCTCTCATCGGGAGTAAGGATTGGTGAATCCATCGCACCCGAACGAACTACGCGTTCGAACTCTTTTGCCTGTTCACGAAGTCCGTGGCCCTTGTAGTCGGTGGGATATTCGGTAGTAGTGCCATCGTGCATGATGACGCGCATTGAGGCGGGGTTGTAGAAGGTGCGATCTATTTCGATCTTGCCCAGCGTTCCACAAATCGTTGCTCGGCAAGGGGTTGAGACCATCATATTTGAAGTAAGAATTGCTTGCGCACCGCTCTTGTAGTTAAAGATTGCAGTGGAGCTGGCATCAACACCCTTATCGGTAAATGTCGCAGAAGAAGTGATTGAGTCTGGTTTACCTAAAACCATGTGAGCAAATGAGATTGGATAGATTCCTAGATCTAGAAGTGCGCCTCCTCCAAGTGATGGCTCCCAGTGGCGTGGATTGGCGTAATCTGAAAGTCGTTGTCCATGATCTGCTTCAACGGCCCAGATATCGCCAAGTACTCCGGATGCCAAAATCTCGCGCACTCTATGCATGTGTGGCAAGAAACGTGCCCACATTGCTTCCATGAGTGCAACGCCATTTGCATCGGCAGCAGCCTTCATCTCCCGCGCTTCTCCGGCATTAATGGTGAATGGTTTCTCACATAAAACTGGTTTTCCAGCGTTGAGAGCTAGAACTGTATTGCTTACGTGATAAGGATGCGGTGTTGCAACATAAATGGCGTCAAGAGTCGGATCATTGACTAACTCTTCATAACTTCCGTAGGCGACACATCCAGGAAATTCAGTTGCAAAAGAATCGGCGCTTTCTTTGGATCGCGAGCCAACTGCTGCGACGATATGGTTATTCAAGTACGAGAGATCTCGCGCAAATGCTTGTGCAATTCCACCGCTTGCAAGAATTCCCCAACGAAAATCTGTACTCATAGTTGCGCTCCATCATCATCTAGGCCCGAGTTATCCGAGCGAGGGTTATCTTTCCATCTCTTAAAGGCGTTAACAGCATCTGAGAAAAAATTCTTTAGATTAAATTTTGCGGGAACCGGAGGAGTAAAGTGCTCTTCATCATTTCTTCTATCTAGCGCATCGAGATAGGTACTGGGAGAACTCTGATCTAGTGATAATCCTGAGACGAGAGCATTAAACTTCTCGTCAATGAGATCTTTCTCATCTTCACCGGGAGTCTGGGCGTCATCAGGGGCAGATGTCATGCTTTATATTCGCATAAACTTCGCCAATTGAGTAGAAAAGGGGTTAAATTATGAGCATGAACAATCTGCCCTATGGCACTTTGCGCGCCTTTTTGACGCCTTTCTTGATGATCCTCTTTCGTCCCAAGGTGAAAGGTCTTCGCAATGTTCCTGCAACGGGACCTCTGATCATCGCATCAAACCACCTCTCATTTAGCGATTCCATATTTATGCCACTTGTAGTTCCACGCAAGGTGACCTTTCTTGCAAAGAGTGAATACTTCACGTCCCCTGGACCTAAAGGGCTATTGAAGAAGTTAACGTTTATCGCACTAGGTCAAGTTCCTGTCGATCGTTCAGGCGGTCGTCGCAGTGAGGCAGCCATCATCACTGGTCTGCAAGTCTTATCTGAGGGAAAGTGTCTTGGGATTTATCCTGAAGGAACTCGTTCACCAGATGGTCGCCTCTACAAAGGGCGAACTGGCATTGCACGTCTTGCCATTGAATCTGGCGCTCCGATAATTCCAGTTGCGATGTTTAATACTGAGAAGATCCAGCCCACCGGCCAGGTCATTCCAAATATTCAGCGAGTAGGCATGACATTCGGTGAACCGATGTACTTTGATGGAGATTCAACTGATCTGGCATATCTGCGCGTAGTAACAGATCAGATTATGAATCGAATCCAAGAGCTATCTGGTCAAGAGTACGTTGATCAATACGCGGTTAAAGCCAAGAAGCAAGGTAAGAGCAATTCCGAGGAAGAGTCTGAGTAGCTAGCGCGATTCCAATTCAGCGCGTTGGATCAGATAATTACAGGTCTGACACTCAGGACCAGCATCAGGGAATTCGCCTTCGATCACATCGATTAATTGAACAAGTAGCTCTTGGAATTTCTTGCTATCCCGTTCTACGGGGAGATAGTGCTGAGTAACGCCAAATCCATGTGCGCCATCTGCAGTTTCTGCGATTCCATTGAGTTTCCATACAAGTAGACCCATGGTGGATACCGGAAAAGACTTTCCACGATCTGGGTTTTCTAAGGCGTGAGCATATGCCTCCAACTGCGGTGCATAGAAGGCGCCATTGTCACGATCTGAATCAGAGACTTTGCAGTCGATAATTCCAACTGTGCCATCCTCGTAATGGGCGAGCAGATCGTAGATACCGAGAATTTTCCATGTTGTCTGACGTCCGCCAATATTAAGTGGGGCTGACTTAACCCACTGTCCCCATTGCTTAACAACGCCAGCCGGTAGAGATGGATCTAGATCCTGCATTGATGCTCTACGAAAATGTTCTTCCTGCGCATCAGCTAATGGTTTTACTAGCGGGAACTGTCCAGGCATTGTCACCTTAAACCAATATTTGATCCAGAGACATCTCTTGCAGGTAGAGAGACCAAATGTGAGATCAGAAGGTGCGATGGTATCTCTAGCTGGTTTATCGGGACGAGTAATTTTCTTCTGGCGCATGAAGTGATTAAATCATGAAAGGAGGCTGCAATCACTTAAAAATCCTCAACGACTTAAGGTCGCCTTTAGGCAGAAAAAAACTAGGGCCTCGGATGTGATCCAAGGCCCTAGTTTTTTACAGAAGAGAGATTACTTACCTCGCGCCTTAGCTATGGCGTGAAGTACGTGGTAACCAATGACGGCGACCAGTGTTCCATTGACGATACCGGTAAAGGTGTAGTCACCCTTTGTCCAAGAGTAATCAGCGATACCGATGATGATCGCTGATGCGACTACAAGGAGATTGATTGGGTTGGAGAAATCTGAACGACCCTCAATCCAGATTCGCGCACCAAGGATTCCGATCATTCCAAAGAGTGCTGTACCTGCTCCGCCGAGAGCTCCCATAGGAGTGGCGGCAAGGACTTCACCAAACTTAGGAGAGAGTGAGAGGAGAATTGCTCCGATACCTGCAACCCAATATGCAGCAGTTGAGTAGACACGGCTTGCAGCCATGACACCAATGTTCTCCGCATACGTAGTTGTTCCAGAACCGCCACCAGCACCCGCGAGTGTTGTTGCAACACCATCTGCCATAAGAGCATTGCCCATCTGGCTATCAAGATCTTTTCCTGTCATTGAGGCAACAGCCTTAACGTGGCCCACGTTCTCGGCGATGAGCACAAGAACTACCGGCAGGAAGAGAATCATGATGCTGAATTTAAATGTAGGAGTTTCAAAGGCTGGAGCTGCAACCCATTTAGCTTCCGCGATTTTATCTGTATTGACGTTTCCCATTGCAAAGGCGGTGATGTAACCAATCGCAAGGCCAAGGAAAATACTGATACGCCCAATGATTCCGCGTGAGAATGCGGTGAGGAGACCAATTGATACGAGAGTGATGATTCCAATCATCGTTGCATCAGGATCAACAACTTTTCCACCAACAAGACCTTGGAAATTATTCTTAGCCGCTGGTGCAAGGTTGAAACCGATCAACATCACGATAGCGCCAGTAACAACAGGTGGCATCAAAGTATTGATCCAACCGATTCCTGCAGCACGCACTACAAGACCTACGAGGATGAGAAGTACTCCGGTAAAAACGATGCCACCAAGAGCTCCTGCCATTCCGCCACCTTCTGCGCCCATGGCGGCAGAGATTGGTCCTAGGAAGGCAAAGGATGAACCGAGATAGCTCGGTACTTTGTTCTGAGTAATGATGAGGAAGAGGAGTGTGCCAACGCCAGAGAAGAAGAGGGTGGTGGTGGCGGGAAAGCCAGTAAGGATTGGAACAAGGAATGTTGCTCCGAACATGGCGGCGATATGCTGCAAGCCTAGGCCGATGGTAAATGGCCAGCTCAGACGCTCGTCAGGGGCTACAACTTCTCCTGATTTGATCGATGAGCCATCGCCATGGAGTTTCCATGTAAATAGTGACACGTAGATTTCCTTCCTTTAAAGCCTTGAATACCGCCAAATAGCGCGGCAGGCCAGGATGACCAGTTAAAAGAGTAGAACTAACTCCTAGGCAACCCTCCAGTAGGCCTCGGCGAGTCGGAAAGTGCTCAGAGTTGCCTCGAGGGCTTATTTCGGATTGAATAGCGTCCGATATATCGAATCGATATATAGTGCTCGATATATACCCAAGTCAGCCAGGAGGACGTCATGCGCTCACGTGCAGAGTCGTTGGAGTTCGCTCTCCTTGGCCTGCTCTCACAGAGCCCGCTTCACGGCTATGAACTTCGCAAACGCATTAGCGCGATCTTCGGTCCATTTCGAGCCCTTTCATTTTCAGTCCTCTACCCACAACTGCGCAGAATGCTTGAGGCGGGGCTTATCAAAGAGACGACAGGCGAAGCTGGTTCTCGCCGTTCGCGCATCGTCTATGCAATCACAAAAGCGGGGGAGGATCGCTTCGTCGAATTGGCCGAGAGCGTGAATTCTGAGGCGTGGGAAGACGAAGGCTTTGAAATTCGCTTTGCATTCTTTAGTCCAACATCATCAAAGAACAGAATCAGAATTCTTGAAGGGCGTCACCGTCGACTTCAAGAGAAGGCAGAGATGCTTCGA
>Ga0222712_10001125_pt1 | contig 34244 bp, 52 predicted proteins | sample C33_657DmetaG_FD_165043 | JGI IMG/M metagenome (GOLD analysis project Ga0222712, IMG submission 165043) | Estuarine water microbial communities from San Francisco Bay, California, United States - C33_657D | ecosystem: Environmental > Aquatic > Marine > Unclassified | place: USA: California...
TAGCGTGGATCGTTTTGCATGATGCCTTTGTAGATGTCCACTAGCTCATGAGCCAGACCGTTCCAGTTGCCGTCTTCGGTACCAATCATGATCATCTCTGGATTGACCATGTCCCATTTAACTGATCCCATGGCAATCAAGTAGGGATTGTACAAGAATTGATGTTGCTGATCCAACAAGGGATAAAAGTGTCTGCGTGTGGTGCCAGGCAGCACAGTAGAAATTAGTACAACTTTTTTGGGGCTGGTAGCATGCTCGTTGACTTTGTTAATAGCATCAATTACAGCATCGTGTCCAAAGTCTCGGGGAGTCATATGACTGCTGGGCACCGATCCGTCATAACCAGCGGCATGTGGTGTGGGTACCGCTATAAAGATCCAGTCGCTTTCATTCACAGTTTCTTCAATTGAACAAACTTTAACACGGTCACTCTCGCGTGGGTAAATATCGTATCCGCGTACAGTGTATTTCTCCGCAAAAACTTCTGCGCAATCAAGTCCTAGCTTGCCTAAACCAATAAATCCAATATTCATAGAGTCCTCAAAAATGTCAGTTCCTACACATAATTTATACGATTTCATACACCGGGCAACAAAAAAACAGTTCTTGTTGCGATATTTTTATCCTTATGGTAGCCGCTATCTCAAAGATTGCATCACTATAATATGCACTAACTGGACACAAGGACCAAATAGTATTGATATCAAAAATCGTTTTGATCGGGTGTTTGAAGACAAATCTGGCATAACAGATTCGTCGCTTGTAACCTTACAACCAGTTTTATTTTGTCACGACCAAGAACCTTTGTTTTTTGACTACTACACCGACGATGTGCCGCACATGCAAGAATTTTGCGAATATGTTAGGGAAAATCAATTTCTCAGCAAAGAACTAAAAAATCTCAATCTTCGATGGGTACATCCAATATCGGTACAAAAAACTTGGATTCTGTTACACTCGGAGTTAAACTCCCACGAGCTGAACAAATATGAATCCACCGGCTCTTTTATAGGAGCATATTGGTGGAGCCATGCTATGCTGTCACTCGACTGGTATAGATTTGCCCAACATGATCCTGCATTAGATACTACCGACGAATACAAAAAGTTATTTTTAATTTACTGCCGAGATACCACTGGATCTCGAACATACCGTAAAACTTTCATATCTAGCATTGAAAAAAATAACGTGATTAACGATTGTCAAATTGGGTCTTTTCTTGAATACGAAATAACATCAGAATCAAGTGCTGTGTACGATGCTGTAGACTATAATCGGACTGCTATTAGTGTGGTATTAGAAACTGTTTTTGATGCTCGCATCCATCTGACAGAAAAAACTCTAAGACCTTTAGCATGCGGCCATCCATTTATATTGGCAGCTGGGCCTGGCAGTTTGGCACTATTAAGAAAATACGGTTTTCAAACGTTTTCTCCCTACATCGACGAAACATACGATACAGTGCAAGACAATGATCTAAGGCTACAACTTATTGTCGAAGAAATGCAAAGGATACAACTGTTATCCGAATCTCAGCGTACTGAGCTAGTTAAACAGTGCAATCAAATTGCAGAAATCAACAAGGCACATTTCTTTTCAAAAGATTTTTTTAATCAGATCGTAAACGAGTTACAACACAATGTTACTGCTGCTTTTGATCAGCATCAAGGTCAGTTAGACTTGTCACTCTGGTGGGAAGAACGTAAAAAACGCAAGAAGAATCCGTTGATTCCTAATACTAAGAAAACTAAACTGCTATCTTACTTGCTAACATTGTTTCGGAACACTCGACAAGCCAAATCTACTTAACAACAGGTAGCACCCCAGTCCAGTCTGGTCCAGGGTCTTGTTCTTTGTAGTTTTTTACTCGTGCGTCCATTTCGGTGTAGAACGAATCAAGTTCGCCATTCCAACGACCCAATAGCTGTTCTACAGCCTGTTCGCAATAGTTCCAGTTGCGTAGGTAATAGTTCTTGATGAGATTTTGGTGTAGATCCAAGTATTGATCTACACTAAACATTTCCTGTATAGGTGTGTTTTCGATCAGACAATAAGCAGTGCTTTTTTTGTCTGCGTCAGCAAAATAAAAAGTGTCTAAGGGCAACAACATGTATTTTGACTTGACATCGTCGGTGATTGAATCTTCAAACATTATATTCATGCTGTATCGGGTTCCAGTTTAATTTGCAATGGGTAGCCTTCTGATCTTGCGTTTACAGTGATTTCGATGCCTTTCTGTTCGGCCACTTCGTACGGCAATACTGCAACCACAGCTGAACCCGATTCGTGGATGTCCATGGTGATTGTTTGAGCAGTATCTGGTGTGTATTCAAAATGTTCAATTAAGCTGTCAACAACAAACTCGACCGCGGTGCGATCATCATTTAAGTATATGACCTTGAACAGAGGCGGTTCTTTAAGAGAGACATTAGTTCTTGTTTTTGATTCGACATTGGCCATTGTGTGATCCTTGAAAGTGGCCCGAGTTGCCCCGGGCCTTTTTATTTAAGCTGAGAGAGCGGGAACATAGTTGACAGCAATCTTCTTGGGCCGTTGCGATTCAGGAATGTTTCGCTCCAGCTTGACAGTTAAGATGCCATCTTTTAGTTCGGCGTCGCGCACTTCAACATATTCTGCCACCGAGAAGGTGCGAACAAAGCTGCGGCCGCTGATGCCATGATGCAGATACTCTACCTCTAGTTGAGGGGTAGCTTCTGCTGTTTTCTCGCCCTTAACAATGAGTGTACCATTGTTGAATTCAACATCAATATCCGCTTGTGCAAAGCCAGCTACTGCCACACGAATCTCGTAAGTTTCGTCGCCAGTGCGAACAATGTCGTAAGGTGGATAGTTTGTTGAAGCTGCCGAATCAATTTGGCTTACGATACGATCGAACAATCGATCGATTCCAATTGAATTGCGGTAGAAGGGGGTGAGGTCTAGAGTTGTGAGTTTAGTCATTTTGATCTCCTATTAAGCAAGTTTGACTATATGTTGCAGCCCGACATCGGCACTGCAAGTATATTTATAACATAGAACAATCATTAACACAATAGATAATGGTTAACGATTGTTAAGGTCTCGTACGATTCGGTAACGTTGCCAAGCAGTTTCTGGCCAAGTCAACTGAAAATAGGTATAGACTGCATCATCTTCAAAGCACACTCGGTACTTGAACTTGATGGTCTTGGTTGTGTATTTGATATTGTTGTGTTGTTCGGCCCATTCAACCAGCTCTCGGGTAATAAGTTGATGAATATATCCAGTTCCCGCAAAAGATGATCCTTGCGGCAGGTCGAACTCGATATACATCAGTACATTTTTTTAGGAAGCTGTTGACTACGCAAGTACTTTTTCCAACGTGATTTGGCCTGGGCAGCTTTGACCTTGCGACGTGTGGTGGGTTTGATGTAGGTTTCGCGTTCGCGCAATTCTATCAGCAATCCAGACTCAGCAATTTTCTTCTTGAACTTTCTGAGTGCTTGTTCAACTTTGTCATCCTGTACGTATACAGTTCTTCCGTTTAATTTCAATCTCAATTCCTTGTTAATGTTGCAGGATTATTTACCTGTTTCTCATCAATATCTACGCATTTAACGGCTGTAGCTTGATATTGCTTGAGATCAAACATGTGCGGCAACAACACACGTTCTAGTTCGCTTTGCAGGGCTCTAGCACCTGTTCCGGATGCAATAGCACGTTCTACAATGGCCAAGATAGCATGGTCGTCAAAGGCTAGATCCACACCGTCTTGCTGAAACAGCCAACGATATTGATCAATCAAGTTGTTTTTTGTTTCGATTAAGATACGCACAAGATCTGCTTTTTCCAACTGCTGTAGTGCAACTACCACGGGGAAACGTCCAACAAATTCTGGAATCAGACCAAACTTGACTAGATCATCTGGGGTCACAGTACCTAGATCTATGGATACATTTTTTGACTGCACTTCTTTGCCAAATCCTATGCCGCCGCCCACAGTGCGTGATTTGATGATCTTGTCCAAGCCCACAAATGCGCCGCCGGCAATGAACAGAATATTGGTAGTATCAATTTCGATCATTTCGCCCGACGGATGTTTACGTCCACCCGACACTGGTACACGACAAGTGGTGCCTTCTACCATTTTTAACAAGGCCTGTTGAACACCTTCGCCTGACACATCTCTGGTGATGCTGGCACTTTCGCTCTTGCGTGATATCTTGTCAATCTCGTCAACATACACAATACCACGTTGTGTTTTTTCCAAGTTGTTGCCGGAGTTGGTATACAGTCTGGCAATAAGTGTTTCCACATCATCGCCCACATATCCAGCTTCGGTAATACTGGTAGCATCAGCAATGGCAAACGGCACGTCCAGGTACTTGGCAATGGTCTTGGCCAGCATGGTCTTGCCGCAGCCGGAAGGCCCAACCATGAGAATATTGGCCTTGTTGATTTCAATGTCTTTGTCTTGGTTTGATATGCGTTTGTAGTGATTCACAATGGCTACTGCCAGAGTCATTTTGGCCTGTAGTTGCCCTACTACATATTGATCCAAGTACTCTTTTAGCTTCTTGGGATCTTGTCCATCGATTAACTGCTGTTTTACAGCATCCGCGGCATCGTCGTTTTTCAACAAGTCTTGACACAAGTCAACGCACTCGTTGCAGATTGCCACACTATCACTGACTATTAACTTTTTGACTTCTTCTTTTTTCTTACCACAAAAACTACAGACATTCTTCAGTGCATCTGACATCTATTGACCTTTTGGTGTTAGTTTTGTTTCAATTTGTTGTTGTTCAGCTGGGCTGAGTAATTCGGGGTCGTATTGGCCTGATACTAACTTGTCCATAAGATATTCTATATAGGCACTATTATAAGCATAACTGTCTGAAAGACTTTTGTCAACTTCTATCCACTTGATTCCGTTGTATTTGAACAATTTGCTAGGTATATATCCTGTGTGTAGGAACTGATAACCTTTTACAGGATTGTCAGGCAGTATCTGACCAAACGGTACTGATTCAGTTTCGGGTAGATAGTTTTCCCAAGGCAAATGATCTATTTGTCCTTGTGCCAACAGTTGTCGTTGTTCTTTTAGAGTTTTGTCAGGATTGTCGGCTTTCCATTTACGTTTGGCTTCTTTGACCGCAGCAGTTTCTTCAGGGTACTCTCCTACTTCTTCTTCCGGAACTGTCTCAGTTTTTTTTTGATTCAAATTATCGAGTGCTTCAAGTCGAGCTTGTCTTCTACGTCGCACACGGTTTCTCGGTCGCTTGGGCACAGGCTCATAACGAGCACGGGGCAGATCTTGTGGTGTGGGCAGTACGGGTGGGGGCAGTACGGGTGGGGGCGGCATAACACCGCGTATCCAAGAACGGCTTTCGGTAGCAGCCAACAACATCATTACTGCCAACGGGTCAAATACGGCAACAATAAGGATAATGACCCAGCGCACAGCTTTTTCCAATATGGTTTGATCTGTAGTGTCGTATATGAGTTCAGCAATGTACTTGATAGGGCCTACTTCAACTTCTAGCTTGCGAAACTCTGCCTGTAACTCATACTTGGTTCGGGTAAGTTTTTCAATTTCTAAGTTGGCTACGTTGATACGTTGTTGTTGTTCGTTAACCAGTGTTTCAACTGATGCAGTATCACCTTTGCCCAACTGGTTGCGTAAGCGATCAATCAGACGATTCGATTCGGCCACTTGCGTTTCTACAGTGCGACGCACACGAGCAATTTCTTCTCTAGCAGCTCGTATAGTGGGATTGTTATTGGCTTGTTCTAGTTTCTCCACAGCCGCTGCACGTTCGCGAGCTCTGACAGCTTGCCAGTTTCTTACAGCAGCCGCAGTGCCAGGACCCCAGTTGCCATCCACTGCTGTGCCTACCAAGGCCTGTGCTTTGTCGATTTCTTTAGCATCAATAAAAGTCTGTAGCTGTGCTGACTGTTGATCTATCTTGGCAATCTGATCTTGATAAATCTTTGTCTGTGCATCAATGATCTTGTTCTGTTCATCAATGGCCGGCTGTACACGAGCCAGAGCAGCATCAATACGGTCTTGTTCTGTACGGATTTGACTATTGACGTTGGCATCAGCACCAGTACCAGTTGTTTCTAGTGTCTTGGCGCGAGCTTCGGCTTTTTCAACTATATCTGTTTGGCGTTTGAGTTCTACTTCGATGCGTTGTAGCTGTGCGGCATTTTCTTGTCCTTGACCCACTTGTTCGATATGGGCCTTGCTGAGGAATCCAAAGATTCCCATGGAGGTAATAAACATCAGAATAGCTACACTAGGCACCAAGTATAATCGCATGGCCCATTTGACACGACTCCAATATTCGTGTAGCCATACCGTGATCACCAACTTGGCCACTTCCAGGATTGATCCCATGATCACAACAGGAATCACACTTGCGGCAAAAATCGCTGTCAATCCAACGATGGAATAAAAGGCAGCCACTGCACTGAGACAAAGGGCTACCGCAAGCATGAGATAAGTTAAGAGCATAGTTGATTATTTACCGACGGGAGTGCTTGAGATCACTGGACACTTCAATGCTGTACTTGACAGAAATCCAAGTGGCAAAGGAGGGATCCGGCACTTCAAACCAAATTTTATGCGGCATGTGTTGATGTATCCATTGTTGGATCGTTCGGTTAAAATTTTGTGTTTTTTTAAATCGTTTCAGTATATTACGCTGTGTGCGCCAACTGGTTCCGTACAACTTTCTGCATTCGTTTACTATTGAATACCATTGTTCTCGTGTATGAATCCGGAACCAAAAACGGTGTAGTGACTGGGACGTTACTTTAAGTGGTTCCATTGACATCGACATATAATAAGAGGTCTCCATTTAGACGCAAAGCTTCTTGCTTTAACTGTGACTGTTCCAATTTGGCCTACACTTATTTGGAGAGGCTGAATCAACCGCATCTCGTAAGTTTTGTCTGGATCCCAAGCAGTCGGATTCCAAACTGGCCAGTTCCACACCTAGCAAACTCGCACCCGTACAGCCACGGCTAATTCCGGATTCGCCTGTACGTGAATTTACTATGATTGCGCCCTGTCACTACTCTTGTAGTATAACACAAAAAAGCCACCTTGCGGTGGCTTTTGGTTAAGTTGTTTTCTTTTTAGGCTTGGCTATTTTTTTAGCTGGTGCTTTCTTTGCTACTTTCTTCACTTCTTTCTTTTTCTTTAACCTAATATAATCAAATATTACCCAAAAAACTATTTGTGGAACATACCAAATCATCTCAAGAATACTTTTGGTTGCACCCCAGAAAGTTCGTTTAGTATGTTCCATAGTTGGATATCTGCCATCGTTCATCCTTCAACTCCGAAATGTCGTTTAATATATCTAGCCTTATAATCATTTTTCAGCATGCCGAAAGTTTTTCCATTATCTGTACTAACCATTATAGTATCAGTACCGTGTAACATATATTTTTTAAGTGGAAGTTTAATTCCATTTTTATAACAGTACGCTACCATCCAATGATTAATTTGCGTCATTCTTCAACTCCAAAATATTTTAATATTAAATAGTATATGCCACAAACAAATAATGCACTACCGACACCAGTAACAATAGCGATAAAAAGATATAACAACAAATTTTCTATACTCATTCTTCAAGTCCAAAATGTCTATTTAATAAATTATCAACATCAACTGCCATATCTCCCGACCCGTCATTGAAGATCCATCGCAATTCGGCGTCCCAGTCTCGTGTGCGGTCGTTGATATAATTGGCACATTCCCGCACAATCGACTGGGCGAATTTTTCCAAATCAATCGTGTGCAGTGCATAAGGATGTTCTTCGGTTTCTTCTGCAAGTCGTTTAATTCGTTCGTTCATTCTTTATACTCCGCATCCGCATTGACCGTCTGACATACCTTTATCGTATCCTTGTTCGTATGCTTCTTTCCAAATTAACTCGGCGAGTCTTTCTATCCATTCCGGTGGGTCGCACAAATTGCCGAAGGTTTCGTTCATTAGTTCTTTCAGTTCTGCGTTCATTTGCGGGACTCTATAATAATAGTCTGTATACGCTTGACAATGGATCCCTGAAGTGTGCCATCATCAGGAGCATAACTCTTATCCAAATGCGCCAGAGCGTATTGAAGGATATAGCGAATCTCTCGATCGCTAAAATTCTCTAACATCTTTTCGGTTCGTTTGTTCATTCCGAAACACCGTATTCACGTTTAAGATCATCTAGTGCAGTGCGCACACGTTCAGCCATGGGACGATACTTAACAGGATGGATAGGATTATAATGCCAGTCCATACCAGCCCAGATTCTATCACCAGTTAGCAGCCGATCCATATCCGCAAGCAGTTGGAATCTAGGATCGGCCCACATACGTTCAACTTGTTCGTTCATTCTTTCTCTCCTGTGAGAGCGTCACGGAAGCGTTCAAAGCGTGGGAACCGTAAGCTATACGTTCCATCTTGGTTTTGCGTTACCGCATCAGCTTTGACTTCAACCACTCGACCAAGTAACTGATCACGATTTGCCCAGAAACTATCGCGGTCACTATCAGTGAGCCCACTGCCAACATTAACAGTAATATGTCTATCATTGTCTACTCCTTCACAAACGATTGCACCCAAACGGCCTTTATTCTTACCAGTTCCTGCTTCGAATCCCACAATGTTTAGATCCACTGTGATCACTGGCTTCCATTTCATCCACGAACTATTGCGTCTGCACTCGTAAGGTGCATCCATAGACTTGATCATGATGCCTTCAAACCCATCAGCCACAGCATCTTCTGCATAGCGACGCATGACGTCATGTCCCTCGGCAGTATCTAAATCAACTTCAATACCGGGAGTGATCTGTACGTCTGGTGCTTGAGTTGAATCATCAACTCGATTAAACATCCGGTGCAGAGTTTCAATGCGTCTATATTGTTGTGCATTATGATGCCCTTCAAAAAATGCAGCCTTGGGCATGACATCAAATACAAAGTACTTGCTGTCGCTAGCATTGACATTGGTTTTGCGTTGTGCCTGCTTCATCAAGGCTTGAAAGCTTTCACCTATGATCTCGCCATCCAACACAAAGTCCATATACTGTCCAAATGCCGCAATACTGAGTTCACGTGCAATAGAGCCCAACTGTTCTTCAATGTGCGGAAAGTTGGCAAACGGCTTGCCATTGCGGCTGAACAAGTTAACGCCGCCTTCTTTGTAACAAATGGCAATCACACGCACACCATCCAGCTTGACTTCCAAGCGTTTAGTGCCTTTCAGCTTGGCCGGATGATCATTGCTGTCTTGTGCCAGCTGGCAAGTAAAAGTAGGGATCACCCAGTCTGTGTTTTTCAACACCTTGTTGAGTGTCTTGTCTGAAATACCACAGCGTAGGTCTTTGATCAAGACTCTGCGGCACAGGTTGTTCCACTCTAGTGAATCAAACTGTAGGCTGAGGTCTGCTATGGCGTCTCTAGCACGATGTCCTGTGATGCTACGAGTACGCAAGGCCTCTAGTAGGGCCCAAAACTGCACCCACGGGTTGGGCTGATTCTCAAGACCGTGGGTCTCAGGAACCTGCCGTACGTTATAAACAAAAAAGGGATTGTAAGCCAGGTAGCAGTTGTAAAGGAAACATTGTGCATTGGCACTGCCTAACCGAGCTGCCACCAATGCCTTTTCAATCACCGATTCCTTGTGTAAACGGCTATCGCTTGACTCTAAATCTCGGATCCAATCAGCTGCCAATCGTAGTCCATTAAATTTTTCATCGTCTGTAAGGATGTTTGACATGTTATTTAAGTCCAAATGTTTAATATAATGTATTATACACAAGACCGTGTTTTTGGTCAATAAATACTGTATGACTCATTATTCTTACGCAGATTACACACCTGTATCAGACACCTTTTTTGCTGGAGCCAGTGCCAGTTATGCTCCACATGCCATCGATACTGCTGGAATGGGCACAAACGATCGTCGCCAAACTTGGGCAATGACCTTTCGGGTTGGTTCAGATTGGGTCACAGAACCCACACGCATGTATCAAGGTTGTTTTCGCATGTACCAGGCTTTTGATCAATCAGGCGCATTGGTTTATTTAAACCAAGGTGCTTGGCAACACATGGGTAAAATAAACTTTGGATATACATCAGATTACTTCTTGGGTATACAGTTTACGCCTGAAGAGTTTGCGCCCTATCGCAATCGCTGGCTGGGCTTGGTATCTGCCACCAGCGACAACCGAGCTGACTTTGAGCAATGGTATTCTGGGGACAGAATTAAAAATAACTACTTTGTGCGTAATGTCTTGGTGGATTTAGAAACAAAACAAATTATAAAAAAATCTGATCGCAGTGCTCATGCTGTAAAAGATTCTATTGATTTTACCCGACCTTGGCAAGTGGCCAACAACACACAAACGGCTGGCGCAGGTGAATACTACAATTCTAACTTTTTACTGCTGGGTGCAAGAAATCGCAATGAAGAGATCGACAACATAAAATTCACTGCTGGCCAAAATCAATATCAGTGTTTAAGTACTTGGTGTGCCATGGGTTCCGCATTGGATCCCTTGCACCACTGGTCATCTTTGACTGGAACTGATCTAGCACACACTGTTGAATCAGTCCGAGCGTGGCAGATACATCAATTTCCTGATACTGGACGTTGGGTAGATGACACTTACTTTGGTAGTACCAGATATGTTCCGCTTTTGAAAGAATCATCCACTACTAGATGGCCCTCTGATTTGGGATGGACCATTTTTAGTAGGAAAAGATCAGATCTAGCCCGGAACGTTTATCAAACTTACTAAAACAATTCAATCAAGGACATGGTGGCTACAAATGCCATCAAGCCTAGGAATGTGCCGATGGTAGCTGCCACCACTACTCCTACAAATTTCCTAATAGAAGTTTTCATTATTGAGTCTCCATGACTTTTTCATAGTGTGGATCAAGTGATCCAGAATAGCTGCCGGACATTTTGACGGACTTGGGTATTTTCTTGCACTGGCAAAACCAACCTGAGAACGAATCGTAGTAGCCTTCGAAACGAAACGGCTTCAGTTCGGTCTTGCAGTGCGGGCATACTGGCTTCATTTTATCTCCGATTGGGCAAGTATTCAAACAGGACAAACTTGGCACGATTCAACAACTGACGCTGATCTTCCAAAAGGTTAGCCAGTGTATCGCCATCATACGGGCCATAGCTGACCATTTCTTGTGCGTCACTCAACATACTGGCCGCAACCATTGCTGGCCCTGAGAACTTGAAAGTTGAGCTGGACTCTACTGCTTCACGCATGCCTGCTTCAGTCACGCCAAACATACGAACTTCGCGTTTTTCTTGTTCTGTTAATGCTGAGTAAGTTGCTGTAGTCATTTTCTGCTCCTGTTTGTTTACTGTACATACATTATAGCAAATGGTAGATTTCTGGTCTACCGTTTTTTGGTTGTTGCCAAAATACAACAGTTAAATCGGGTGGCGATGTAACAGGCCTACAACATAAATCAACAGCAATCCTGCATTGATCACTATCAGGCTGGCTTCTCGAATACGGACGGCCCATGTCAGGTACAAGACGGACCCCACATTTAAAAGATAGATGTTGATGGGATCCATCTGCAGGCTGGTAGTTAGTGCACCGCCCAGGGTGACAAGGCAGGCAGTCCATTTTAGAATGGTGTTGAGCATCTGTGTCCTAACTGTTGCAGGTTGCAAAAGGACTGAGGTTTTCTTCGGGGAAAATCCAGCCTTGCTCGATTAGTGCTTCGCGTTGAGCAGGATCAGCCCGCATTTGGGCCACAGTGGCGTCCAGCTGTTCTAGCTCACGAGCCAGTGTGCAACGACCCTCGCCATACATACGAGTACGGAAGCCAAATACTGACTTGCTGTAATCGCTGAGGATTTCTGCTAAGTCGCTGTCGCTGTAGTTGCTGTTGAACCAATCCATTTATTACTCCTGTTTGTTTACTGTAAAAACAGTATAGCATTTTGGGTATTTCTGGTCAACCAAAATAGTGTTGCGTTAAAACAACATCCAATATAAAGCCAGCGGTATTGCCAGGGCCATAGAGATTATCAGTTTAAAAACAGTCCAAAGAAAGCTGACAAAAGTCACTATTCCCCAGTGCGGGAAGAATAAAAATCCTATTAGGATCCATAAAAATATGGCAGAAAACACTATGTAAAGTGCATATGGCGGAGGAGCAGTATCGCTGTAACCGCCTCCAAACCCACCGCCTCCGACGGAGTAGCCGCCTGAAGATTGTTGTGATAGAATACGGTTTTGTTCTTCGAGTTTTTCGTTGGTTATGCAAGCCGGGCAAGTCAGTGACCAGCCTTGGATCATAACAGTACCACAACGGTTACAATTCCGTTTGTGATCCACGTAGTTGTCACCTGATGCCACAGTTGCTACTCCTATTTGTTTAGCGTAAAAATATTATACTAAATGGTGTATTTCTGGTCAACCTATACTGCGGTTGCAGGTATTTGAGTATCAGATCCAATGCCAGCGTTGTCAAAAACTTTGATATTTCTGCCTTCTCTAAAGCTGGCAATGATGGCTTGACCGTATTGATTACTGGTATCAGCAATGGCGGTGAAGAAATCATTTTGACCTTTGGGTGCTACATCTGTTCCGATATCGTGCAAACTGCTACTCAGGCTCATGACGCTGCTTCTGGAATTGGCAGCTAGGTCACTGAAGGTCACCTGTGCCAGGACCAAGTTGTTTGTTTCTGCACTCAGTTGCTGTGCCATTGTGGTAAAGCTGGTGTTTAGGGAACTGACATTGCTGACGTTATTGGCGGCCACGTTGGCAATGAGATTGGCAGCAGCCGGTATTAGACCAGTACTGAAAGCAGCATCCAAGTTGCCATATGTACCTTCTCCCGGCAAGCCGGAAGGAATAGTGATGGTGATTTCAATAGGGCTGGGACTGATTACAGTGGTGTAATCACCGTCTAATGTGTCCTGCATTACAGTATAAACACCGTAGGTAGAATCGGTTAGGGTGTACAGAGCATTAGCCGATTGCATGGAGTTTATGGTACTGGTGACCGAAGTAAATTCAGCTGTGTAGGGTACGCCAGCAGTGGCACCCATGAAATCAAACAAGGTTAATGTACCGTTGGGTCCAGTGCCTGTGGCCAGAGTGCTGTTGATGTTTGAAGCAACGCCAGGAGGAACAGGTTTTGTTAACGCAGTAATATCTCCCAGGCCTGAGTTGGTTTCGGTTGCTGTCACTGTTCTGGCCAAAACCGGCAAGGTCAGTTGAAAAATGTTTTTGACCTGTTGCAAACTGTTGGCAATGGCCTGCGCAGCTAGAGCCTGGTCTGATGGAATAATTTTAGACAAACCAACATAGGCTGGACTGGTACCATACACTGACAATAGATTACTGTTGATAGTGTTGGCAGAAACATATACATTGCTCAACACTGTAGCAGTGGGAGTAACATCAGTGCCAGTGGGTGTTAGATTGGTTAGACCTAAATAACTATTGGGCAAGCTTTTTACTGGATTCAACAGGTCGGCCATTGTAGACAAGTTTTCGGTGGTTACACTCAACAGCAGCTTGACCTGATCTAGTAGGTCGCCTGTAACTTGGGTCATGACTTGATAAATCAACAGGTCCACTGATCCAGCCACTTCTGTTCCGCGTTGTATGGAACTAAGGTCATCTATGGTAACTCCAGTATTGATTAACTGTTGTGTCAACTCTGGCATGATACCGCCGGCCTGCGACATTTGATACAACAGCACCCAAGGATATCCAAACACTGGTAACTTGTTCAAAGCCCAAGCAGTTCCCAACTTGGTTAGATCAGCTCCGAACGCTGGCAGATTACGATTGATGTCGCTGATACCACCTGTGGTTATGCTGTTCATGCTGGTAAAGGTCGTATCCAGCACTGCGGAATTTTTTACACTGTTAATAATGGGATTGTTTTGCGCAATATAGCCTTGACACTGGCCGTACACCTGAGCAAACTTTCCCAGGTCTCCGTTGCCCAAGATTAGATTTGCTTGTGTGCTCACCAGGCCTGAGAACCCTGCGGCACTGTTGCCAATGGGCAAGGTGTTGGCATAAGCAGCAGGCACTGCATCAGTAATGGCAGGCAAAGTATTAGCAGCTAGGCTTTGTAACGAACTAAAAGTACTGGTAGTAATTTGATCATTGCCTACGCCCACATTAGCAAATGCAGTAGACAGTATGCTGAGGTAGCTGCTGACCGCAGTGGTACTGGTATAAGCATTAATGGCCACTGTTAGATTGCCGCTGATTGCAAGACCTTGATTTTGTAGTAGGCCGTCAGTGGCAATTAACATTACTGAACTATAGGGACCTTGACTCATTTATTATCCAATAGAGACACTTTCGCTGCCTTGAATTATTTGTGTGCATTCGCTCATGCGATCGCCCACAGTGGCAATGGGCTTTCCATTTACAAAAACAGAACTGCTGCGAGCTATAATTTTACTCACATGCGGTACACACTTGTTGCCCTGTGGTTTTTGATGCACTGTGCTGGAATCACCGTCACGGGCTACAGGACGCCCGTCAACAAAAACATCCGGGGATCCGGTAGAAATTGTGTATCCACTGCAATGTACAGCTCCGGCATCACCTTGTCTTGCTACTGCTGGCATAGTATTTCTCTCGTAAGTTGTATATTTATCGAGAGAAATATAGGTGTATTATGTATTGGCCAACTGTGCAAGATACTGTACAGTAGCAGGTGTTTGCACACCAGTTACTTGCAGTGTTACTCTGGGATGGTGGCTGGCATTGGCTGTGGCATGTGGAAGATTTTGCCAATCAAATGTGGTCACTTCGCCAGCACGCCAACGGCTATGGCAGTAGTTGCCATAACTCCAAAACTGTCCAGATTCCCAATCAGTCAGCTGTATTTGCACACGCAGCACACTGTTGGGATTGTCGGGATTCCACTTTTCCAACTTGTCTAGGTGCAAGTTCCAAACTTGACCAGGCATTTGCACGTGAATACGAGCCATGGAATCTTCTAAGGCAAAGCGGTCAGCAATCTCTTGCAACACAGGAGGAATTGCCCAGTTTAGATTGGTGATGACATAATCTGCTCCGTATCCTTCGCGTTCTAGGTCATAATCTTCTGCAGCCAGTTCTTCCTCGGGTCGTATTTTACCCGCAGCACCACGTGTGCGCCAGGTAGCAGATCTCGAGTTGGCCACAATGTCTGCCAACTCTGAATCCCAACATGGCTGGATAAATCCCAGACGCACAACACGATCTTGATCAGGATCAAAACGACGATTATCAAAATGATATTGACTGCGTTTTTTAGTTTCGTCCCATGAGCTCATCATACCACAGTTACCTCAATGTCTGATTTTTTGTAACTTTGATAATATTCCATAGGTGGTGGTTCAATGCCCAAGGTCCTTGCCAAAGTCAGGTTGTCTCCAATGTAATAACTGCCTTTCCACGCTGCCATAATATCTCTATTTTGATCTGCAATGATTCGAGCCATGTGTCGAAGATCCACATAGTACTGTTCATATTTAGGGTAAGTGATATTGAAATGACCGCACTTGACCCACCAGCCCAGACAGGCATCGTCACAGCGATGTACCAGAATAACTGGTGAATCAGGCCAGTGTTTTTTTAGAAAATCAATGTGGTGTGCAAAAACATGACTCTTGACAATACGCACACCTTCTCCCGAGAATGGACGATCAAATTCTGCTTCACATTCTTCTTTGCTGTAGTCAGATAATCTATCAAAAAATCCACCAAACTCCATACCAGGATCAAAGTATGCACCCAAGTGCATGAGTTGTGGTTCTCCCCATGCACTATGCCAATACTCACGTGCCGCACTAGCATCACTGCGGTCAATACTGGAACTGAAGTAAATGTTCTTTGCTACGCTGGACCATTTACTTCCTGGGGCACCTGCCATAAAGATATATTTCATTTTTTTCCTATTAGGTCAACTTGATCAGCCAGTGGCATCCAAATACTACGCAAGTGTTCAATATGCTGATCAAATCCAGCAGGTGTCATTTCTGCAGGTACAGCAATAATTAAATTGTCTTCGTAGTATTTTTTCACTGCTGGAGTGTACATAGCAGCAGTGAATGCCCGGCGATACCATTCTACAATCTCTGCTGGTGCGTTTGGAGGCAGTACCAGTGACCATGCTGCATAGATATCAATGTAACTTCCGCCTACTTTGATTGGTTCTGCTTCAGGTAATTTGGCTAATTTTTGATCGCCTGTGATACCAATCACTTTGACTTTGCCGGCCTGCACCAAAGGTAGTGCAATGCTGATGGGCATGATTCCAAACTCTATACCGGCATCGCTAGCAGTGGCTGAAACTGCTTGTAATGGGCCTTGATATTGTACAAATTTAACAAGATCTTTGTTGCCTTGTGCTTTCCACATGAAATATTCAAATGTCATACGATGTGCACCTGATCCCACTGCAAAAGTAACTGGTTTGTTGGTATTTTTAACCAGCTCTGCTAGTTCAGCAGCCGTGTTGATTTTGCTCTTGGGGTTGGCCACAATAGTCAAAGGACTTTTGCCCATGCCCATTACACTGGAAAAACTGTTGTATTTGAATTTCTTGATATCTTTTTGCCAAATATCATTGGTGATGTAAGTGCCAACATAACTGGGAACACTAATAGTGTAACCATCAGGTTTGGCTTCATACAAATAATTACTGGCGATCACACTGTCAGCACCAGGTTTGAGTTCTATTAAAAAATTGGCATTGGGATTGGCCTTGGTTACTTCGGCTGCTAACACTCTAAATCCTACTTCATTGCCAGATCCCGGCTGAAAACCAATAACAACACTAACAGGTTTAGTGGGTTCCCATGCCGCAGATGTCAGAGGCATAACCGATATTGCTGCCAATAACAGGGCAGAGATAAAACGTTTCATTTTTTGTTTCCTTGTGAAAAATATGATATATAACTTGATAATAAAACAAGTGCATAAATTTTTATGCTTTTGTAATTTTATTTATCTTTTTAGAGAAAATTTTTATGAATAGCAAAATTTTTAATCACATTTTAGAAAAAATGAAAGATACCTTTCATTTAGCCAAATATGACGAAATTCGTGTAGCGTTTAGTGGCAAGACAAAATTAGACGATTTGCCGTGGACTCCGGCACGTAAATTGAAATTTCAACAAGATTTGGAATCTACGTTTGGTGTACCTGTTGAATTAGAAGGCACCCTAGCACAACTGGTAGAACGCACAGATGTTCGTTACTTGATGTGGTTTTTTGGAGAAATTTGGAAACCCAGAACTGAAAGATATCATTGGACTGGATATCGTATTGCCGAAGAAATTTGTCGTGCAAATCCACGCAAAGTATTAGACATAGGTTGCGGATACAATCCATTCAAAGGGCGTATTCCAAATTTGATTGGTATTGATCCTTACAACAACTGTGCCGACTTCCAAGTTGACATCATGGACTATCATGTGGAACCAGCCAGCTTTGATCATGTGATTGCGTTGGGATCCATCAACTTCAACAGTCGAGAGGACATCGAAGAACGCTTTAGTGCCACTGTAAATCTGTTGGCACCGGGTGGTCATTTATGGATGCGTTGTAACCCTGGACATAGTCACAAAAATGGACCATGGGTTGATATATTTCCATGGTCCTTTGATGTTGCTTATGAGTTGGCTAAAAAATACAACCTAACTCTAGAAACGCTTAAACAGGATCAAGACAGATTGTTTTTCCTGTTTCGGCGCAACGCTTAACCTACCAAGATCTTCTTTTCCGGCGGTACTACTACGCCGGTTGTTACTTCAATATACTTGGTTTTGATATCATCCTTGGCGTCAGCAATCATGGAAACGGCTGCGCCATACAGCACAATTTCCTTGTCCAAGTTGCCACTGAACATGCTGGGCATCATTTGCAGGCCTTGTTGAGTTGGTGCCATGCTGACGGGTTGTTTCAAAATAAACATGCCATCGGTTACTTCTACAATCTTGGCAATCAGCTCTTCGCCACTGTTTAATTTAAAAACCAATATTTCGTCTTTTTCGATCTTCATCGTTATCCTTTAAGTTGTGTCCAAAAGTTCTCAGGTTGTGCTACTAAACCCTGATAGCCACCTTGCAATAGTGTGTCGCCGTTGAAAATTTGTGGCACGCTACGCAAACCTTGGTCTACTAAAAAGCCACGTGCATCCGGCTGTTCTTCAAGATTAATGGTTTGGTATGCTACGCCGCGGCTTTCCAACAGTGTTTTTGCACGATCGCAATAGGGGCAATTATTTTTTGTGTATACTGTTAACATATCAATTTCCTAGTTTAGATTATAGCAGTTTCAATCAGGTGTGTCAAGTGTTTTGCAGTTGCAGGACTAACTGTCCATCCCAAATGTCCATGCCCAGTATGATAGAACACCCGCGAGTCTGTTTGACTTTGGCGCACTATGGGCATCATGTTGGGAGTCATGGGACGTAGACAGGCCCAAGATTGATAATCATGTGTGTTGATTTGTGGTAAATTTTCATGCACCCAATTCAACAGGGGTTGGATCCTGTCCTTGCGTATGTCATAGTTTTCACCGGTGAGTTCAGCAGTGCCAGCCACACGCAGTCTGTTGCCCAAGGGAGAAGCTACTATTTTGGCTTGATCATCCAACAAACTGGTCTTGGGTAACAGTCTAGGATCAACATTGTTGATGGTAATGCTGTAGCCTTTGACAGGATAGATAGGCAACGAATCGCTAATGCTACGAGCCAACTCAACTGACCCAACTCCGGCCGACACTACCACTGCGTCATACTGTATTGACAGAGATTCCAAGCTGTCTAGTCGGGAATCATAATGAAATTCAACCGCGTACTTATCTTTCAACACACGGCACAGTTCGTGACAGAATTTATGCATGTCGCCAACCCAATCACCGGCAGTCCAAGCACCGCCTAAGATACCGCTGGCTAAGAGACGTGGATCTGTGTCAGCAACAGTTTGAGCGTCCATGATACTCCATTCACACCCGTTTGATTCATACAATTCTCGTGCTTGTATGGCTGCGTCAAAGTATTTTTGATCTTTGTAAAAATGCAAAATACCGCACGTGACCTGATCAAAATTTTCAATACCTTCTTCGTTGATTAAGTCTTGATATAACTTGCGCGATTCAAGCCCCAAGCGAATGGTTTCCGCTGTGTTCTTGGCATAGTCACCTCGTAGTGTATGGTAAAGGAACTCGGTCATCCATTTGATTTTGGCCCATTCAAATGTAGGGCGTATCAGTAAAGGTGCATCCTTGCGCAGCATCCATTTGATGCCTTTCTTTACATTGCTCCATGTATTCCAAACTTCGCTGTTTGACACAGACACTTGCGCACCGTTGGCATAACTGGTGCGCATGGCGGCATACCGTTCTTGATCTACAACTGTGACTTTATGGCCCGACTTGGCCAAATAGTAAGCAGCCATAACGCCGCTGATACCTGCTCCTACTACTGCAATTTTCATTTAATAATTTTCCAATACTGAAAGTATTATAAAGATTTGTTTACTACTTCAAATATGATACCATTTTCTGTTTGATATCGCATGAAAAATGCCAACCACTCAGAATCTGTTCCTTTTCCTTGCGCGGCTGTGACTTCGTCTTTCCAAACATACACTCTGTCATTGACAGTACCTGTGCCTTCGACTACTACAAGATCCCCGCGAGCAATGGCTCGATCTCTCAAATCAAACTGCCGTAATTCGGCAGCACGAAACTGAGCTTGTTCGACCATAGACAAAGTTTCTATCCATTTATGTAGTGGTATAGCTGGTTGGCCATCTTGAGTCTTGTAGACAAATTCTTGTGCAACTGGCATGATTATAGATTTGGTAGTTGTTCGTAATCAAGCTCGTCGCTCATGACACCAATTACATAGTTTGTTGATTCAGTTTCCTGCAGAGCCGACTGCTTCTTGTGTATGTCAGTGTGCTTGTTGAACCACGGAATTGGCGTTGAGCGAGGTGCTGTACCTTGGTATTTGATACCTATCTGTTTGAGTGCATCCACTGCTGTGTAGTCTACAAAGTCCATTAAAATGTTGGCATTGAGTCCAATCACAGGACCTTTCTTAAACAGGTACACAGCCCAATCTTTTTCTTCACGGATAACATCTTTGTAGATCTCGTAAACTTCAGCTTCGCATTCAGCTTTGGCTTGTGCAAAGCGTGGATCTTCTTTGACCACTTGATTGATCAGGAAAGCTGTCCAACCTTTGTGTAACAGTTCGTCTTGTAGAATCAAACTGATGATGTTGCCGTTGCCAATGAAGATACGATTTTCGACCATGGCCAAACTTGTAGCAAAGCTGACCATAAAGCGGAATGCTTCTAAGGCATAGCTAGCATGTAGTGCTAGCCAAATGGCTTTGATATGACCATCTTCTTGTACATACAAGTCTGCTTCTTTACAGCAATTGAGCTTATGCAATGCATCGTAGTATTTGCCTACGCTACTGGCCATACCAACAATCTCTTCAGTATCGTGAATTGTGTTGAACACATCCTTAGGCACGTTGTAAATGTTGCGAATGATATGACTGTAGCTACGACTGTGAATATTGGTTTCAAAGAAGCTCCAGTTATACATTAGTGCTTCCAGTTCAGGCAAACTTACACATGGTGTAAACACTTGCGCAGGACCTCGTCCTTGTAAACTATCTAGTGCTGTTTGTCGCAACAAATTACTGGTGAAGATATGCTTGACAGCATCACTGGCGTCCTTGAAGTCGCCGGCGTCCTTGGTAAGACTGATCTCTTCTGGTACCCAATAAAAACCACGTGCTGTAGTTTCAAAGTTGGCAACCTTGTTGTACTTGACTTCTTCAAAGCGTTGGATAGTAACCGGGCCTGCTGGATCCAGAAACATCTTGCGATTTAAGTAATCTGTTTTTGTTTTCAAATTGTATTGTGCTTTGCTCATATTTTATCTTCTTTAATCAATTCGTGTTCGTTCCATACGTTTCTATTATGTACTGCACTTTCTTTTAACAATCTCCATGTTTTTTCTTTAGCTGTTTCAGTCCAAGTAAAGTATAAATTGTTTAAAGGAGGTCGTCCAGTGTGTTTATCGTACAGTGATTTATGCTGATGGTAGGTACATAACCATATTAGTTTGCCGCTGGTTACAGTAACAGGCCACCAGGCAAACTTTTTACTTTCCATAATTGCCCGACGCCAGTACAATCTTGCAAATATGTTCTAGTCGTTCGATATGTTCGTATGCACGCCACGGACTGGTATCAATAGCAACTACTCCGTGTCCTTTGATTCCTATGATATCAAATGGTACATTTCCGTGTCGGTCTATCTGCAATTTTTCTAAAGTCTGATCAGCAAGCTCTTGACTGATAGGAGGCACGTCGCCCACATTGGGTGCAACTCTGGTATAACGATTCAGTTCTGGAAACGCATCGCTGATTCTGCTAAGGTCAATCCCGGCATGCATAGCAGCAATACAGTAAGTGGGATGAACATGAACAACCACACGAACATCGTCTCGATGTTGCCCCATTTCTTTCTGTAGACCAAAGTGCAAGGGTATCTCTCCACTGGGTATGAGTTTCTCACTGATATCAGTATAAGGCAATACAACCCATCCAGTATCTTCGTCAGGGCGTCTTGTTATACCAATCTTCTTAAACTGATCGGGCTGTAAGGTTTGCTTACGCACACCCGACGGTGTAATATAAAAGTGATCACGGTCGTGATGACGAATACTTACATTGCCGTCACGACTAGTAATCCAATTACGCTTGTAAGCGTCTACCATTATGTCACAAATAGTTTCAAGCATTATAGTTTACAGGCCTCGCAATCTTCTTCTTCATAATCTGGCATTACCGGCGACTTTAAATTAGTCCACATTTTTTGTTCGTCAGTCATTCTAGGAGCATCTTCTGCTGCCATCTTGCTACCTTGTTTGTTAATCAAACTATAATAGAATGTTTTCAATCCCCATGCATGTGCCTGCATCAAGTTGCGAGCAATCAAGGTAGTTGGTACTTTACGATCAGCCCAGTGTGCTGGATTATAGAATGTATTTGTTGAAATACTTTGATCAACATAGGCAGCTAGAACTGCTGCTGTCTTTAAGTAACCAACACAGTCAGTCTGTTCCCACATCAATTGATATCGATTCTTTAGTTTCTGGTATTCAGGTACAACTTGTACCAGCGAGCCGGCTTTTGATTCCTTGACAGTGATCAAGCTCATGGGCAACTCGATACCGTTGGTGCTGTTGATAACAACACTACTGGATTCAACAGGGGCAATGGCCATTTGAGTTGCATTGCGTACACCATGTTCTTTCATCTGTGCTCGTAGTGTTTCCCAGTCGAGTTCCGGGGCAAAGTCAGTTAATTCGTTAGCACCTTGTGCCCGTAATTCCCAAGGAAACTTACCTTGTCCGTAGCGTGTACGATCGCTGTGCGCACATGCGCCACGTTCGCGAGCCAATTCAACTGTGGCTTCTGTTAGATAAAAGGCTTGATGTTCCATCCATGATTTGACATCTGCTAGGGCATCAGCATCGCCGTATTTGAGCCCACGCTTGGCATGCCAATAAGCCAAGTTAGTGATTCCAATACCCAAGGGACGGATCTCGTCATTACTGAGTTTACTTTGGATCGACAAGAAGTCCTGATAGTCCAATATGTTATTAAGACTGCGATGTAAGATCCTACAAGCACGACGCATATCTTCGGGATTACGGAACGCACCCCAGTTGATCGAACCCAATGTACATAACGCAATACGACCTTGGTCATCATCAAGACGTTGGAATGGTACGGTAGGCAATAAAATTTCACAGCACAGGTTGCTTTGATAGATTGTGTGATATTCAGGATCAAACGGACCTTGGTTCATTACATTGTCAATAAACACAAGGTAAATGCGTCCTGTATCTGTGCGTTCTTTGAGCAGGCCTGACTTGAATACTTCTTCGGCACTCATTGTTTTCTTGCGTAGATCTTTGCGTTTTTCGTACCGTACATACAGATCTTCAAACTTAGCTGTATCACTGTAGAACGCTTGATGTAGGTCGGGCACTTCATTGGGATCAAAGAAAGTTATGTTTTCTTTGTTTTTAAATCGTTTCCAGAAGAAAGCACTAAGCACAACCCCATAATCCATATGACGGACTCGGGTTTCTTCTGTTCCTTGGTTGTTCTTAAGGACAATAAGATCATCAAACTGGTAATGCCAAATAGGATAAAAAACTGTAGCACTTGCATTACGAATACCTCCTTGACTGCAACTACGTAGGTCACCAAACCATTTCTTCAAGAATGGAATCATGCCTGTGTGCTGAATCTCGCCGCCACGAATAGGTGCGCCAAGTGGACGTAGTCGTCCAATCTCAAGACCAATGCCGGCACGTTTGGCGGCATACTTGGCCATCATTTCTCCTGAAGCAAAGATGCTATCAAGATTGTCATCACTACGAATAAGAACACAACTACTGAACTGTTTAGTTGGAGTTCCCAACCCGGCCAGAACAGGAGTGGCAAGAGTAAAAAGACCGTCAGACGCCGCATTGTAATATTCCTTGATGTATTTCATACGAGCCGAGCCAGGCTCTTCTTTGTGAAAGACTGTTGCTGCCGCAACCATATAACGTACTTGTGGAGTTTCGTAAGTTTCTTTTGTGGTACGATTGCGTACCAGATACTTTTCGATCAGCTGTTCGATTGCAGCATATCCATACTGTTCATCTTTGTCATGATCGATTATATCGTCCATGCGATTCCAGTCATCCTCTGTGTACCAGGTTAGTAGTTCACTGGTATACACACCTGCTGCTACATTCTGGCATACGATTTCATACAAGCGCGGAGGCTCATACGAACCATACACATCTTTGCGCAGCATCGATAAGCGTTGCTTACCTGCCACGTATTGATAGTTGGTTTGTCCTACATCGGGATTGGATTCTACATCAATCAAATCCACAATAGCACGTAGAGTTATTTCATCGATCTCTTTTGTGGTAATACCATCGTAAAAATGCGGTTGGCTTTTGATTTCTATCATCGATTGGCTTACGTCTGCTATGCCACTGCAAACTTTGGTAATTTGCGCTTGCCATTTATCGATGTTTAAAGGCTCACGATTACCGTTTCTTTTTTGAACTTGAATTGTCATTTGTCGCTTATTGTAAAAAACTTGCTAAATCTTTACTGTCGATACGTCGGAGCACAGTGAGAGATGTTGAGTTGATATTTAACACTTCACCAGGAGCCCAATTCAATATATATTTCCCAGAGTCGATCTGGACTAAATTGTCTTGGCCTGTCAAAATGATCTCAAGATCAGTATATAGCTGACGATCCAACAGTAGTAAAGTATACACTATACCTAGGGCTCTTGCAAGATCACAATAGCCGCTATTCACTAATAAATCCCATGGAGTTGGCCATTCAGCAGGGTTGTCCCACGTTACTACTCGATTGACAATGGGTGCGCGAAACCACCAGGTGTTGATCAGTTGTAATTGTGCAGGGAGTTCTACCGCAGAGGCTGCTTGCCGAAGATGATACCAATCAGCAAGTCTTTCTTGATACAGGTGTTTCCACATTAAGCTAGTCGTGCTAAGGAATATGTTATGGTTCCGGATAAACCTGTTGATGTACTTGAATAAAGTACGCTGACTACATCTCCCGATCTTGTTACACTTAGAGTAATACCCGAACTGGCATCTTCGGTGTATTCATCGGCGTAACTCACTGCCGGCGATACAGATCCTGCTGTGACTACTAGCGTTCCAAACCGCACCACAGTGTTTCTTGTGATGGTGTAGGTCATCTCGTAGGCTTTGATAGTGGATGTGTCGGTTGTAAAAATAGGTTGATTGCTTTGATTGTCAGCTAGGGTAAAAATTCTACCATTCTCTCTGGCATAGTGACCCACTTGAATTTGTGTGCCAGTAGTGGTAGCGGAACCTGTAACTTCAACTCTGGGCTCAATCTGTGCATCAACATCGTCACGTTCAAACATGTCGCTGATCGATGCATTGTTGTCGTTGCCAAACAATATCACTGGTGTAACAGGGCTAGATGAATATTGATTACCCACATCGTAAAATACATTATAAGCTGACACATTGAGATCAACATTGTCATATATAATGCCTTCAGAATAAATTTCGTCAAACAAGTTTTGCACAGCACGGAAGCCTGTGGCGCCACCGTTGACAGGAGCACCTGTGCCTAGTGATATGCCTTGGTACAGTGTGACAAATGCACCGTTGCTGACCGTGACAGAGTTGATTTCTTGATCTGTGTTGATACCGTATGTTAAGCCTTGGAAGCGGCACTTGTCAAATGTGATTTGATTACACACCAAACTGACTGTGCTGGCAAAACGCACGCCAGCAATGTTGTCAGCACTGGGAGTAGCAATGATATCAGCAGTGGTCAGCGGACCCACAAAGTTCACACTGTCAAAATAACACTGTGTGGCATCTTCGACTAAGAATACATCTGTGACTTCTACAGTTTCAAATGTCATTGACGAGATTTCAATGTTGGTAGGAGCAGTGGCACCGTTGTTGCCAATGTTGACACCTGTTTGTTGCAGGCTATCACCGTAGCGAGCCACGTATGCGCTCAAGCTGGAAATATCGCTGCTGGTATCTAAATAAATTGTAGTACAGTTTGCACCCTCGCCTACCAGTTTAGCATAGGCAGGAATAATGATAGTTTCTGTTATTTTGTAGGTTCCTGCTGGGAAATACAAAGTACGACGGATCTGTGTGTTGGCTTCCACACAGTATAATTGGAACAAGGCACGATTAATGGCTGCTGTGTCATCTGCGGCGCCATCACCAACAGCACCAAAATCTCTAACATCTGCAAAGTCGTCTAGTTTGGCTTGTACTGTGCGCACCACTGGATTGCTGGTTGTAGGCCCTGTTTGTGCTGCATAGCCAACTGCAATGTCTTTGTAGGTGTAGTTGCTGACTGCTGTAATGTCTGAAAATTCTGTCAGGATCTCAGTATTTCCAATTATTGGAGCACCTTCTTGTAGTGTACCGTTACCAATAAACAATTGGCGTGTATCGACAGCCCAGCCCAATTCAGCGCCGGCCAGCTGCGGCAGGTTTTCTATTAACCCTTTACGGTTGGTAATTCTAGAGATTTGTACAATGGCCATTTACGTATACCTATTTGATCAGGTATTTATGCTGTTAGATAGTACAGCTCAACTCGTTTAGTCCATTCATTGGTCCAGTAGTCAAATTCGTCACCTTCTATGACAAATTCCATATACTGGGGTTTGGAGTATGATTGGTCTTCCAACAGTTTGGGCTGCACAGCCATCAAAATAACACCGGTGTTGATGTCTGTTCCGTGCATTTCGTTATGAGCCTGTGCGTATGCTGCCAACTGTAAGAAGTAATCAGTGATGTATTCCCGCTTCTTGACCTTGTTGCTTTGCTTGAAATCCATGATGGCAGGTTTATCTTTCCATTTACCCACCAAGTCTGTGGTACCGGCATATAACCCACTATAATATACAGGAACTTCTGTGCCCCAGAATTCTGTAGCGTGTTGTAATCCTTGCAGGATGATCTCAGCAGCCATGAACCAACTAGGGTGCGCAAATGGGTTGCCGGGCAAGGGTTTCATTTCGTCCATCATTACATAAGTTTCCAAGTAGGCATGCATGCGTGTGCCACGATTAGCTGCTTCTGTAGTGATTTGCTGCGCACGTTGTTCGCCTACATTCTTACGCCAGTTGGCAAGTGCGTCCCTGGCTTCCTGTGGCTTGGTACGATCCAGGATGGTTGTTACACTGGGTACTTTCTTGCCGTCGGGCAAACAGTAATGTCTTTTGCCATCAACAGTGGTTCTGCTGATGGGCGCATAATCATATCGTTGTGTTATCATTTAGATTGTAAAACTTTCACCGCAGCCGCAACGGGCTGCTTCCTTGGGGTTCTTAAAATCAAAGCCTTCGTTGAGACCTTGACGTGTGTAATCAATTTCCAAGCCGTCCATGTATACTAAATCTCGACCTGTTACCCACACTACTGCACCATCCTGCTCATATCGGAACCAGTCACGAGTCACAGGTTCTTGATCCACATATTCCAACACATAGGCCAAGCCCGAGCATCCTGTAGTTTTTACACCTACTTTAATGCCCACGCCTGCGCCACGCTTGGTAATGTTGCTGACAATCTTCTTTGCTGCTGTTTCAGTTATGGTTATCATGTCGAGTTCTGTAGTCTGCTATTGCGGCTTTGATAGCATCTTCTGCAAGGATGCTGCAATGTATTTTAACCGGCGGGAGCGCAAGTTCTTGAGCAATTTCAGTATTTCTAATTGTCGCTGCTTGGTCAAGAGTTTTCCCTTTGACCCATTCAGTAACCAATGAGCTACTGGCAATGGCCGAACCGCAGCCGTATGTTTTGAATTTTGCATCTGTAATAATGCCGTCTAGAACTTTGATCTGTAGTTTCATTACATCTCCGCAAGCTGGTGCTCCTACCATGCCTGTGGCAACATCTGGATCGTTCTTGTCAAACGATCCCACGTTGCGGGGATTTTCATAATGATCTAAAACTTTGTTTGAATAAGCCATATTGCTTCCTTATCTGTAACACTGACACACGCTATCCCAGTACAAGACTGGTGCTGGATTAGGATCCACATAGGTGTTAGGGGTGTAATATACCGTCGGGGGTGGTTCATAAACAGGTGGCGGAGGTGCATAGTATATTGTAGGTGGTGCGTAGTAAGGTCTTGCACCATATACCAGTGCACCGCCTATGATGGCACCACCTAATGCAGCAGCACCCCAATTCCAGTTATTATTCCAGCCACGGTTATAACCATTGTTGTAAACATTGTTATATCCGCGTCCGTATCCGCCAGCATAGGCTGAGCCAACCATTGCTGCAATTAGTACCAATGTAGCAATAATTGTTATCAAAATCTTTTTCATAATAATCTCTTTGAGTATACTGCTATTTAATATTATACACGAACTCTTTGATGATATCAACTGTTTTGGGACTCATTACCACTTCATAATGGTTGATATACAATTCTTCAAACTGCATTTCGGGTCGATGTCGCATGCTGTTGATGGTTACCACTCCGTCATTTGGCTGCATGATCCACGGACTGTCCCCACGAGTGGTCACAATGTTTAACCAAGGATGTTGTATGCGAATCTTGCTGGCCGATTTCATAGGTGCACTATTAGGACCAATATCACGTAACAGTCTGCTGAACGGTAAAAAATATTTGGCATAATCGGCATTCTCTGCACCGCCGTAAGGAGAACTCAATGTGACTGCACCCAACACGTTTTTTGGAAAAGCATCGGCTAGATGTAGAGCGTATATGCCACCCAGGCTGTGGCACACAAACACAATTTTGTCAACTGTGGCTACAATGCCCTTCATGTCGTTGAGATTATGATCAAAGCCATTCTGGCTATCGTACTCTATGACAATTTCGTCAGGGTGATTGAGGTGGTGCCGAATGTAGTTAAAGCTATCCCCGGTGGCACTGGCACCGTGAATATAAACAAGGTTCACGATTTCTTGAAGAAACCCATTATCTTGGATTGAATGGCTTTGGCAAAATCAGGTTGTGGAAAGTTCCAACCAACAAAAGCACCTAGTAATAACCAGAAAATTGTTTCTAACATTTTAAAGTCCTTTTTTGTTTAGTGCCCGCTTGGCCATTGTGTCAACAGTGGCGCGGGCTTGATCCACAGTCATGTTTGGTGCATCTTCGACTGCACCTTTGAATATGACTTCACGGTCAGTGACATCAGCAATCAATTCATTTAGCGGAGCTTGCTGAGCTAGATTGCGCAGTTGGGAGTCAGTTAAGCTGACACCGATGTTGTTGGCCAATTCAAGAAATGCAGCAATAGATATTTTCTTTTGTGCATCTGTATCTTGAGCACGTGCCAACAAAAACTGGCTTAATGCAGCCAGTTCTGTTGTGCTTTGTGTAGATACATCAAATTCGTCAAGTCGCATTAATTGGTTTTCTTGGCAAAAGGATTTTTCTTTTTGTCAGCAGCAGCCTTCTTCATTGGCTCTTTTTTGTTGCCATCTTTGTCTAAGTCCAAGAAATCAGGCCGGCCTTTTTTGGCAGCTTCTGCAACACGACGCTCACGTCCCAAAGCCTCTGGAGCACCCAACGGTGTTGGCTCTTCTTCGCCTGCAGGAGCAACTTCGGCATCCACGTCTACATCAATGTCAGCAGCAGGTTCAGCATTTAAATCAGCACCCATATCTGCAGCAGGAGCAGCAGGTTCGGCGCCTGGCACAACCGGAGCAGTACCTGTCAATGTTCCTTGTGCGCCCTCTAGTGCTGTCTTACCTTGTTGCACACCGGCCAACAACTGTGTAAGTGCAGCGGCGGCAGCTGATTGATAAGCAGTGGCTTGATCAACGCCCATGTCGTTCTTGATTGAATCTGTCAAGGCTGGTAAGTCTTTAAACTGCATGGCTGAAATCTGTTCCAACATCTTTTGTACCTGATCAACCATGTCTTGTGCAGCTAGTACAACCTGAGCTTGTTGGATTTCGCTTTCGCGCAGTCTACGACGTGCTCTGATTGATTCTTTTTGCATTGCACTGGCAGCAACAGCACCTACTAGCTTTTGTTCGTCTGGGTTTAATGTTTGTCCGGCTTGCGATTTTTTCATTGCAGCTTGAACTTTGGGATCTTTTGAATCTACTGGAATAGCAGCGCCTTGTCCTGGTGCAGCAGGTGCTTGTCCTGGCACGACAGGAGCAACTTCTTTTAGTCGACCTTTCAGTCCAGATTCAAGCATGAGCAGTTTGAGATAAGCTGGATCACGCTCGCTTGAATGTGATGCAGCACTAGCTCTGTGCTCATTGATTAGCCCACGTACACGCAGCAGCATGTGACGTGATTCACGCAGAGTAAGATTGTTGAACGAAACGGTCTGTCCCAATCGTTGTTCCAATACTTGTGCTGCTTTATCTTGTTGTTTGAGTGCGTCTAGTTCGTGCAGTTTCATCGCGGTTGAATCCTTGTATTTGCCAGTATTTAGCCAAATTGACACATTTAGTTAATTGTTTTTCTACTGTGTCTATTGTGGTTTTTTTGGTCGTTAGCTTAAGGTGCGCAACTTCTTTGCGCTCTACGTTACTAATGGTTTTCAGCAAAGACTGTCGTACAGCAATGTCATTGGACATGCGTAGTTTTTCTTTGTCTAAGTTTATCAAACGAAAAGCCAAGTTGATCTGTTGATACTTATCAGCAATACACCAACTGAAAGCAATGCGCAAAGAACTGAAAGTCTTGGGATCGTAACGACGTTTTACAACATCAAATGTTCCGGAGGAATTCTTTGTTATTATATAAGTGTCAAACACATGGTATTGATTGTTGTCGCAGAATATTAAATTATCTTTAATCTGCTCAAAATCTTCTTTTACTAGCTTTTCTAACTGCGTTAAAACAGTATCTTGTTTCATCGGATCACATAGTGCATTAACAGATAACCAATTGCACCTACTAATACACCGATAATAGCTGTGCCCCATTTAATCAGCTGATCGTTGCGTTTGCTGACTACTTCGTCCATCATAGTACGTATATCTGCAACCATGTCATTGACATTACTAATTGTTGCTTCTACTGTTTCTAATTTATTCTCAAGAAAGCGATAGCGTTCTGCACACAATTCTACATGTGCTTCTAAACTTTTCTTTTCAATGTCGGTTGTGTCAACCATAATGTATCCTTAGACAGATTATTTATCGTTTATTTGCCGAACCACATCAAACCAAATGTTGGCACTGGGACCTTGACTGGATAAAAAAGCAGCGGTTTCAACAGCTTCGCCTAAGCCAGTCAGCATAGGAACCCCGTCGCAATCTCCCACTAGATAGCCAACTGGATCAGAATTGTAGGAAATAGATCCAGGGTCAACAACATCAAACTCAAAAGACCAAGTGGCGGTTGCAGAATCATGTACTGGTACAGATATACGCTCAGGCAAAGTACGCAAGCTGATCACTTGATTTACAGTTTCCCAATTACATTCTTGGTTTCTAGCACGTTGCCATTCACTCTGAGTTGTGATTGTTTTTCCAGTCTTGTCTGTAAATGGCATGTTGGATCTGAAAGTGCGATTGCGTATGCCAGTTTCTGTGATGTCAAACCGAGTGGTGCATTTTATCCGTATGGTCATATTGATATCGATACTTGCGACATATCGGCCCGTGTTATTTTGCAGTTTAATGCAATTACTATACGATCTTTCATGCCACGATAGGTTGTGGCAGAATGATTGACCCAGCTGGGGAAAACCACCATCATTCCAGGTTCGCCCTGGAAATCAATACTGGTGTTAGCAGTAGTCCAAGCAGTGCCGGCATCTAGGTACATGCTGTTGTTGGGATTGTAAAATCTATTGACCCCGTTCTTGGGATCCTTGCCCATGTCGCCTGTGTCTAAGTAGTAGATGGCAGACCAAGAACTATTGGGGTGTGCATGCATGTCGTGGTAGCCACCGTCTCTGGTTATATGACACCAGGATTCGTGTATCTCTACATTGACATTTATCCCTGCTGGCCAATACTGTTTGTTGGCTGCGGCAGCAGCTCGAAAGAAACAACCTTTAACCCAATGACTAAATGCCAACACAGCTGGCGATTCTGTGGTTACAAAGTCAAACCCACTTTCGTAAAGTCCGCGCTTGGCATCAGGTGCAACGTTGCTGACGTGTTTTTTGGCTTCAAGATCATAACAGACTCGGACAAGTTCATCTCGATATTGTGTGTGTTCAGGCCATTGAAAATCATACAGCAATACAGGCCATAAGGGAATTGTTTGCATAGTATAGGTATTTAATGGTCAAAAGAAAGCCCCGAAATAAATCCGGGGCTATTTGTGTAACAAAACTGGCTATTAGGCTAGTTTGAAACCTGCGTCAGTAACGTCTGTACCCGACACGTTAACGCCTGTCACTGTACCGTTGCTGGCTGTGATCTGAACGTTGCCCAATGCTTTTAGAGCTGCGTCAAGAGTAGCAGCAGTCCAAGCACCACTTGGGTAGATACCGTAGCTGATCTGACCACTTGAGTCAGCTTCAACTTGATACATAGCGATTGTGGCTGTGCGCTGAATAGCTTGATTGATTTGAACAACAACACCTGGTGTGAAAACACCGGCTGTTACGTTGCCCAACTGGTTGGTAATGTCAACTGCTTGGTTGCTACCGTTCTGAACGATAACTTTGAAGTAGTCTAACTTAGGACCTGCCATCTGCACTAATGCAGCTGACGAGATGTCGCCTGTCTGGGCGCCGTTGTTGATGTCTAATGCAAATACCGGTTGTGCATCGCCATTTGCTGGTGGAAAATATGCCATTTTAAAGCTCCTTGGTTAAGTGGGACAATTTCGTCCCTGCACTTATTTATACCAAAAGACAGAAATCGGTCTGTACCTAACTCAATTCGGGATTGTTTTTGGCAAAGTTTGCAGCACTAAAACGCATGCGATCCACAAACTTCATGCCTTGTCCCACATATCCTTCGTGTCCAGGTTCGTTATTGATGCTGGCCCGGACATCGTGTGCTTGTGCATCTAACTGGCGTACCACTTGATTTTTAAGGCTGGATATTTCCAAGAAAGCTTGAAACAGGGCTGCTACTGCTTGCTTGTTTTCAGTTGCCCATTCAAAGATACGCGGTGCTTTAGCAGGTGCTTTTTCTTGAACCCACTTACCAAAACCACCAACCAGGTTATCATAACTGCCGCTGCGTACACGACTGTTGATGTAGGTTTTGATCAAGGCAGGAAAGTCGCTGATCTTACGTGTTCGCAGTTCAGCAGGATTAAACAACTGATCCATTGCTGCACCGTATTTTGTGAGCAAGCTGTTGGCATCTTTGACTGTGGCAGCATCAAGCTTAATCTCACGTGGCTCTTTTAGGCTGGGATCCAAGATTAACAATCCTGGACTGGGTTCCAAGGCAGCAGCACGAATAGGAGTAGGTGTAGCTCCTGGTGCTGCCAATGCAGTATGGATGGCCACTGCCGCGGTGCTTTGACTAATCTTTTGGCCTAAGTCTGTGTTGGCTGGGACAGTATATGTCACCGTGTTGGGTGTGAACACATAGTTGTCGCCCTTTAGTTCAGGCGTTTCGCTGTACAACAGGTCACCTTGAACATAGCCACGGAAATCTTCAGGCACTGCACGACGAAGCAAGGGAAATAGTCGTTGATAAAGAGCAACAAGTTCCCCTCGTTCGCCGCCACGCATGTTCATGATTTGTGCGATCTGTTCTGGGCTTGTGGCAAGTCCGTCGTAGCCCTTGGCTCCAAATCCTGACTTGTCAGTTAATACAAACTCACCTGTGGGTTTGCGTCCAAATATAATAGCTGGCTTGCCGTCCCACTTGACTGTGGTTTCTCTGGGATTACGAGCAGCAGCCACAATACCATCTAGTGCTTGCTTGAGACCTGCACTGGGACGCTGGTCAAATATCATGTCTTCGGGGTGCTCAATACGCACGCCTTCCACAATGACCTGCATGCCTTGATTCACAATACGATCACGCAAGCGTGCCATAAAGCTGACTTCGTTGTATTCAGTATATAATTCTGTGTTCTCGTAAATGCCTTCGTCGAACTGTATGCCTTCACGATCCATGTGTGCTTTAAAATCAGCGATTTTAGCAGCACGTTTTGGATCAGCTTCCAAGGCCTTTAAGATAGCTTCTACACTGTACAAGTCAGCAGGGGTGGCATTGGGATTCAACAGCATCTGTGCTACTCGAGCAGGATCATCTGTGATCAACTCGTTGGTGGCACGATTCATGATACCGTCATTCTGATTCAGTTTGTAACCCATGGCCTTGGCCATTGAGTTCATCATGATGTTGCGTAATGCGCCTTTGTACTTGCTGCGTGGATCGCTACTTAATACAAACTGTGTCCAAGCAGGTTTGTTACTGAACATAAAATCTGTTTGTACAAAACCATTCTTTGGATTGCCGTTGATGGCAGTAAAGAAGTGTACAGCTGAACCTGATTTTTTAACGTACTTGGCAGGATCAACACCTTTACTTTTGGCCCATTGAGACAATACTGCGACCAACTGATCTTTGCTCATTTCGCCAGCATCCACACTCATGTCTAGGTCGCCCGAATCGGCCTTACGACCAGTTGAGCCTAACCACTTGACGGGTTT
>Ga0222712_10001126_pt1 | contig 34241 bp, 42 predicted proteins | sample C33_657DmetaG_FD_165043 | JGI IMG/M metagenome (GOLD analysis project Ga0222712, IMG submission 165043) | Estuarine water microbial communities from San Francisco Bay, California, United States - C33_657D | ecosystem: Environmental > Aquatic > Marine > Unclassified | place: USA: California...
AACCACTCCATTTCGTTTAGCTGTGAGAGTTCGTCTGGCGGGCTTTCCTTCACCGGTTTGGTCAGGTACTTGAACGCCGTCTCCAACTGCGGGTGGCTGAGTTTGTCTAGCATTTGTCTCTCCTTTGGCTGCTTCAAATTCTGGTCGTGCAAGATATGCATCGATTTTTTCTTGTATGGGTGCGCTACGACCTTGGCGGTAGGCTTCGAGGATTGACTTAACTTCAGCGGCTTGTGCAGGGTCAGCAATATCTTTACCCATAATGCCGTGGTCAGGCTTACGGATGATTGCCGTGCGACCAATACCTAAAGCACCCAGCACATCAGGTGTGACGGTGGTAGGTACAGTTGTAGGTGTGAGGGGTTCTGGCTTTTGCACCAGCGTAGGCTCGGGGGTAACTGGCTGCTCATCAGGCGCGGCAAACGCACTCTCGGCTTGTTTGGCTTCTTGTTCTGCGGCCTCGGCTTTAGCCGCATATAGTCGATCAACTTCAAACAAATCACGGTCGCGTGTTTGTTGTTGAAGGTCGGCAAGACGTGCTTTAATTTCTGGTGTCTGAGGTAAAAGGCTAAGACGTTCACGTTCTTGTACAAGGTCTGGGTACTCACGCGTGGCTTCAATCCCAAGACCAAGCTGTTCACCAGCGGGTGCGACACCTGCGCGTTGTTTAGTCTGTTTTGGCGCCTCAACGGGAGTAACGCCTACGCCTTTTGTGGTATCTAACCCAGTGAGTTCTTGCGGGGTAAACAACGAACCTTGCGTACCTTTTTTGGTTTTGTCAGACAACCGCACAAAGTCTTTTTGCATAGCGGTGATCTCAGCAACCCGCTCATCAATGCCTTGAGTGCGCTCTTTACGAGACACTTTGCTATCTTTTTCTTGTTTCTTCAAAGCCAACAACCGTTGTTTTTCAGCTTCAAGTTCAGCATACCCACGGACACCTTCTAACCCCAAATCCATTTGACCTTCGGGAACGCCAGTAGTTTCTTCTTGTGTAGATTCTGGGGGGAGTGGAGAAGTTAAGTTACCAAACAAATCGCGTTGGTCTTCTGCTTTTGGCAGCCCAGAAAACAACTCACCCTGTACACCTTTGCCTTTAGCGCGAGTAAGTGCGGCTTCTTTGCGGGCTTCCTGCCCTTGCTTAACGCCCATCTGCTCTTGCTCTCTGGCAAGACGTCTGGCTTGCTGTTCTGCTTCGGTTGTTGTAGCCTGACCAGCGGGTGTAGAACTTCCTTGTCCAGCACGGCGACCCAATGCCATATCTGTAAGAACTTGAACCAATGCGCCTGTTGCTGTGCCGTAAGCGGCAGATTCACCTACTTGCTCAATGATGGCTTGGTCAGGTTTGTAAATGCCTTTGGCAATTAAATTTTGCGCTATTTGTGCGGCGGCTTCTTGTACACCCTCTGCACCACCTGTAGCGGCGGCGCGGGTAAGCGTACCCATGATGCCGTTTTTAATTGGGCTAGCTAAGTTATCTATAAAGCGAAACACAGGTAACATTTCTGTTACACCTACTACAGCACCTAAACCAGTGGCCCCTGCACGCTGTTCACCTGTCGCGCCTTCTTGTTCTGCACGGGTACGGGCTTCACCTGCGCCAGCACCTACACCCAAACCTGTAGCACCAATACGCCCCGCCAACCCTGCGGGGCCAAGCGCAAAGAAAGGCCCAGTAGAGCCAACCGCTTCACCAAATTTGCGAGGGATTGTTTCTTCGTAACCTCTAGCGGCTTCAAATGGTTTCTTAGCGGCGGCGGCGGTTTCAGAGATGGTCTTACGTGCAGACTTCTCCATATCCTCTGGCAACAATGCAGACGCGCCAGTAGCCGCGCTTTCAAGAAGATTAACCGCCCCAGAGGGGATACCCTTAAAAAATTCTTTTGTTTGCCCACCAAGCGTAATCTCTGGCTTGGGTGGTGTGGGCGGTTTAAGAACAGATGGGAGTTCTAACTCCATCATCTGTTGTGCGGCTTCCGGTGACGTTCCCTCTGGTACTTCGAATCTAGCTACTCGTCCGTCGGGAAGTTGAAAGCGTGCTATTGGCATATATCATTCAAAACCTAAAAATCTTGCTCCGCTACCACCACCAGCAGGGGATGCTGGCCCCATTGTATTACCACCAGCCATTCTTGGTTGTAGTTTTTGAATTTCATCTTGAACTAGTTGGTTGCGATAAGCTATTGGGTCAAATGGTCGCCCCGCTTCTTTAGCGGCTTTCTGTGCTCTTAACATAATAAGTGGGCTGCCATCCAACAGTTTCTGTACGTTATCGTTTGCCATGTCTAACAACTTACCTTGTTGGAATTGAGTCAACGCACCTTTGTCGTAACCAGCAAGTGCACCCGCACGAGTCTTCGCGGCATTGGCTTGAATTAATGCAGCTTGACCAGCAACATCTTGGTACCTAGCGGTATCTTCGGCCTTAGTCGCTGTAAGTTTTAACATTTCTGCTTGGTTGCTATATACGTTGAAATCTTTAAACGCATCACGCATATCTTTCTTGTTACCGTCTTGACGTGCTTGGTTATAGCGTGCGTAGGCGTCTTGTGCATCCATAACTTTTTCTTGTGCGGCGTCTAATGCGGCGTTACCTTTTATCTTGGCTTGAGCATAAGCATTGATGCCTTCTTTTGCGTTTTGCAACAGATTGCCCGGACCGAAGAAATATCCCGTCGCTTGTAAAGCCGCCATTTGGTCGCCACTCTTTTCTGTTTTAGCCAAGCGTGCTTCACGTTTAGTAAGGTTTTCCCGTTGAAGTTTGGTAAATTCGTCTTCTGGTAACTTATCTGCGCCTGTTTCAGCGGCTTTACGTGCCGCCATAAACTCTTCCATAGTGGCGTACTGTGGGTTTACTTTATAGCGGTCTTTACTTGCGGCGGCCTGTGCAATACCTACGGGGTCTTCTTTAGTTTTACCAGTAGGGGCAGTTTCTTTTTTACCTTTAGCCGCAGAAGCGGTTGTTGGAGTAGCACCAGCAGTAGATTTCTCTGTTTTGGTAGAAGTGGTTTGACCCTTACTTGCATCCACCATTTGTCTAGCGTCTTCTAACTCTGCCTTTTTCTTTATTTCTTCCGCATCTTTTGCCCAACCAGCTTCGGTTTTTCTTCTTTCTTCTTCTGGCTTGTTGTACTTTTCGTCATAGAAGGGCGTTAAACTATTTACATAGTCTGGGGTAGATTCAAACAGGTATGGAATATTTGCGCCAGTAAGAGCGCGTGCGGGGCGAACAACTGCGGTGTTTAAAACATTTGCAGCCGCACGACCGGGCAATGAAATCATGTCTTTTGCCGCCGTACCAAATCTACTGAACTTATCGAATAGAGAAGCACGGTCTTCTTCTAACTGTTCTCTTTTTTTCTGCTCAATTAAATCGCCAGTTTGGAAGCGTGGAACTTCTCCGCCCTCGTCAAACGCAACAATGCCGCCTGACGCCATGCCAGTTTGTACAGGAGACTGCACAGGTGCGGCACCCAGACCAGACGCCATATATGGGTTATTAATTTGAGCAGGGTTTAGTTGTTCTGCTTGCGCCATCATCTGTTGCGCCACAGGTGGCTGTGCAGGGTTCTGCATAGCTTGACCTTGTCGCATCTGCTCAGACTTAACTTTCTCTTGCAAGGCGGCAAGCGCGGCGTACGGCTTAATCGCAGGGTTCATACCCAGCACCGCCCTCTGCAACTCGGCAATACCCATGTGCGCTAGTGATTGACTAATCATGCCATTCCTCCCATGACGCGTTGCAACGCACCTGCTGGCAAGCCAGCGTAATCTTCTTGTTCAACTTCGCCACCCTCGGCAAACGCACCCACACCCTTACCTAGCAAGCCAAGACCAACAGCCTGCGACGCCATAGAGGGTTGCGCTTGGTACATCGTAGACGCGCCTTGAGATAAGGGTAAACCCCGAAGCATGTCAGACATGAAGCCCAACTGTTTGTACGGGTAGTTGACTTGGTTTTGGAAGTCTTGGTACTGCTGACCCAAGATGTTTTGGTTTAGGGCTTGTTGTTGACCACCGTACTGGTTTTGCAGTTGGTTAATACCCATCTCCTGCCCGTACTGAGTCTGACCTAACTGACCCAAAGCACTCGCACCTTGCAAGCCGACACCTAACCCTTGTAAGGCTTGTTGCTGTGATTGGTTGTATTGGTTCTGTGCGTTGTTAAACGCAGTGTTGTAGCCCTGACCAATGATGCTGTTAAGCCCCGTGTTGCGGTTGCGCTCGTTTTCAGCCGCCATAATCGCTTCGCGTGAGCCACCAAATGCACCTGCCTGAGTAGCCGCGCTTTGTTGTTTGGTAGCGCCAATGTCGTACTGGCGGTTTGCTTCTGCTAACTGTGGTGCCAAAGACATCTGCAAGTATGGGTTCATGTACCCGCCAACATTTTGTTGGAAATTCTGTGGGTTTGACGCGCCCATAGCCATACCCAAACCGCCTAACCCTGCGCCATACGCCAACCCGCTACCTTGAGATAACTGTTGTGCAGGATTCATGTTCTGCGCATTTTGCATAGCCTGTTGTTGCATTGGGGAAAACCCTGCAATGCGTTCACGGTCATACGTTTGGTATGGGGTCTTTGCCAACGCTTCTGTCTGACCCAGCATCTTCTCGACATACGGCTTGGCGTATTCGGGAATGGTCGTAGTTGTCTGCGTCGTGTTAGTAGGTTGCGTAGGTTGTGTTGGACTGCACATAGCGGTTCCTTAAAATTCGTAAATCATTTGCGTAGCGGCTTCTTTGAAACCCATTCGGCCCCAAAGTTTTGCAACGCGCAAGTCGGTCATTGCCGACACTATCAAACGCTTTACGCCACGAGATTTTAGCTCTTGGAGTACAAATTGAACAAGCTTTTTGCCGACCCCGTTGCGGTGTTCTTTTAGTACAAAAAGCGTGTCTTCCTGCGAAATCAAATCCCCGTTGTGCATGTCGTTGGTGATATACACATTGGCATATCCGCAAGCAACTCCCTCACAACGCAAAACAAATGTCAGCAACCAACCACCATCACCTGCCTTGACGTATTCATCAAGTCGTGGGTTATAGGGTGAGTACTCAATCCCCTGCCCAGCCAGCCTATCGACCATTTCCCCGTAGTGTTGCCTGTACAGCGATTCGAGTTCACTGTATGTGTCAGAGAAGCGTTCTACGGTGAAAGCGTACGTCATGCTGGCATGTATTTACGGGGATTGATTTGCTTTCCCTGTTTCTTTGTGCCCGTACGTGCGGCACGAATCTTATCCATCATGGCGTACAACTGCTTGGCGCCCGCGTCGGTAGACCCATTGCCCAGATGTGACACCACATCTGCTGGAACTACGAACTCACCATCTGCCAAACGTGCAGGTTGCTTTTTACCAATGACTGCTGGGATGTTGTCAGACATGCCGTCACCCGGCCCCTTGAGCATACGCCCACCATCTGAGTAGCCACCCAACGAACCGCCCATAGCCATTGCAGGAACGGGAGTACCCTGTTGTACTTCTGTATATTGCTGAGACTGTGGGTCGTAGGTGTATTGGCGTGGGTTACTACTCTGCTTTTGTCTTCCCGCCATTACCGTGCGTATCAACGAACCAATACCACCTTCTGGTGCGTTCTGCGGGTCAAAATTTGAATCGCTACTCATGCCACCCAAACCAAACCGTTGGACTTCTCCACCTTCAGCCATTCTTTGATTAGGTGCAATGTAAGAGGGCATCCCCACATTTGCCATAGGGTACATGGTGTTTATACCCATCATGGCTCTGTTAGACATGTCTTCTACGGGGCCACCAGCCGCCTTGTACTCAGGCCCCGGTGCTTTGTATGGAGTCAGAGCCGTGTACTTGTCATCAGTGAAATATCTACGTTCTTTAGAACTTAACGGTGCATAACCGCTAGTAGGTGCATCTTGGAACGCGTCAACATTTTTATTGCGCTCATATGTGTATGGGCGAATCATGCCGGGGTCGGCAGGGTCTGGAGCCTTGGGTTCTTCTTTTGAGCCAGAATATATGCTTGCGGCAGTTCCAGCAGTAGTGTACGGGTTAGCTTTAACATAATTTTCAAACGACTGACCGGCGGGGGTATATGCAGGCGTTGTTGCCGTGGTTGCAAGGTTGGTGGCTCTTGGTAGTTGTGCTTGGCTTGAGCCATATGGAGTAAGGTCGCTACCAATTGGGGCAGTTGTTGGCCCTTGCGTTATGGGGCTAGATGATAAAGAGTTAAGGTTCATCGGCGCAGGTTGCGACGTAATAACCGACTGCGTTACGTCTGGAACAGTGTTAGTTATTCCGGGGATAGAAGAATTTGTTATGGGTGGTGGAGTATTTACAGGTACTGCGGTAGTGGCTGTAGGCACAGGTGTTGCACCAGCAGTTGCCGTAGCCGCAGGATTCATAGCGCCATACATACCTGCGCCACCATACGCACCAAGGCCAGCCATCAAACCCTTCTTCAAGTCACCACCACTAGCGGCTGTATAGCCCGCGCCAACTACTAAGCCAGCCATTGCAGGGGAAAGTGCTAGGGCTGTTCCGCCTGTAGCCGCAACTAAGCCTGCGCCAAGCAAAGTTGGCAAGATGCCTCTCAAGAAGCCTGCTTCAGCCAAGCCTGTATGTGGGTTAATCGTCAACGAGCCACCGTGCGCTTTGGCTACGGCTTGCAGACTACCAACTTCTTTGGGTGTCATGTGGACGAGTACTGTATCTTCGCCACGACCGTGGGCGGCTATATGTTTAGCGGCGTTGTGTAGGCTCATTTTTGCCTCGTATATGGGGGGTTAATCAAGTTTATCATGTTAGGTCGTTGGGAACAACTAAACTTTAATCTTTAGAACATTGCCAGCAGTGGTGTCGTAGTAAACATCCCCCAAGCGCAAGTTAGCAAGATCAGCCTGTGTTGGTAGACTAACAGTTGGAGAACCGTTTATATCTGGTTTAGCGCAACTCAAAGCGGATACTACAGCTACAGGATTTGTTGTTTCTTCGGTAGACACCAGAATCGGTCCGGGGTTGTCCAACGCATTAAAGTACTGCCGCAAAATGCCAAGCAACACATCCATGTAGCGCTGGTCATACTCAACTGGCGCAAGCGGAAGTCGTGGGGCTACTACACCTTTTGATGCCATACCTATCTCCTGCCGTCAGGACGCACTTCGATTCTTGGCACACCCAACTGCCACTGAACACCAAGAGTGCTAGATGAAATTTTAAACGCCATCTGTCGTCCACGAATACGTACATAAATCTGTTCAGTAAACAACTGCACGTTATAGACATTTGCACTTGCAAACGATTGCGAACTTGCAACGCTCCTAATGTCTGCCGAACCGTAGTTTGAACCGGGGAAAGCACGCGGTCTTACAGTAAAGTCAACAGAAGGCGCTACCACTGTGGAACTATCAAAGGTAATGTCTGGGATAAGACGCCAAACAAAACCAAAGTTATGCCCGTCTCCAATATCAAAATCAGATGATTGAACATATGCCTCTATAACAACTGGGGTTGCAGTCTCGTTATTGTCTACAGTTGTTTCGTGATAAACCAAATCTGCGTTTTGATACTCGTTGTTAGCGTTGTACCCAATAGCCGCAATAGGTTGTGCGCGTAGTGGGCTATCTAACCAAGCCGTACGTGGGCGTGCGGTAGTGCAATTAAACGTGCCGTAGTACCAAATTTTTTCTAGGTGGTTGTAAATTACGTAGCGGTCAACTAAACGATTGGGAGCCGCCGCTGTGCCTGTGCTGTTTCCCCCAGTAGACGTAGTGCCTGTAATAGAACAATAGAACCACCACACTTCGCTGTAACCTTCATTCGAGCCAGCGCAGAACTGATACGACTCAGTTAAATTAATGTTGTCAAATACAAATTGGCGCAAAGAACAGGGAAGGGTTTCAATCCGTCCAGAGTAGACATAGAACTTATCTGCACCCATCCAGTAAGTGACGTTGTTTACCACAGCAACCGTGTTAGGCCCAGCAATAGAAATATTGTCGCCAAGAAGTTGATTACCCCAGACATACGGAGCGCCAAGGTATTGAAACGAGTAAAGCGCAGAATCAGTAAAGACCAATATCTCTTGCCGTGTTTGTATGGCAGTAATAATTTGTGAGCCGTGGCTTAGTCGGATACCACCTGCTTGGTTAGTGATAGCGGGTGTCCATGTAGCTACGTTGTTTTGGTCAGACCAGCGAACCTGCATTGGGTCTTGGGCTACCGTGGCGTACACACCAGTTGGGTCGTTTGTACCAAAAGCAAAAGTAAACCGCGACGAATCTGAGATTAAAACAAAGTTAACAATAGTTGGGCAAGTTGCGTCTGGCGTTAATGTGCCTGCTTTGGTAACTATGCCTGTAGCTGCTTTAATAATTTGGCAACGGTCATAGATGTTAGGGCTGGCGTTATTAGCCCAGTAATACATAGCCCCACCACGAGGGTTAATAACTAAATCTTCCCCGTAGTTAGACTGACTCCACAGGCGCAACTGGATACCGATACCTGTAGTTGCAGGAGAACCCCAGCCAGTAGCTGTAGTAGGGTATTGAAAGACAGCATCGCCACTGTTATGTATTGTTGCAGTACTACTTGGAATTCCTGTTCCGCCAGCAGCACGGGTAATGCCGTCAAAAGTTGCAGGAGAAGCAGTAACGCTTGCGTATGCAATACCTTCGGTACCGATAAAAATAGTCCCACTAGCAGCAAAACCTGTAACAGAAGCCACAGCTATATTAGCCGTAGAAGCAGCAGATATAGTAGCAGTAAGTGTTGTTGTAAAAGAAGGCCCAGTAGAACCGCCCCAGCCACCAGCACCCCAGCCTGTACCAAGCGTAAATGTTGTGAAACCCGTGGTTAATTGATAGTTAAATGTAGCGGTAACAGCAGATGTGCCAGTAGAAGTCGCCGTTCCACCCGCAATGATTGTGTAGGTGTTGTTACTGGTAACAGTCTGTATTTGAAACTCTTTATTAGTTAACTGGGCGACAGTTATGCCGTTAACAGTGCCAGATACGCTAGAAATATTTACAAAATCCCCTGCCTGCGCTCCGTGTCCGGGGTCGTTAACTGTGACAGTTGCTGAAGTGTTGGTCGTAGTAAAGGCGTTGGCTACAGCCGTATTAGTGTCACGAATAGGAGTCACATCATTGTACGAACCACCAGAAGAATTTTGTATGTAGTATTTAAGGTTTGTGCCAAGACCTAGTAAGTTGTAACCTGTTAAGTTAATCCAATTCCACAAACCTTTGGTTATGCCCCAATACACCCCGTTGGTGACTGTGGCTTGCGTAGACGTTCCCCCAGAAGTAAACGTACCTGTTGGACAAGTGGAAGAGGCAGTTCCAGCATCTTTTTGCCAGCCGCCAATCTTCTCAGGATAGCCAGAGCGGAAACGAATCTTGTCGCCGTCAAAGTAACCGCCCTCATTGGCAAGAGTTGTGCCTTCGCGGTTGACTCCCGGTCTTAGTTGTAGTTTTTGTAATGGCATATTACTTTGCGTGGTATTGGGCTTCTGTCAGGATGCCAAGTTTGTATTTTCCCTCTGGCTTGTAAATTGTCAACTCTTGCTGACGCATCTCAGGCGCAAAGGATATGTGCATCCACCGACCGTATTCGTGAATCATTTGGTCAAACTTAATGCCCGCCTTTATAACAAGCTGACATACTTCGTAAGGAGTGTGAGCAGAAGAAGAGCAGTCAATAGCCCAACCATCCATGTGGCTGGATACCTTAGAACCGCCAACAGCCACGTTGACATCAGGCAAGCGTAACCAAGAATTAACACGAAGAGCGCCTGTGACATTTCGCACCTCCTCCAACTGCTGTGCAGCCGACTTCATGTTTGCCATCTGTTGTTCATTGGGCTGATTGTTTATATTCATACGTATAGCAGTCTCGCTGTACGTCGCCTCGTCAAGGGTGAAGTGTTCGCTAAGGTTCATTTTTTACCCTTTTGCATATCTATGATTTTCTCTAGCGTTCTACCGCCAAAGTAAAACGACATAATTAACATGCCCCACTGACCAAGCAACTCCACATAGTTGTTATTGACTTCAACATCCCATGCAGACATCATCGCAAAGGTTGTGTAGGTAATTAGGATAAACACCAAGGTCATAGGACGAATGTTCTTAGACAGCCAAGAGTCGCTACCCATGTCTGCTTTGAGGCGCTCAGTCAACTCATGTTGCTCAGACACATCGGCATTGAGTTTTGCCAACTCACCGTTTTGTTGCATCTCAAGCAGTTTGAGTTTGGCTTGCTCTGCCTGTGCTGGGTCAGGAAATACCTTATCTAGTATCTTTCCACCAATGTCTAAAAGTGCGCCGATAGGTATCATTTCTTGGCTCCAATCTTTGTTTCAATAACTGCAATGTGCATACGATTGACTTGGATGTCATCACGATTCTTTTGAATTTCTTTTTCTAAATCTTGGCGTAACTTCTCACGGGCTAACTCGGCGCCAGTATTGGTCGCCTGTTTATTGTCGGATGTCACCACAAGGCTAATCTTGCTGTTTAGGATAGTCACTTCATGCGCCAAATTAGACAAGGCACTCATCAGATAGACAACGCAGGAAAACAAAAGCGGGAGAAGTGCAAATGTAATCTTTTCAATCAGTTGGTTTTTTGCTTCCATCGACTGTATTTTTTCCTCGCTCATTTCTGTTCCTTTAGTTCGCGTTTGAGTTTACGAAGTTCTTTCATCTCTTGCTTGAGTTGCGCTCGCATATATAGGGTTTCCACGTATGCCATCGAGGTAACGCCCACAACAATACATATTGCAACTCCTATCAATACCCAGAAGATAAGTTTCGTAGTTGCCACATCGCCCATCCAAAAAACATTGATATAAACACAACTGCGACCCCACTACTTACCAACCCAATCAATTCAATCTCTTCTCGCTCTTGCTTCCACCTTGCTTGTCTAGCCCTGCGTATCATCTCTGCCCTAGCCCATTCCTGTTCACGTTCAATCTTGCCGTGCATCACTAAGAATCTGCTGTATAAGTCTTTCAACTCTGGCGGGGCGTAGACCATTGCCTCACGGGTTTGCTCCATCAACTTCTCCAACTGCAACTCAATCAATGCCCGCTCTATGGCTTTTTGACTGGTGTTTTGCGCTGGGTCGTAGTTGGTTTTGCTCTCCTCTTCTAGTTCAAGGTAATGGTTGTTAATCTGTTGTTGTGTGTCAAACAAGACCCCAAGGTTTGCCCCAATCTCGCTGATGAGTTTGAGTTCAAGTTCTTCGTAAGATTGTTTCTTTGCTGCGGCTTTGGCTTTCGCTTTTGCCACAGGCTTGGGCGCGTCGGCTGGCTCTGCGCGTTTAAACAGTCCAATGAACCAGTTAAATATGCCTTTGATAGCCTTAACATCGCTGATGACTCCCTCGACAGTTTTCTTAGCTCCTTCCAACTCCATGCGTCCATCGTGGAGCATGTTGCATCCTGCTTTGATAAAGCCAACGGCTGCTTGGGCAGCGAGGAGAAGAGAGAAGGGGTCCACATCTTAGGTTTTGATAATGAAGTGGATACCAAGAAATGGCGAGATAGTGGGTACCGTTGTACCAGAACCTGTACTACCTATGGTTGTGGTTAGGCTTGCAAATCCTGTTTGCGTGACTTGTACCGAAGAAGATTGGTCGCCAAAATCAGCAACAGTCGGGCCTGATGGTTGTCCTGTTATTTGATACGCTCGACCAACAGCGTGTGTGTGACCTGCGTCTGTTGTTGTTGCAGAGTGGCTATGGCTTGGTATGTTTGTCGCTGCTAGCGTAGTTGTTGCCGCACCGCCAGTAGAAGCTAAAGTAAGAGCAGCCTGAGTTCCTGTAATAGCCGTACTTGATACTGCTTGAGAAACGCTAACCGTGTAATCCCCTATACCCCCAAATGTCCCAGAAACAAAGCCAGTAATAATTGTTCCAGATGATATACCTGTACCAGTAATAACTTGATTTATTGCCAATGCGCCTGACGCCACCGCTGTTACAGTCAAAGTTGTAGAAGCAATAGAACCCGTAAACCCAGAAGAAGTACCCGCAGTAACACCAATAGGCATACTACCGCTGAAGTTAGGCAGGTTAAATGTTGTTGAGCCGTCGCCTACACCGAAAGTTGTAGCTATAAGAGCAAACAACGCAGAATAAGTTGCCCTACTAACCGCAGTTCCATTACAAAATAAATAGCCTGTAGGCGCGGAGGCTACGCCCCACATAAAAATAGAGCCTGTTGGAGCGCCAGTTGATTTGGCGAATGATGTAGTTGCTATATTGGTTGAGTCGTCAACAATATTAGTGGTAGTAGACGTTGCTCCAGCAGCACCCGTCATTGCTGTACCAGTTAAAACAGATTGGGAAATACTAACCGTGTAAATTCCAATACCCCCAAGTGTTCCAGAAACAAATGCTGTAATTTGGGTGTTGGCAGTAACACCAACTCCAGTTATAAACTGCCCAACATAAAGAGTACCACTTGCTACAGCAGATACATTTAAAACCGTACCAGCACCGCCAGCACCGTTAGATATAGTTGCCGTAAAACTTGTCTGAGCGTGCGCTTTAATAGACCCTGCGGTTAAAACATCTCCTACAGTTAAATCTTCCCCTACGGTTAAATCTTTCATGTAATTAGTGGCTACCACAATATCTGTACCAGCGCTGTTCATCACCAAAGCAACTTTGGCTCCCATAGGCACGGAAACACCAGTCTGCCCAGATACTTTGACTGTTATTGCAAACCCACCTGTGGTGGCGTTGGATATGAAGTACAGTTTTTTATTGGTTGGAACAATTAAACTACGCGCCGCTGTTAGAGCGCCAGTGCACTCAATAAACATGTTTCTTGCGTTGTTTGTTGCAGTTGACGCGCCACTGGTTATTGTCATGGTCTGGTCTGCATCAGCCATAGCCTGCGTTACCACCCCAGATATAGCTTGCTCAATTAGAGTGCCGAGGTTGGAGTTGGTCGTAGACCCCCAGTTACCAGCTTGGTCGCCAGAACCAATAAGCTCAATGCCTAGGTTGGTTGAATAGGTACTTGACATAGTTTATCCTTTTGGGTATTTAGCTTTGACCGCTTGGCAGTCGGCTATGTATTTGGCAATCTGCGCTTGGTCATCTTTGACTACGCCGTCTAAGTAGTCAGTCATGGGTGGGTACTCTGCTTGGCGTTTGGCTATGTAGGCTTCTGGGTCAGTCCATGCGTTGACTGCGTTCATATCAATTTCAACTTTATTTCCATCTTTATCAAATGCACCTACGCTGTCAGAAATAGTGACAACATTTGTGTAAAGAGCATAAATTGCTTTGTGGTTCATGCCGCTATCTCCATTACCGTAATCGTTGAAGAAAATCTTGGACAAATAATTGAGTCAGCATCATTCTGAGTTCTGTTTAAGTATACTGGCTGACCAGAAGCATCTGTACCCAAATTTACTTGATAGGTTGTTGATGAAGTTGTTGACGGAGAATCTAAAAAAGAAAAAGATACAGGAACTGCGGTGTTTACATCGTTGTAATAACCTCTTGCGTTTATGCCGGGTCTACCTCCCGACCCAGTTCCAGCCCCTATTACTGTTGAACTTCTAAGTAGCAAAACTATTGCTTGTGCAGTAGCAGCCGTACCATTCATACCGCCAATATTTACAGCTACAAGAATTTTACTTGTTGCATTTGATGGCGTAATTGATGCAGATAATCCAGTTACAGCGGCACCCGTAGCAGTTAATGAGCCACCAGAAGCAGTAACAGTAGTACTTGTAGAAAATGTAGTAGTCAATGTTGTGCTTACCACTTGCAATACCCTACCAGAAGATGCTTGCACCGCAGAAGCACTACCCGCTGTTACTGGGAATGTAATACCGGCAGTTCCATCAATAAGTACAGTCATTATGAAATCCCCAGTGCCTGTTTAAGTTTTGCCAACTCTGTTGGATTGGCAATAATTTGTTCCGCTAGGCTTAGTACAGGCACATCCACTACTACTAATGGAACAGGGCTGATGAACACACCGTCAATAAACTTATGTTGCGTTGTAATATCTTCGGTACAGTCAACCCATATTAACGCTTCATGTACTGGAAAGGTGTTGGCGCGAATTTCCGCTATGCGCCCAGATGGTTCAATAAGTGCTTTCATACGTAAAACTCCTCTACAACGACAATTCCAGCAGCGCCATTACCACCGGAAACCGCACCTTGCCCGCCAAGACTAGCGCCGCCACCGCCGCCCGCCCCATATTGAGTAGCCGCCGCCGAGATTGCGCTACTCTGCACCCCTTCAGGGCCTGCACATAAAAAAGAAGCACCTCCACTTCCTCCTACACCCCTATTAGGGGAGGCAAAAGAAAAACCAAATCCACCAGAACCGCCTGTTAGGTTAAAACTTCCGCCAGAACCAACGCCTCCTGTAGATGTAGAGCCGCCTTCGGTGTTTTGACCTGTATTTGAAATTGTTGGACAACCTAATCCAGCACTGCCGCCCGTGGCGGAACAATGTGAGCCAAAACTAGATGTGCCGCCCGCGCTTCCGTTGCCACCGCTAGTCCCGCCGCCACCAAGCGCACCAACAGTGACTGTTTCGGTAGCACCAACTGAGGAAGCACTAATAATTTCAATAGCCGTACCACCACCACCACCTCCTGTGGCGGCAGAATTAAATCCACCTGCGTTTGCTGCCGCACTGCCACCTCCACCACCACCGCCAACTACCGTTACTTTGATAGATTTAACACCGCTTGGTTTTGTGTAAGTACTAGTACCAGAGGCAGTAAAGACTTGAATCGTTGTACCGCCCGCCACAGCATTTGTAAAAGTAACAATCTGTGCTGCACTAATACTTACCGCAGTCGTTTCATTAGTTTGAATATTTAGGATGCCGCTGTCATCTCCCGTAGAGATTAGCCCCCCGTTATTTGTGCTTGTGCCGTTAATGCTTGATGCCATGCTAGATTCCTAACGCTTGTTTAAGTTTTGCTAACTCTGTTGGGTTAGCAAGAATCATATCGGTTAAAGACATAGGCGCTGGCATTTCAACAACCACGGGTGGGTTAGGGTCAGTAAATTGACCATTAGCATAAGTCCAGCCCGGACTAACTCTATCCGCCTGAATAGCCACATGCCCTGCTTCAAAACCGGGCGGAGGCGTTGTTGGCTGTGACTCATATTCAATAACGTTGATAACAACGCCATCTTTAACGATTGCGTAGGTTTGCATTTTAGTAATACTCCATCACTATGATTATTCCCGACCCGCCAGCGCCACCTGCGTAAGTCCCGGCTGTACCACCATTACCGCCAATGCCGATGGCGTACGAGTAAGTTGCTGCCGGAGAACTAATAAGACTTTCAGCATATCCACCTGCACCACCACCACCAGCAGCATTTACGGCACCAGCACTTGCACCGCCCCCGCCACCGCCAGCACCAGTATTTGCTGCGGCGGCAGAACCAGCAGCTTGGTATGTGCCGCCCTTACCCGCACCGCCAATAAAAGTTCCACCGCCAGTCCCGCCAGCCCCGTCACCGTCTTTACCGCCCGGGCTACCTGAACTACCAGTTCCATTTATGACATTTGCTCCTGTGCTGCTGCCTCCACCCCCACCGGGGCCACCCACAGATGCACCGCTGCTGCCACCAGAGCCGCCATTTGAGGTAATAGCCCCAAATGTTGAATTACCCCCCGAAGCGCCGGGATTTGTCGCCGAAGCACCGCCGCCTCCGCCACCACCAAGGCACCTTACCCAAATTGCTTTGCACCCAGTAGGGGTTGTGTATGTGCCAGAAGCAGAAGTAAATACTTGAACAGTTTTAGTTGTTAAAGATACTGTGCCTGTTAATGTAGGTAAAGTAAGTGTGGGCGTTCCAGCAACTGCTGGTGCAGATATGGTTACTGTTCCTGATGTGTCGCCTGAGATGACTACTGAACTCATACCTTATCCTTACAAAACCAACCAGCGTTGACCGCTGGCTACAGTTACAGATTTACCACTAGCGATAGTTATTGGCCCAACGGAAAATCCGTTTTGCCCAGTGGTAATTGAAGCATTTACAGTTACTTCCGAAGCGTTTAAATTAATTGCACCAATACCACCACCCACAGCGTTTGCTGAATACCCCGCAGGATAGGTTACAAATACATTGACTGTCCCAGAGAACGTAACTGCACTACCAGAATTACTGGAAGCAATAACAGTCGTACGTGCAAGAGTTGTGGTTGACAAAGTGTACGTGCCGATACCTACTTCCCAGTTGCCAGAAGCGTCAGTGGCTGCATAGTATGTTGTATTGGTATTACCAATAACAGTAAACGCTTGAAAGCCCGTGACAGAGCCAGATAATGTAAAACTTACCGTGGTGTTGGCTGTGCCAGTCTGCTGTACTCGGTCTGCTAATACAAATGCCATATCGCCCCTTATCCCTTAACGGGAATTGCTGCGCCCCTAAATGTGTACGTACCTGTATGGTTTAAACGCACCCACGGAGCGGCATAAACACTGATGCCATTTTCTCTACAAAGCCCACAAAATGCGTAGTCTTCGGTAAGCTGTTTACGCAACACAGGGTCTTTCTTGAGGAAGAAGTACTCGTACAACACGGTTTCATCGTCATCTAAATACGTGTCAACCTTGTCTTTTAGTTGCTCCATGACTTCTTTTTTAATGAGCATGAAACCTGTGCCTAGCCCCGTAACCTCTACCGGCTCGTTAATTTTAACGGCCTTCTCACGCTCGTAATCCAACAAGTTAATCACCAAGTCCCCTGCGTAGAACTCTAGTTGGTCAGTAGGAACATCATTCTTAACCGCTTCTTTCACACGTTCCCAATTCATAACCTTTTTAGGGTAAACCCCAGCAATAACGCCTTTATCTGCTTCAATCATGCTGACAATATCGTTTGCATCAAACCCAATATCTGCGTCAATAAACAACATATGTGTAAAGTCATGCTTTACAAAAATAGATGCCAATTTGTTTCTGGCGTTTGTGATTAGGCTGTCGTTATAGATGAACGCAAATGATGTTTGAATGCCTTTGTTGCCAAGGATTGGCACAATGTTTATCATGGAGTTGGTGTACTGTCCGGTACACATGCCCCCATACATCGGCGTTGCAATCATCAATTTCATCCGTACTCCTTAGTTAAGCGGTTTCAACCAGATTCCAGTTAGACGTTTCCGTGTCGTCAACAAGCGACCATCCAGCAGATTGGGCATTGTTCACATTTTGCCAGTTTGCGGTCTGACTGTCATCTACTAATATCCAGTTTATAGGAATTACATTTCCAGTTAAGCCATTAGCCGCTACACCAGTCAACGCAACTGTTCTGTTGGTTGTAACAGAACCCACATCTCCACTAGCAGATACGCCCGTCAGTGCTGCTGATTTTGTAAAAACAACCGTGCCAACCGCGCCAGAAGCCGATACACCAGCCAGTGCTACGGAAACAGCGGGGTCTAGCGTTCCAACCGAACCATCAGCTGATACACCAATTAAGCTCAAAAGTCTGCTGGTTGTTAAAGAGCCAACATTACCCGTAGAAGAAACACCTGTTAACGCAACTACCGCGCCACCGTGAGTAACCGTACCAACTGAGCCTGTAGCCGATACGCCAGTCAGTGCTTTGGTGATACTAGGAGAAACTATTCCTACTGAACCTGTAGCTTGATTACCATTTTCAGTCGGGTTGTTTGTTTCTACCAAATCCCCAACAGCACCTGCGGCTTGAACACCCGTTATGGCTACTGTACGACTTGGTGTAGCTGTACCTACGCTACCCGTGGCTGAAACCCCAGTAAGTGCTTGGGAAGGTACAACAGACCCTACCGCACCTGATGCAGAAACTCCTGTCAGTGCTTTTGTAATGCTAGGAGCGACTGTACCTACTGTGCCTGCGGCAGATACACCCGTAAGAGCGACCGTGCGGCTTTGTATGACCGTACCCACGGCCCCAGAAGCAGATACGCCTGTTAAGGCTATAGACGCGTTTGGAACAACCGTTCCTACAGAACCTGTGGCTGCTACCCCAGTAATCGGGAAAGAATAACTAAATCCTACTGTTCCAACGCTACCTGCTGCTTGGACACCCGTGAGTGCTATTGTTGTGCTTGGTACTGCCGTGCCAACGGAGCCTGTGGCTTGGTTGCCATTCTCAGTTGGGTTGTTTGTCTCAGTTACATCTCCTACGCTACCCGCAGCCGCTACGCCTGTCAGAGCAATGGACAGAGAAGCTGCTACTGTTCCTACGTTACCTGTAGCGGCATTTCCATTTTCTGCAACGGTACTAGAAGGAGTAACAGTGCCAGCATTACCAGAAGCAAGCACACCTGTTAACGCAAGACTTGTAGCGCCTCTAGAAACTGTGCCAACTGCGCCAGAGGCTGAAACCCCAGTCAGGGCTATTGTTGTACTCGGTGTTGCTGTACCAACCGAACCCGTGGCTTGATTGCCGTCTTCTGTTGGATTATTTGTCTCTGTAACATCCCCAACAGCACCAGAAGCGGATACGCCCGTGATGGCTATTGTTGTATTTGGTGCCGCTGTGCCTACACTGCCCGTGGCTTGAACACCTGTAAGGGTTGCGCCACCCGTACCACTTGCTGCTAATGAGCCTACTGAACCTGTGGCTGATACACCAGTAAGCGCGATAGTTGTGCTTGGTGTCGCCGTGCCAACGCTACCCGTTGCTTGATTACCGTTTTCTGTGGGGCTATTTGTCTCCGCGACACTGCCTACAGAACCTGACGCTTGAACGCCTGTAAGGGCTATTGTGTTTGTTTCTGCGACTGTGCCAACAGAGCCTGTAGCCGCTACACCGCTTAAAGCAACGGAGCGGCTTGTCGTTACTGTACCAACTGAACCATTGGCTTGATTGCCGTTCTCAGTCGGGTTGTTTGTCTCCGCAACAGTGCCTACCGAACCAACAGCAGAAACACCTGTTAACGCAACAACAACGCCCGTTTCCCCCAGCGAGGAGAACGGCGCTTGCGAGAATGCGGAGATACCAAACATGGTCTACGGCGTACGCCGCCTCCGCATTAAGTTGTTGCTAAGCGAATAAGCGCTGTGGAAGTTGTATTATTTGGCTGCGTCAAAGTGAACGTGCCAGCCGTAATGGTCTGCGAACCAAATGTATGAACACTGACTGCTTTATTACTTTGTGTATTGTTGTAAAAAAGTACCGCATCAAATGCAGTTGTTAGGGTAACTGTTGTATAGATAAAATTAGCTGAAGGCGTAACAAAACCCACCCCTGCCGTAATAGAAGAGTTGGTTGCCGTCGGGGTAGTCGCAGTGGCCACTGTCACACCGCCTGCGGTATAACCTGTACCTGATACTTCACCAGTTGCTGTGTACGCAGTGGCTGTTGCATTCATGGTTGCTGAAGCCAAATACAAAGCACCTTTAAAAGTGTCTCCAGTCGGTGCAGTTAAGCTAGTACGTGAACTAATAGTTGAAGCACCAAACTGATGTTGGGCTGACATTAACTCACCTAAAAAAGAAGTGCACATTGTTTGGGTATTAGCCATGATTTATCCTTTAAGAAAAAGAAGCTGTTTCGCCACCGGCAAAAGTAGCGGATTGTTTTAAAGTTACGTGAGCCGAACGATGAACAAGTTCACCCTCTAGCCAATACTCCACCCATGTGGTTGATTCGTGGTCATTATCCACGTTTCCCTCTCGCTTTTCAAGCAAGGATTCGTCCATGTCGCCTTTTGTTGTGGTGATGATAGCCATTCGTGCTCCTTTAAGAAATGCGAATAATCGCAGATGTGTTAGTGACTGCTGGGAATTGTACGGTAAATGTGTTAGTAGAGGTCTTATCTGCGCCAAAATCTAAAACACAAACCGCTGGGTTTCCGCCACCGCTTAGATAGATTAACGCACCCCGTGCAGTAATAGCGCCCGTCCATGATGTGTTATCAAACGAAATAAACGCTGTGTCCCCATTACCTACCGTTGGGACTTGGGCTATCGTCAATAAATTACCGCCCGCTACATAGTTGCCACCAGACGCTTCGCCCGTAGCAGTGTATGCAGTTGTGTCTTCATTGAGAGCGGCTGAGTTGGTATACAACGCCAAATAAAAACTACCAGACGTAAAGTTAAACGTGCCATTCATCAAGCCCGTCTTAAACGTATTGCAGGTAAAGTTGCCAGTAAAAGCCATCAAGTCACCGCCTGTCTATATTGACCAGAACGGTAAGCATCCTGACGCTCCATACCATCTCCAAGACGCTTGGCAAGTGCCAATGCTTCCTTGTACTTAGTGTCGTATAAACCAATTATGTCCGCTTCGCCCTTCATGTACGTGTACGCTTCAACTAGCGAACCATACAAAAGCACAGAGTCAAAGTTATCACCCAACCATGTAGTTACGGCTGTGGTGATTGACTCAGGGTAATAGTAATAATGCAGTTCTACGTAATAAGTGGCATCTGGGGTTGGCCCAAGAATAAGAGACAACTCGGTTGTGATAGTAGCGCCAGAAACCGTTGGACCAAACAAACCGTAATACTTTGGCTCACCCGTGCTGTTAGGGGTTGGATATGCCTGACGTATAAAATTAACGTCTTTGTTCAATAGGTACTCAAACGTACCTGTATCTAAATTAATAGGGTTGCCAGTAGCCCCCGTTACCAACGCTAGAGAATACACAGAAAGAAAATCGTTTGGTAAGGATACGTATTTGTTGTTGGCTGTGATGGCTGAATATTGGTTCTTGCGAATAGATGGAAACTGTACCGAGTTGTAAATGCGTTGTTCAGCCTGCTCAATAAAGCGGTTGACTTGTTGGGCTGACGTGACGACCGTGCTGTCCGCCAACGTCGTGTCGGGGAAGCTGTTTTCTGTATACGTCTTAATCGCAGTTACTAACGCGGAATAGTTCATCCCATCGGTCCTCTTGCCATCACGCCTTTAGTGGCACAGCCAGTACCACGGATTTTAATACCGCTAGTCTTAGTGGCTGGGTAGTTACCTTTGCTAATACCACCAACAGACGGGTTTATCTCTGTCATACGTTTAGCGCCAGTCTCAGTTGGGACTACGGCTTTAGTTTCTTTGCCAGACATATCGTGTGGCTTGGCATAGACGCTGGCATCGCCAACTTCTTTACCCATCATTTTTTTGCTAAAGGTAGCCATTATTTGCTCCCTTGATTCATTGCGCGGGACATGTTACGTCCTTGACGCATGCGGTCTTCAGAAGTGGGGCCACCCTTTTTTAATTTGGTCATTGGCTTGCCGGGGTGCAATTTTTTCTCGTGCTTATGCACAGCGCCCGCGATCATTTTCTTGTCTTGCTTTAAGTCTTTCTTGTCCATTTTCAACTCCTAAGTTGTTGCTACCGTAACTGTACCAAGTTGTACAACCAAATTCAAATTATTTGGTGTCAACGCCGCATCAAAACTACTCGACCCACCAACAGGGTTCCAGCCCCATTGAAAAATTCGACTACCACCACCGCTATACCCATCCACATCTAAACCAGAAACTTGGTAACTTCTGTCAGGTCGAGGGTCGCGCACACCTTGCGGGTCATCCACTGGGTACATACCCAACTGCAACTGCGGTTGGTCTGGGTTCCAGCAAGTGGCGCAAACTAACAAGTTATACGTCTTTGTTTTAACTACTTCTTTACGTAACGCAGTCAACTTAAAACGAAAACCACATCGGTCACATTCCGCAATCGCATTTTTGCCAGACGCAAACCGATTACCCATTACGTCCCCCCGATAAACATCTGCCTTGGAACAAGGCGTATTGCGGCGCGTTCTTGGTCTTCGTCAGCGGCAACCATCCATGCTTCGTCGTACTGGGATTTCAAAAGTTGTATGCGCTCTAGACCGCCGGGCACTTTAAGAGCGACGTGATACGCCAAACCTGCCGCCATACATGGCACAAAGCGGAATGGGACATCCATAACATTTACACCACCGCCAGCGTCTTGTGTGCGGCGCATGCGCCAGTACACGAACTGATAAGTCTGTGACCCATCAGGGGTAGGCCACACGGTGATGGAAGGTAAATTCTGTACATACACGGCTTTACCTGTGAGGTGAGTTGCCGCTGTTGTGTTGTTTTGACCTCTATAACAGTTGCCAAGGGTACTGCCATCGATGTAGCCGTACCAAATCGTCTCATCATCAACTTTGATGAACCCAGTAGCGGGTAGTCCCACCGTTGTGTTTAAAGTGATTGTGGTGGCTGTTGTAGAGGTTATTGCGCCATTGAGCGTGGAACTGGTGGGTGAGGTCTGAGCATCAAGTCTTTGAACCCACACTTGGATAGGACGCGCCTGTTGCAGTTTGTTGGGCAGTGTGGCGTAGGTAGAAACGCTAATACGTGTAATAGTCAGGTCAGCCTGAGTAGCCGCCACATTTGCCTGTGTACGAATCACATGGTCTAGCAAATCCACTGTATCAAGAGGTAAAGCGTATGTGGGTAAACCCTCGGTCAAGGTAATAGAACCTTGTTCAAACGTCCACATGTTGATGCCACGATTTGCCCACTCAGCAAACATCAAGTTCAAAGACCGCCGTGCAGTCCTTAAGTCGTAGCCAGTACGTAACTCTGAACCCGCGCGCTCAAACGCCTCTTCGACTAACTCGGAGAGGTCAAGGTTGAACGATGTGCTTCCAGAGGTGTACGCCATTATCTAAAGCCTGCTGTTTTCTTTGCTATGCCTTTGGGTTGCGACACAAACTGTTTACCTTTGGCCTTACCCGCACGCTTCGCACGGGTAGTTGCCGCATACTCTGCTGGGCTTAAAGACTTAATCGCGGCTTCTGGCAAATAACGCTCTCCCGTTTTGGAAGAAGGTTTCCCCGACTTGGTACGCCACTTCTGGTCGCCCCAATTTTTAAGGGATTGCTGTGGCGCTTTCAATCTCGATAGCCCCCGCCTGCCGCCTTGTACTTTTTGGCTACAAGTTGTGCCTTGCGTGCAGACCACTGACCTGCGCCAGTACCCTGAGTCGCCGAGGCTTTTACCTGAGACAAAATTTTCTTGCGAAGACTTGGCTTTGTGTAATTACCAGCGGCGTTAACCGTCCCACCCTTTTTATATTCGGTGAAATCGGTGTCATCGCGGCGTGCTTTTTTCACGCCTTTAGGCATTTTGCTAGGGGCAATAGCCCCCATACCACGGCTAGGTATCATGATTTAGCAGGCTGCTTTGCCGCCCTTGGTCATGGTAATCATCTTGCCTTTGGTTTTACCCTTGATCTCGATGCCACCACCTTTAGCCATCTTCTTAGCCATGCCGCCTTTTTTCATTGGCATTTCTGCTTTGGCTCCAGCTTTTTTCTTAGCTATCATTGCCATAAAACCTGCGTTCATTTTGCTAGCCATAGTTCCACCTTGTTTAAAAAGTGCCATCGAACCGTGATTGGTCTTTGGCTGGTTAATACTCTGTACATCAGCGCGGGTGTTGTCACCTTTGCCAAACTTCTTGCCCTTATCTGCTTCGGCAAAGTCTTTGCCAACGGACTGTGGGACTCCTGCTTTCTTGGCAAACGATGCGTTATTAGCCACCGCCGCCATGAAATTGTGTTGTTTCTTACTCGTGCTTGGCATACTTAGCCACCAAGTTTTTAACAGTTTCGGTTTCCCAGATGCGAAGAATTAACCACACAATGGTCAATATTCCACCAATGAGTCCTACGAGTGGAGTTACCCAGCCCATGAAACCACCAAGTCCAACAACCACAGCCGCGCCGTCAGTCATTGTTTTTACGTCGTTGTTCATATAAATCCTTTAACATTTCCAAGCCCGTAGGCTTTTGTTAATACGTGAATTCGGGTCTTTCGCTGTCTTTGCGGATGTCAGTTTCTTTTTCATGCCGGTCATCCTTGCGCAGAAAGAATCTTTGCGACTGCCACCCTCTGGTTGCGGAGCCTTTAGCCCCGGCTTGCCCGGATTGGCTTTGTTGTAGGAAGCCCTGCCCTTGGCGTTTAAACCGCCCTTGTCAGACTTGCCTTCTTTGCGTTGCCATGCTGGTGACTTAGCCATTTACAACTTTCAATTTTGGAGTGCAGTGTTCAGCAAGTAAGGGCTGTAACACGTCTTCTTCAAAGCTACGAATGAACTTTTCTTGCCCCACATGAGGCAAACTAATTGATGGGTCTAAGTAAACCGTAAAGCCGTCTTCGATTGCGCGGTCGCAGAATAGGTAGTCTTCGCCGTAGTACTCACCGTTCACAATCTTCAAGTCAAAGATGGCGCTGTCGGTACGGTTATCTACGTTGTTGAAATAGTCCCACTCTGGGTGGTTAGCAATCATCGTCTCAAGAACGTGACGCTGAATCATCATGAATCCAGTACCAATACGCTTCACACGCAGTAGGCCGTTCTTATCAAACTCCAAAGCACCTTGCTCATCAAGGTAGTAGTCTAGGAAGAACTTGCGGTCCATGCCACGGCGTGGGTAGATACCAGCCGTGATGTCTTTGTCAAGACTCAACGCCATTAGACGGAGTATTGCGTCAGCGGTAACCACCACATCAGCATCGACAAACAAAAGCGTGTCTGCATCAGATTTAAGAAAGTCCGCAACCAAGCAGTTGCGTGCCTTCGTAATAAGAGAACACCCCGAAAGGTGTGTGAGATAAAGCTTAATCCCCAACGGCTGAACCTGTACGGCAAGGTTGGACAACGCGAAAGCTGAATCAATGTTCAGCTTCCCATCGTAAGCGGGAATGCAAACCATAAGTTTGCGCCCCACTAGATTAATGCTTTTCTCGGTATCAGCCATAGTACACGTTGGCAGAAAGTAAATTGGAAATGCTCAAGTAGATACCGTTTTTAACCAGTATCCCTTCGCCGGGAATCAACGCAAAATTACCAAACAAGTCAGAAGCGCCAGTGTCGTAACTAGCAACCCACAACGATGCGTACACAGCCGCTGTTCCGCCTGCGATAGTTCCAGAGTTAATGTCTGTCACTGTAAAAGTGTTTGCGGTTAAACGTGTAATTACATAGTTGCCGTTTGTGCCGGATGTTCCGCTTGCTGTTGCAAACGCAATCCCAACTACATCTCCAGTAACCAGCCCGTGCGCGCTCTTGGTAACAGTGATAAGCGTAGCCGCTCTCTCGTATGTTGCCGAGACAGGTGCTGTGGTGGTGTCAAAGATGTCCAGTGTTCCAACCGTAGCTGTTCCAACCATAGAAATGGCTTTTAACCTATTTCTTCCCAAAACAACAAAACCAGAGTTGTTAAGGTGACCCGCTTTTACGTCTGTTTGCATACCCATAATCAATCTCCTTGTTCAAAACTAGGGGCCGAAGCCCCTGAGATTAATTACTGTTGGTTTGCGGGTGGGTTAGCGTTACCGCTAGAGTCGCGCACAATGTATTCGACAGTAACAGTAATCGTACCAGCAGTAGCGTCAGCAGTAGCCGCTGTAAAAGTACCGTAAATGATCGCATCAGTTGTACCGATGCTGTCATAAACACCTGAAGTAGCCGCTGCAATAGTAGCTGGAGAAGTTTGAACCGCTGTAGCGCCGGTATTGACCGAAGCCATGTACAGGTTAGCTGTAGTGCCATTACCGATAGTAACGCCGCAGTTAGTCGCGCCAGTCAAGGCAACATTAACCTCAAGGCCAAAGTTAAGAATTTTAGCGCCAGCAGGAAGCACAAACATTTGTTGTGCAACAGGAGTTGCCAAAATTACGGAAGAGGGGGCTGTGTAAGTCTGGGCAACGATAGTTGCTCCCATGTTACGAATAGTGCCAGCGGTAGTACCAGTTGTGTTTTTTACAGTACCCAATAACCAAGGGCCTAGGTGAGTTGCGAATCCCATAAGAATATCTCCATGCGTTGTAGCGTATCAATCTGCATGAGGTCAGCCGAGCCTGTTTGATACGCCGATGAATCTCGGAATGTCTTCAATATACACCAAAAGAAAAGGGGGCACAAGGCCCCTTTTCGCTCTTTTTAAGAGCCAGATGAGGCAAAAGCGCCTAGTGGGTCAGACCAGCCGAACGAATAACGCTCGCGAGCCTTATAACGCACGTTGCCAGTATCGAAGTCACCGTCCATCGAAGTTGCCAAAGGCACACGCTCGAAGTGCTTCATACCGTTAGGTACGTCGGTCAACAAGAACCAAGCGTTGGTGTCGGTCAAGAAGTGGTTAGTTGTATAACCTTCTGGAATCGAACCATTGTTCTTCAACGCGTTGATATCGTTGTCAGTTGTGCCAACACGGAGGCTGGTTTCTAACAAACGAGTAGCAACGAACTGAAGCGCTGGAGGAACAATCAACTTGCGTGGTTTAGCAGCAATCAACAGTCCACGCTCATCAGTCCAACCAGCGATCTGGATAACGGCGGCTTCAAGGGAAGTCTCGTTCAAATCGGTTTGGGTAGATGGAGTGTTGGAGTTGACACCACCAGAAACCAAGGGGTGTGCTGTAGAGAACAGAGCAACGCCGTCGCCACCGAGGTAGCTAGCAGAGAAGCCGTTGTTCAAAACAGAAGCCGCCTTGACTTGCTTGGTGTAAGACATTGCACGGGCTAAAGCCTTGGTGTAACGGTTAGACAAGCTGTCATACAAGTTATCTTCCATTGCTTCTTCAGTGATGGAGAAGCCTTGAGCGATAGTCTCGTGGTTGTAACGGGCAGTCCATGCTTCTTGTGCGTTGTCATACGAAATGGCGGAGCCTTCGTTCTTGACAGGTGCGGCAGAGAAGCCAGACAGTTTTGTTTCCTCTTCAAAAGAACGCTCAGAAGCTTCGGTTTCGAAGATTTCTTTGTGCTCTTCGCCGTAACGAGCGTACTCCATGCCGAACAAAGCGTTCAGACCGGGAAGGAGTTCTTTAAGTAGTTGTGCGCGTGAAATAGCCATGATTTACTCCTTATACACCAGTGGTGTTGTTATATTGGTGAACGTTGATTTTCACCAACAACTCGGCGTAAACACCGGCGGCTGTGGCAGTTTGCTCAACTACGTCGATAACACGCAATGGGATGGTTGCAGTAGTACCAGCGCCAGTCAATGTCACGCCAAAAGCGCTATTGCCAGTACTAGTGTTACCTGCATTCAAAACCAAAGCTACGTTAGAGCCAACATCAGCACGGCTTGCAGTGCCCATAGTTGTACCAGAGGTAACAACAGCCACTTTAAACAAAGCTTGTTGGTCATCCACAACGTAGGCATAAGCCAAGTTTGCAGAAGTTGAAGCCAATGCGGGGATATATTGACCTTGCACGGTTTGACCAGACGAATTAACGTACTGACCGCCCATGCAAACACCAACAATAGTTCCAGCGTTAGTAGAGGTTGATTTAATCAAATAACCATCGCTATTGATTTGAACGGTATCGCCATTAAAAACAGCGGTGCCGAAACCAGCAGCAATAGGAATTTGACGCATTGCACCAGCATAGGGTTTACCATCAAGCGAGTTGATGGGTTCTAGGCCGTACGGTGCCGAAACGGTAGGAAATGCCATTTAAGACTCCAAAAAAATATTAAGAACCAGAACCAAAAGCTGTGCCGCGAGACACATTTGATTTTTTCTCAGTAAAAGTCGGCATACGTGGGTCGCTAAGACCCATGAACTTCGAATCTACAGAGTCAGTTTGAGCTTGTGCTTGCATCGCAAAATAAGCATTACGTTCTTGCACAATCTCAAGTGGGCACGCGCATAACATCAAGCCCCCGACTTCTACATTGCCAGTGGAATTACCCGGAATTTCTAGTTCTGGATAGTCCTCGGCTCTGACAGCTTCCCAACCTTCGCGTCGTTTTTTAGACACGTTAGTATGCATAGATTCACCCAAAACAGATGTTGCAATCCAACGGTGAGCAATACCCGGACGTGGGTCTGGGTCTGGCAAAACTGAAGCAGGGCGCCACCCAACGCGTTTGATAGCGTCACGGGTTGTTTTGATACGTGCGGTGCGGTCGATTTCAGCCATTAGTTATTCTCCATTGCAGCTACATGTTTTGCGTAAACTTCTAAGGGAACCCCTAGTCGTTTGGCGAGTGATACTTGCGTTTGAGTCAAACGAATTTTCTTCGCAGACGTCACACGATTTGCAGGCGCAACAACAGTTGCGGGTTTGTTTTTGGGAGTGTCCCGAACAGTTGGTTCGTCATCTGAATCAGACTTAAACCTGTTGGGGAATGTGCGACGCATGTTGTCGTCGATTTGAGTGAAGTACTCATCGGTGCGAGCAAAGTCTTGCCCGTATTTGTCTACTAATTCTTGATGCAGTCCCATCGCATAAGCTGACATGGCTTTTTCCTTATCGTCACCGAACCAAGGATTCCGTTCTATCCATTCGGATGTCTTCGGGTCCAGCTTGGGTGCCGCAGGTGCGGGGGCTGTTTGAGCGGACTGTACAACATCATTTTGCTGTTGTAAAGGGGTAGGCTTGAAATTTTGTGTTTGCTGCACTTTCATGCCTGCAAGCATCATTTCTTCCTGTGCGGAAGCAAGAGCCTCAGAATCCCCTGCATCGTACGCCTGCTTGAGTTTGGACTTGGCATTGTCGAGTTCTATCTTTGCCAGCGTCTGGACCTTTTCCATGTACGCCTTCTCACCACTTTGCACGTATTCTTGCAAGCGGCGGTTCTCGTCAACGAACGACTGGGCTAACTTTTCAAGTTCTTGCTTTTCTTGTATAGCCGTTTGTTTTGCACGCTCTTCGTCACGCCGTGCATAGGTCAGTTTCTCAATACGCTTGCGTACATTTGACGAATACGAGTCCAATTCCTCTTCTGTAGGGTCTTCTACATGTTTGTTTTTGGTGTCGTATTTCGTCTCCGTTGGCGGGGTATCGTCAACTATTTCAATCTCAGGTTCTTGCTTTTCAACCTTTTTACTTACTTTTTCGGGTTCTTGACCCTCAATTTCAAATTCAACCTTCGTTTCCGTATCTTCGTCTTTGACGTTGACTTGTACTTCGTCGGGGAATCTAAACGTGTCGCCTTTAAATTTTGACATAACTATCTCCTTAAGCGCGGCTTATGCCACGGGGGTCTTGCACGGTTGCTTCTACTTGGTCATCGTTGAGCAAGCGAAACTCTTTGCCGTGAATCTTTACGCGTGTTCCCGCGTACGGGCGCGTCAAAACGAAATCACCTGCTTTGCAGCGGGGTCCACTAGGGAATTTAGTTTCATCTTTGTAGCATTCGGGGCCAAGTTCCATCACATATAAGACAGGCGAAGTTAGTTCGTCTGCTCTACGGGTGGCTTCTGCACGAATGATGTTTGAGCCTTCGAATGTCTCAGGCACATCGATTACTGCCGCCAACAGCATCCAACCTTGTGGGTTTGGCAACTGCTTGGCTCTTTCTTCGAAGGGGATGTTCTCAACTTCTTTTTCAGAAATTGCGGGTACATCAGGTATGGCATACATGCCGGGTTCTAGCGTGAGTTCACTCATCGTTTTTCTCCATCGTTTCCGCGAGGTCGATTAAATCCCTCTCTGCGTAGGCCAGTCCCTCGATCACCCCACAGAGTTTTTGGTATTCACCAAAATCAGCGCACTTACCCGTAGCTACGTTATCGGCTACTTCGTTCATGCGTTCGCGAAATTTCTTTCGCAATATTTCAAGTTCTTTTATCAATCAGGTTCCTTCGGTTGTTGCGCTTTTTGAGCGGATTGTTGTTGCATCTGTGCTTGGTTTCTAGCCACTTCTGCACCGATACGCAAGCCTTCGGCTTGTTGTTTAGCAGAGAGATTCATCTTGTCACTCTCAGCCTTTGCGCCAGTCTGCATGCCAGCGATTCGTTCTTGGGCAGCGATGCGCTCGCGCTCGATGTCGAGTTGATCTGCTTTCGCAGCCGCATCCATCTGTAGTTTCTTCTCGGAAATCTCGACCTTCTTGCCTTCCAACTGCAACTTGGCTTGCTCGATTTGGACGGCTGGGTCTTGTGCTTGTTGTTGGGCTTGCTGTTGAGCGGCCTCTTTCTGGTTGTTTTGTAGCAACTGTTGTGCGGCTTGTGCCACCAACGGTGCGAGTTGCGCTTCCACTTTCGGGTCCATCGGTTGGTCTGGTGCAGGCAGTGGTACTCCCAACTGTGCTTCGACTTGTGCGCGGTACTCGAACCCAAGGTGTTCTGCAATATGTGCATGTGCCGCAGCCAGCAACATTTGAGCCTGCGGGTTCTGACCCAACACTTGTGCAATCTTGGGGTCTTGCATCGCAGCCATGTGGACAGCGATGTGGGCTTTGTGGTCTTGGGCGAGAAACGCTTTGACGGGTTTGCCCTTGATGATGTTCATGTTTTCTGTAACTGGGTCAACTGGCCTCATGTCGTCTTCCAACGGTACAAGTTTCTCAGCATGCTTGATACCCAACACATTCAACATCTGACGATGCAGTTGTGGCAAGTCATAAATCTGTGGTGCCTGTTGCGCCATCTGCATGACGGCTTGGTACTGAACCACACGCTGACTCATGGTCGCGGCGTTCGGGTCACTGACAGGAATTACTTCTACCTTGTGGTAGTCAGCCTCTTTAGCTTGTGCGCCGCGTGGACCATCAGCATCGTATGAATAGTCTGGGTCTGTGTAGTCGCGAATGATGCCAGCCAAGAGTTTCAATTCTTGTTTCAAACTGTAGTGCAGTCGAGCCTGTACAGCAGACATCACCTTTAACATGCGCTCAAGGATAGCCAGCGTTGTACCCACAGGCGCGTTTGCGCTCATGTCAGCAACCTTCATATCAGCGACTGCCGCAAATCGACGTGCGTCATCAACGATTTGATTCATCAACGCCAACAGCGTTTGGCTTGGCTCTTTGTATGGCAGGTTGACGATGTTGTCTTTCAACGTACCCGATGTGATGTCTACATCACGGTACTCGCCCGGTGCGATGGGAGTGTCGTCCCCTTTGATACGCAGACCACGGGTCTTCAAACCGCCGGGCAAATTAGACAGCGTGCCCGCATCAACCAACTGGCGTGTAAGAGATGTTGCGCTCTTAGCAGCACCACCAATCAAGTGAATCAAACCAAAGCCATACGCTCCGAAGCCGGGTATGTATTGGTAATGCACAAAGTGCTGGCGTGTTTTGTGTAACTCGTCGTTCTCTTTCCAGTTGCGGCGGACAGACAAAATTTCTTTGGTGTCTTTAACCATTGTGATGACGTATGGCAGTGCGATGCCTGTCTCTTCGCCATCTTCGTCTTTATCTTCAAAGCCGGGCAAGTCAAGTTCAACGTGCATCTCAAGCAACTGAAAGCGGTCATCGTATGACGCGCTAAAGCCTGTCTCTTTGTCTTTGGCTTTCTGAATCTCGTCAACTGTCTTGCTTGGTTCACCCAACTCAATGTCGCGGTAGAACCCTGCATTGATAAGACGTTTAATCTCGTTCTCGCTCTTGCGCATGCGGTGTGTCACGCGTGGGCTGAGTGTCATCTCTGATGTGCCGTACGGCAGAATCACATCTTCTGCTGGTATGAACATCGATACTTGGCGACCTAGGCTTGGGTCGTAGTACACCTTCTTAAATGCAGAACCCGATATGGGCAAGTTCCACAACATCTTCTCGTGTTCTGGGCGGTACTCAACCATGACTTCAGTCAACTGATAGTTCATGTCATCTTGCACGCGCTTGGCAGACTCTTCTTTCTCGCGAGTCTCTTTGCCAATGATTAGTGTCTTCACAGGCCCCATCGCTGGGAAAGTTTCCATGATGGTTTCAGATTGGAAGCGAACAACTGCTTCTGTCAACATGGGGTGGAACACACCACACGCGCCACTCCACGGCTCAGTGCGCTCTTCGTACTGCAACCCAAGAAGTTTTAAACCTTCTGTGTAAGTCTTCTCCCACTCTTTGCGACTACTGATGTCGTTGTCGTAGTCTTCTAGCAAGTCACCAGATAACTGATTTAACTCGCCCTCATCCATGTGGTCGGCTAAGTTGTCGTTGAAGGCTGTGCCGTCTTTGCCTTTTTCTTCGCCCGGTGCGATGGTGATTTCTACACTGCCATCATCGAGAGTCACCATGTCTGGGTTATCTATCTCGATTTCTAAGGCTGGACCTGATGTATCTTGCAAGCCCATCGGTGCGCCATAAATTGCTTTATCAATCGCCATATTTACTTCCTTAGTAGTACGCCGCTTTACGCGGACGCGACAAATAATTTCTGTCGTCATAGTCGCTATCAAGACGAATAAATCCGCCGTTGCGATAGCGTTGCAACGCCATTGACGTGCAGTCAACCATGTCGTCATTTTCAGAGGCTGGGAATGCGGCTACTTGCTCAACCACAGCTTCCGCCCAGCGCCTACCCGCAGGATACCAGACCATGCCTGATCTGAACACATCAGCAACGGAGTTCAACCTCGCTACTTTATCACCTGTACCCCTGTGTGGGGTAAATTCTTGCACGGGGATGCCCATTCGCCTAAATTCTTGAAACAGTGGGGTGCCGTTGGACTTCTTCTCAACAACGAACGAGTCAGGTTCCCACTCCTTGTACTCGCGCATGCACAAGTCTTTCAACTCTGGGAACTCCACCCGCACATTGATCGCATTCAGCAGTATCAAGTGCGCCGCACCTTGGGTCAACTCGTCATCTTCGAACACGCCCCATGTCAATAGGGCTGAAAAGTCAGCGCGGTTGTTCTGTTCTGCCGCCGCGTCAAGCGTCATGATGATGTATTCGCAGTCTGGCGGGTCTTCCCTCTCCCACAGTTTCCACCATTCACGCTTAACGATGGCACCTTCTTCGGATGTGGGGTTTTGTTGGTACTGCGCGTTCCATTGGTACGCGGGCATAGACGCACGGGTGCGGTGCAGAGCCTTTAAGTCATAGAACTCAGGCCATAACGCCCGCTCTTCTGGCGTATTTTCGTTAAATATCGCTGGAAACTCAAAAAACTCGTACTGATCGGCCTCGCCGTTACGCGCCATGTCTTTCGCCATGTTCCCAATCAAGTCATTGGGGTGCCAGCGTGTGTGCACGATAGCCACACGACCGCCCGGCATCAAACGCGTACGCGCACCAAAGGTAAACCACTCATACGCCTTGTGAAATACCTCGTAATTGCCGTTAATGATGTCTTGTTCGTTGTGTGGGTCGTCAACTAATAGTAAATCCGCGCCCCTACCAGCCAAAGCAGAGCCAACACCTGTTGCAAAGTACTCTCCTCCTGCGTTAGTATTCCAGCGTCCAGCACTTTTTGAGTCAACTGCTAGTGTTACAGTAGGGAAAATCTCTTTATATGCGTCCTGATCGACCAAATTTCGCACTTTTCGACCGAAATCGACAGCCAAATCTGAGGTGTGGGACACCATAAGTACTTTTTTATCAGGGAAATTGCCTAGAAACCATGCGGGAAAATAGACTGACACGAGAAACGACTTGCCGTGACGCGGTGGAACGGACACAGCCACGCGGTCTTTGCGCCCAAACGCCATATCTTCTAACAAACCCGCCAACTTCCTATGGTGCGCCCCAACCTTATAGTCAGGATTCATACGCACACAGAAGTCCAAGAGAGAATCTCGCGACGCCCGCGCCACTTCGCGACGCTCGACTTCCACGACTTCTTCTTCCAAAGCAAGCAACTCTTCCTCACTGAGCAAAGACAGGTCTTGGTTCAGTAAATTGGCTAGTTCAAGTTCGGAAGTCTCGTCCATCGGTCTTGGTGTTATCCACTACTAGGGTTACAGGTGTGTCGTCCAACATATCATCTGCCGCTTCGCGCAGACTTACCGCCTTGACGGGTAATTCTTGAATCTCCTCGGCCTTACTGCGAACTTGCAGTAGTTTGGAAATCCGCTCTTTAATCGACGCTTGCAACTCGATGGTCGTTTTGTGCTTGACCGTGACTTCACTGCGTTCTATAAAGAGGCCAACATCGCCAATCTTACCAAGTAACTCTAAAGACCGCATCCTGATTTTGGCGTCAGGGTTGGTAGATTCTTCAATTAACTTATTAGTAACGTAGGTGCGAATCTGCACCGCTGACTTGACGACCACATGGTCGTACTCGCTCAGAATTTGTTTCAAGTGCATCACCGACCCAGCGGTGTTTACCGTAGCGATGTTTGCTGGAATGGTAGATGGGTCTGCGGAATCCGTGATCGATGCGTGGAATCCAGCCCTTGCCTTGACCATGTCTTCTTCGTTGGGGGTGTCATCTGCACCAAACGCCTTCAAGAACTCTACAGTTTTAAAGAGCGCAGCCACCTTCTCGTGCAAATTTAGCACGTCTTTTTCTGCCTCTGGCAGAGGGTGGGATAACTCTGGGACGCAATTAAACATGGGCGCACTATACCAAAAAATAATAGAACCGGT
>Ga0222712_10001127_pt1 | contig 34220 bp, 34 predicted proteins | sample C33_657DmetaG_FD_165043 | JGI IMG/M metagenome (GOLD analysis project Ga0222712, IMG submission 165043) | Estuarine water microbial communities from San Francisco Bay, California, United States - C33_657D | ecosystem: Environmental > Aquatic > Marine > Unclassified | place: USA: California...
ATTAAGCACTCAAAAAATCTAAATAGCACTGCCTTAGAACATAATTTTAAAAAAAGTTCAATACAATTTAGACTCAAACAGTTTTTTTTTCTCTTAAGATATGCTAAGTCGATACCAAAAAATCCACATGTACATAGCTCATTTTTTTTGAATAAAAGGCTACCTGTAATTCAATATCTTAAATTATTATACAAAAGAATTAAACTAAATAATAATTTATTTGAACTTTATAAAAGACTTTCACATCAACCGGACTTAAACAATAATTTTATTTTTTTTCCGCTCCATTTTCAACCAGAAAGATCTTCACAGCCCGAAGCTTCATATTTTGAAAATCAAATATTAGCAATAAAATTATTGTCATACAATTTGCCTAAAGGGTATTTAATTTATGTTAAAGAGCATCCAAGGCAATTCGATAATGCGTTGCCTGACTTTAGAAAAACTCATGCAAGAAATTTTAATTTTTATAATACTCTGAATGAACTACCTGGTGTTAAATTAATTGATCTTAGAGTTGATGCTGAGATATTAATTAAAAATGCAAGTATTGTTGCCACATTAACCGGAAGCTCTGGCTGGCAAGCATTAAAATTGAATAAACCAGTTTTTGTATTTGGTCACCCCTGGTATGAGCCCTGCTTCGGAGTTTTTAATATTTCTAATTCGAATGATGTACAAAATGCTATGAGTAAAATTCAAAATTTGAATGAAAGTGAAATAGAGAAGGGTGTACATTTGTTTATTAATTCATTATCAGGGAATTTAATTGATGGTTATACTGGGATAAAGGATCCGAATGGCGAAGAATTAAATTTTCAATTGCTTTCAGAGTCATTTTGCGAGAAATTATATAGTTATGCTATGAATTTGAATGTTAGATCAAATAATATATTATGATACCATACGGACGACAAGATATATCCGAAGCAGATATACAGTCAGTAGTTGATGTGCTTAAATCCGATTTTCTTACACAAGGACCAGCAGTACCAGCCTTTGAAAAAGCAGTAGCTGATTATTGTGATGCCAAATTCGCTTTTGCAGTAAATAGCGCTACTAGTGCGCTGCATATTGCTTGTTTATCCTTAGGTGTGGGTGAGGGAGATTTGGTTTGGACAAGCCCTATCACCTTTGTTGCCTCGGCTAATTGTGCGCTTTATTGTGGTGCAGATGTGGATTTTGTGGATATAGATGCAGTTACCTATAATATGTCTGTAAGCGTTTTAGAAGAGAAGTTGATTAAAGCGGAAAAAGTAGGTCGTTTGCCTAAGGTTGTTATTCCTGTTCATTTGGCTGGTCAGTCTTGTGAGATGGATAAAATCTATACTCTAGGGGAAAAATATGGATTTCGAATCATTGAAGATGCATCGCATGCAATAGGAGGTAAGTATAAAGATAAGCCAATTGGAGGTTGTCAATTTTCCGATATAACTGTGTTTAGTTTTCACCCAGTAAAAATTATTACGACAGGAGAAGGCGGGATGTGTGTTACCAATAATTTTGAATTAGCTGCTAGTTTAGAGCGATATAGAAGTCATGGAATTGTAAGAAATCCTAGCGAAATGACTGAGATCTCTCATGGGCCTTGGTATTATCAGCAAATAAATTTAGGCTATAATTATCGAATGACGGATATTCAAGCGGCTTTAGGATTGAGTCAAATAAAGCGATTAGACGAGTTTGTTAGGTCTAGACATACAATAGCCGAACGTTATAATCAATTGATGCAACAAGATTTTATAGAACTTCCTTGGCAGCATCCTGATACTTACTCGGCATTGCATTTATATATAATTCGAATAAAAAGTAATAATAAATTCACTCGAAATCAGCTTTTCGAAAAATTCAGAAATGCTGGAGTTCTAACTAATATCCATTATATTCCAGTATACTCTCACCCATATTATCAAAAACTTGGTTTTGATAATATGGATTTCCCTAATGCTCAGCATTATTATTCTGAGGCTATGAGCATTCCAATGTTTGCTACTTTGACAGACGCTCAACAAGAATTTGTAATTGAACTTGTTAATAAGCCCACTGGGTTTCAAAATTTGTTTTAATTGCCCATGATAAAATTAGCCTTAGGAACAGCACAATTTGGTTTACCTTATGGGATTAATAATAATACGGTATTCCAAAAGATGACGAATTGTATAAAATTTTCTTATTGGCAAAACAATTTGGGATTAGTGTATTAGATTCAGCTCAAGCTTATGGTAATGCCGAGGAGCGAATTGGGGAATTATCCAATAATCGTTTTCAGATTATTACTAAGTTCAGAAATCTAGAATCTCCATTTTCTTTACATAAAGAGTTAAAAGAAAGCTTAACCAAGTTGAGATCAGCGTCAGTTTATGGATATATGGCTCATGACAGCAACTTACTAATTGATAATCCGACATGGTGGGAAGTGCTAAAGGAGGCAAAACTCAAAGGTCTTGTAAAAAAAATAGGATATTCACTTTATTCTGTAAATCAACTGGAGTCTTTATTGCTCAAACAAATGATTCCTGATATAATACAATTTCCATTTAATGTACTTGACAGGAGATTTGAACCATATTTGCCTGAATTATTCTCGATGGGAGTTGAAATTCATACTCGCTCAGTTTATTTACAAGGGTTATTGCATATGGATGCTAATAAATTATCTTCTAATTTGAAAAAATTAAAGCCTTATTTGATGCAAATTAAAGAAATTGCATCAAAGGATGGTTTTACAGCAAGCCAATTATGTTTAGGTTTTGCCCTGCAGAATCCATTTATCAATAAAGTGGTAATTGGTATTGATAATTCAAAACAATTAATTGAAAACATTACATTTTATCAGAATAGTAAGTTGCCGGGTGTGGTGGTCAACGAGCTAAATTCAATCGATGTAAAAGAAAAAAAATTATTAAATCCAGCAAATTGGAATTGAATACTTTAAAATTATTAATTATTTAAATTATGTCTAAAAAATTAGATTTAATTTCTGATTTTTAGTTACTTATGCCAATCTAGTGATAATAAAAATCCTCAAATAATTAAGTAATAAAAAGCCATTAAATAGCAAATAAAAGTTAGTATCAATCATTTTTGTACTTAGCTTTTGGGTATTATTATCGAATCAAATGTAGTTAATTTATGAGAATAGTTGCTTTAGTTCAGGCTCGTATGAGTTCTTCAAGACTTCCTGGGAAGGTAATGATGAGAATCAATGGTATTCCAATGATTGAGTTACTTTTGAGCAGATTATCTAAATCAACTTTAATTGATCAAATCGTTTTAGCTACTTCAAATGATACTTCAAATTTTCCTCTTTCAAGTTTTGTAAAAGAACTGGGGTTCTCTGTATTTGAGGGAAGTGAAAATGATGTTCTTGAGCGGTTTTACCATGCGGCTTCTCTTTTTGCGGCTGATGCAGTAGTCAGAATAACAGGAGATTGCCCTTTGGTTGATCCCGAACTTGTAGACGAGTTAATTAGGGAATTTATAAGGAGAAATGACGTCGATTATATGTCAAATACTTTAACCCCTTCTTTCCCTGATGGTTTGGATATCGAAATATTTACCTTTCAAGCGCTCAAATATGCAGCTGAAAATTCAATCTCTGCTTATGATAAAGAACATGTTACACAGTTTATAATAAAATCTAGCTTGTTTAGAAAGGAAAATTTGTCATATGACAGTGATTATGCTACTGAAAGATGGACAGTTGATCAGCTTGAAGATTTTCAAGTTATTGAAAATGTGTTTAATTATTTTTTACCAGAAAGAGTTTTTAGTTGGTTAGAGATTTTAAAATTAAGAAATGAGCAACCTAATTTATTTAATCTAAATCAGAAAATTTTGCGCAATGAAGGTTCTATGTTAGGAAAATTAAAAGAAATAGTTCTACGAAATGTCCGAGATTTCAGTGAATCTGATAAATATCGCGCACAAATTCATTCTTTAATTCCCGGAGGTGCACATACCTATTCAAAAGGCGATGACCAGTTCCCAAAACTATCTCCAGCAGCAATAGACTATGGTAATGGGTCGCATGTATGGGATATTGATGGAAACGAGTATCTTGATTGTTCGATGGGCTTGACGAGTGTGAGTTTAGGGCATGCTTATAAACCTGTTTTAGATGCTGTAAAGCAGGAATTAGATCGTGGCGTTAATTTTCAAAGACCTTCCGTATTGGAGAGGAAAATGGCAGAAAAATTCCTTAATCTTGTTCCCGGACATACAATGATGAAATTTGCAAAAAATGGATCTATTGTAACTACCGCTGCGGTTAAATTGGCAAGGGCCAAAACAGGAAGAAATTTGGTGGCATTCCCAGGCGATCATCCGTTCTATAGCTATGATGATTGGTTTATAGGTAAAACGACATGTAATAAAGGTATACCGTCCGTGTTTTCCGATTTATCTGTAACCTTTAAATCCTGTGATATTAGTTCACTCCGGGAACTATTTAACAAATATCCGGGTCAAATAGCATGCGTAATTACAGAGCCGGAAAGAAGTGTTTGCGGGAGAGATTGTGCCTGTGGAAGAAATGTTGAGGAATACCTCAGGGAGGCTATCGAACTTTCACATGCCAACGGTGCATTGTTTATTATAGATGAAATGATAACGGGGTTTAAAACAGGTTTCCCAGGAAGTTCTTCAAAATACAATCTTTTTCCGGATATGATCACTTGGGGGAAAGGTATTGCAAATGGGTTTTCGTTTTGTGCCTTGACCGGGACAAAAGACGTTATGGAGTTGGGTGGCATCACAAGGATAGGAGAGGAAAAATTATTTTTGATATCCACAACACACGGCGGAGAAACGCATGGAATGGCAGCCGCCATTGCAACAATCGATGAATTTAAAAAACATAAAGTGATTGATCATATTCATTCATCCGGAACGAAACTGATAGCATTTTGCGGCGAATTATTGCGAAAACATAATATGAATAAGTATATTCAGGTGGTCCCCTGTGAATGGATGCCGACTTTCATTTTTAAGAACAAAAAAGAAGAAGTAAGCGCGGGTATGCGAACATTGTTCATGCAGGAAATGATCAAACGGGGGGTACTTTTTCAAGGAATATTTATACCATGTTTTTCACATACAGATGAGGATATTGGCTATTTTGCCAGGGCATTTGAAGAATCATTTGAATTATATAAAAAAGCCCTTTCCGACGGTTACGAAAATTACTTGGTAGGAGAACCCGCAAAACCAGTTTTCAGAAAAATAATTTGAAAAAACGTATTATTTTTCGGGCAGACGGTAATAATATTATAGGATTTGGTCATTGTTACCGATTAATGGCATTGGCGGAAATGTTAAAGGATGATTTCTTATGTATTTTTGCCATCAACCGACCGGATAGCACAATCAGAGCTAAAATACTCGATACTTGCGAATTAGTGGAACTCGATGTAAACTATACATATGCCATTCCAGATAAGGTTTTTTCGGGTGAGTCAATGCCTTTTGATCTTAGTGTTGTTGTGAATAAGGATGATTTGGTTATATTGGACGGATATCATTTTATGCATGCATATCAGGAAGCGCTTTATAAATCAGGATGTAGTCAGGTGATAATTGACGACGTTGCAGGAAGCTATCCTTACGCTGCAGTTATCATTAATCACGCTCCCAGACTTGATAATACTGTTTACAACCCTAATGCCAAACTTTGTCTTGGTCTGGAATATGCATTGCTGCGAAAGCCGTTTTTTACACCATTTAGAAAAACAACCCGCTCGGGAAATGCATATATAAGCATGGGTGGATCTGACAGCAATGGTTTTACCGTAACTGTATGTAAAGGGTTATTATTAACAAATCGATTCCAGGCTATACATGTTCTATGTTCAGATCATTATGGATCAGATCAGATCAAAGCTTTGCGGCTACTGGAAAAAGATGGTACTGTTATACTACATTTCAATCTCGACGCAAATGCAATCGTTGATGTAGTGGCAGAATGTAGTTTTGCTTTTGTGTCAGCAAGTACCGTAATGATCGAAGCATACGCACGTGGTCTTAACTGTTTCGCCGGTTATTCTGCACAGAATCAATCACTCCTTTATGCAGGTTTTATAAATAATACCCTCGCTGTTGGCTTAGGCGACCTGAGGAAGCAAACACCAGGAACAATAGCCGGCATCATTGAAAAAACAGCTGTGAGTGATATCAAAGCGCTAGCCACCCCTCTTAATCCGATCTCTGCTTACCGGAAACTATTTAGTGAATTAGCATATGCTGATGCTTAGAAAAGTTGGAAAAGAAGATAGCGAATTGTTGTATTATTGGGCAAATGACCGCGATGTCAGGGATATGTCAGTTAACCAGAAACCGATCTTTTGGCAGGACCATGTTAGCTGGCTTGAAAAAAAACTTGCAGATAATAATCTAAAGATGTTTATTCTTCTTGATGGGGTGCAGGAAGTTGGGCAGATCAGGCTGGAATATGAGGAAGGACAATGGATAATTGGGTATTCGATCTCTGCAGAATTCAGAGGAAAGGGTTATGGAAAACGGATCGTAGAACTTGGCATACATGAAATTGATAAAGGAGTAATCGTTGCTATTGTTAAGCCTTCTAACAAAGCTTCTTTGAAGATATTTTCAGACCTGGGATTTGACAATCTGGGTTTAACAGAAAATCAGGGAGTCCGGCTCGTTAAATTTACATTCAGGAAATAATAATAATACTTTCATGCAGATAGGAAATATAGAAATCGGATCCGGGCATAAGCCGTTTATCATTGCCGAAATGTCTGGCAATCATAATCAGTCAATTCAACGTGCATTGAGTATCGTTGAAGCGGCAGCGAAAACGGGTGCACAGGCAATTAAACTTCAAACCTATACGGCGGATACCATTACTTTAGATGAGGAAGGAGATGAATTTCGGATAAAGGACGAAAAAAGTCTTTGGAACGGTAAAACCCTGTACAAATTATATGAAGAGGCCTATACACCATGGGAGTGGCATGAGCCAATCATGAAGCGTGCAAAGGAACTGGGCTTGATTTGCTTCAGCAGCCCCTTTGACGAAACGGCGGTAGATTTTCTTGAGTCACTACATGTGCCAGCTTATAAAATTGCTTCGTTTGAGAATAATCATTTGCCATTGATCCGTAAAGTTGCGTCAACCGGAAAGCCGGTTATCATTTCTACAGGAATGGCCAGTGTAGGGGAAATTCAGGAGGCAGTTACAACAGCCCGGGAAGCTGGGTGCAAGAACCTGATATTGTTAAAGTGTACCAGTACTTATCCGGCAATACCTGCAAACAGCAATTTAAATACTATCCCCCATTTTAAGGCCTTATTTAACTGTGAAATAGGGCTTTCTGATCATACCATGGGGATAGGGGTTGCAGTAGCGTCAGTAGCGTTAGGCGTTAGTGTTATAGAAAAGCATTTTACACTAAGTCGGGCAGACGGTGGGGTTGACAGTGCATTTTCGTTGGAGCCTCATGAATTTACCAGTCTTGTCATTGAATCTGAACGTGCCTGGCAGGCATTAGGGACAATCACATACGGGCCGACAGAAGCGGAAAAAAAATCCCTAAAATTCCGCAGATCACTATATATAGCCGAAGACATGAAGGCTGGCGATGTTTTAACACAGGAAAATTTAAGATGTGTGAGGCCCGGCCTCGGATTGGCTCCTAAGTATTACGAAGAACTATTGGGAAAGTCTATAAGACAGGATATTAAAAAAGGAACACCGCTTAAATGGGAATTGGTGAACTAAGCCTCAGTTACAATCTCTTTTGAAACCAATATTTTTATGATTAAGTTACTGTTCGGTATTTATAGTTATTCTTTTGACGCCCTGGTAAAATACAAACAGGATGATATTAGTTTTGATGAATGGGTAGATGAAAGAAAGCGATTCAATTTTTCTATCAATACAATCGTGTTTTCTTATATTGGCAATAATTTTCAAGGCAGACCAATTCCTGAAGACTCATTCCGCCAGCAATTTTGCTTGGATGCAATCAATGGTCTTTTAAAGAAACATTTAGGAGATAGAATCAGAATTTTTAAGTTTAGCAATAAATTTCCCATCTTCCGGAAATACATATTTGTGATTATAAGCCTATATATTACATTGGTTCAGGTGTTTAGAGGATTAGTATTATCTCTGCTGAATTGCAAACAACTTTTTTCAATCGTTGATGACATTAATTGTAAGGAAGCGGAGATTTGCATTGGATTCCCAGAACATGCTTTTTCATATCGCCCTCACGGATTTCAAAATCCAAAATCGTTCATTGAATTTGTTCAATCAGGGGATATGGAAAATGCCATGCAAACAAGCATGCTCAGTGTGGATGAATATATAAGGCCCAGCAAGAAATTCGAGACTGAAAAAACATCGTATCGAGACTTAGAATTACCATCCGACTTTCCACGAAAAGGCATTCGCATAAACATTGACATACAAAACAAGATCCCATCCATAGTTTTTTTTTTAAAAGCATGTAAAACCTTCGCTACTAAAGTAGGGAAAGTTGATTTGTTTCTTTTGGCGGATTACTTAAATCAATTTTACATAGGCAGAAGGTACCGTTATATTTTTGAAGAGATTTCGGCCAGGAAAATAAAGATCAATAAAATATATGTGATTGCGTTCCTTGATATGGGCTTGTTAAAATATGACAAATACTATAATAATCTTATATCTGTTTTCTCATATTCTCAGAATTCATTTATTCCTCCCTCAAATGAGATAATGAGGAATATTATGAATCATACAGCAGACTTTCGGAATGAAACTATCTTGGAAGAATGTGATTTACAAATATTTTCGTTTTATTCCCCTAATATCACTGGATTTTCTTATCATTCTGTTTTGATTAATCAATTCAAATCCTATGTTAATAAACATTTCGGATTAGTTTTGCCTACTTTTGATATTGATACAACCAATAATACCCCGGTAAATCTTGGGTATGAGTCCTTCAAAACTGTAGAAATAGAAAGGTCGGTAAAAACTGTCCTTGTTTTTGATGTTCCTATCGAGACCGACGAAGAAAATTTGGGCAGGAGCATTATCGGCGATAAAACAGCAAAGAATGCTTTTATCCTTTCATTTCATACCGATATACTCTATCTTTCAAAAAAATATAACTGTAAGATTTTACTAAAACCCAAGTATTCACTTTCTTCTCCTAAATTGCCAGACGAATATAAATCGATGATAAGCTCATTTCAAAAAGAATTGGGAGCTTCGTTTTGCATATTAGACCCATACACTAATATCAGAGTGTCGCAACGCAAAATTGATCTTATGATCAGTTTCCCTTTTACTTCGACTTATTATTCTATGGCCGATGTTTGCGAGCGTTCTATCTATTATGTATCGGATACCTACCAAGAAAGTTTCCCGCAAACGTTGGGGGATAAACTGGTTTTGGGAAGATTAGCATTAGAAAATATTATTAAACAACTTTAAACTTATAACTCAATAGTAATTTATGAAAACAACTGGTGACAACATTACTGCGGCTAATGCAGATTGGAAATTTTCAGGTGACATGGTTGACTCATTTGATGATCATGTATCTAAATCTGTTCCCTTTTACAAGGAAGGGCATAACCTGATATGTCAATTAAGCGATTACTTTATCAAAAAGGATTCGTTTGTATATGAGTTGGGATGCTCTACAGGAACACTCACTTTTAACCTTTATGACCATAATCGGATTAAAGAAGGAGTGCATTTCTTTGGATACGATATTGAAGGGGATATGATCAACAAGGCGAATGAAAAACTGAATAAATTCAACATTACTACGGGGGAGATTCAGTTTTTTGATTCTGATATAACAAGAATTGAGTTTGAACCCAGTGATCTGATTGTATGCTACTATACCCTGCAATTTATTCATCCAAAAGAGAGGCAAAATCTTGTTAACAGGATTTATGAGTCTTTAAATTGGGGAGGAGCATTTATACTATTTGAGAAAGTTCGGTTTCCGGATGCAAGATTCCAGGATATGATAACCACTCTATATAATGATTATAAATTAACCAAGGGATATTCCTGTGAAGAGATTATTGGTAAGACTAGGAGCCTGAAAGGAATATTGGAACCGTTTTCTTCCAACGCCAATATTGACATGTTAAAAAGGGCAGGATTTCTTGATATTTGTACCATTCAAAAATACCTGGCATTCGAAGGGTTCCTTGCAATTAAATAATTTTTTTTATGGATAATTTTCAGTCGCAGCTAGAGTATTTCATTTCGAAGTCGCCGGATTTTTTTAAAGACGGATCTCTCACCGAAATTGATAACAAGCATAAGAAAGTAATTTCAAATGCTTACGATCTTTTGAATTCGGGGTTCACTATTGAAAGTTTGCGTAATTGGGAAGGTCAATCAGATATGGGCGTCCCTTCCGGTTATTCTATTTTCTCTAAAGCAGCTATAGGTGATGCAAGTCATTCAAAAGGTTTTGCGGGATTTTTAGGAATTATTTCCGAAAAGGTGAGCGCTAAACTTCAGCATTTATTTAGTTTTTCTACCCTGCTGGATGATATCAGCATCGTAGAAATGGTTGGAGGAAAAGATTTTCTCGTCGATAACCCACAGATCGATACACCCGGAGCTTATAAGTATCCTTTGGTAAATGGCTACTCTGTTTCAGCCCGGTGGATACGCTATATATACCTTCTTACACAGATTCGTAATCAGCAATTACTTGGCCAAAGCGATATCTGGGTAGATGTGGGTTCATTTTATGGTGGACTTCAGGGACTGGTTAAAAAATATTTCCCAAAATCCAGGATCGTGTTGGTTGACTTTCATCATCAGCTTCTCCGCAGTTACCTATACCTGAGTGCTCAATACCCGGAGAGTAAACATTTTCTTCCGTCCGAGGTTGATCAGTTTTCAAAGCTATCAGATTTGCCTGAAGGCGCTTTCTTGTATGTACCTGTAAATGATTATCACAAGATAGCCGATAAAAAAGCTAACCTGGTTTCTAACTTCTTTAGTCTTGGTGAAATGCGGAAGGAGTATTTTGCCAGTTATATGGATAGTGATTTATTTAGGAATGCAGACAGATTATATCTTGTTAACCGTTTTGTGAGCAGTCCTTTTTTCGAAAAAACATATGATACCAATGTTAATGTGCAAGATTATCAAATAAATGGAAGGAAGAGCCGTTATTTTGATGTGTTTCCAGTTAATCATTACATGATTGTCCGGCGAAAATTATTCGAAAGAAATTTTTTCAGAAATACATCCTCCAGCTATTTTGAATTGATTTATTAAATTTCCGGTAAATTAGAGTATTTAGTCGCCCCTCAAAAACTCCATAATCATTTGATATATCAACATATTGGTAGTAAATAATTATAAATAAATCTACCAATATTAGTTAAATTAACTTAATTAGTTTTCAGATTTATAAGGTATTAAAGTTAGAAAATACCGATCAGTTAGGTTTTTTACAAACAGGACTAAGCGAGCAATTATTAGTTAAATATCCGCTTTATATTATGTCCAGTAAGATTGACTAACAATTATTTAAGGATTCCTTTAAAAAGTATTTTAAAGAAGATTTTGGAAATCCGACTAACCTAATTCGTTTTATGATTACTATGCTGATCTTAAAAAATGTCTGTAAAATTGGTGATTAGAGGCTACTATGGAATTAAAGAAGTTCAAGAAATGCTAATTCTATCACCCAACATATTCAGCATTTTAGATCACCCGCTAGCGGTAACGTCAGCTTAGAAAATACATCAGCCGCAGAGCAGTAATGGAGCTAAAGATTTGGTATCTAAAAAGGAATCACCGTTTAAAATGTAACTATTACATAGGAATTGCCAGGGATAATATCAATGTGATACTAGCTACTACTGCAATCAACTTCAAACGAATGAAGAATATCTAGAAACAACACTTTTTGGCACTTTTTTTTATTCATTATCAAAAACTTCCGTTCAGTTTCAGCTCCAATAAAAATAATTTATAAACCGAAATGTTGCCTTTTTAAGGCTCGACTAACTTGTTACTGAATTCCGTTTTAAAATAAGTTCGAATTGAATCCAATATAAATGCGGATAATTTTCTCTTTATTTGCAATTTATAACCAATTAAGCCTTTATTAAGTATTTATGAATTTGGATAAAGAGTCTGCAAAGTTGCTCAGGTCAGTAAAACTCCTCAGTTGTGATGTGGACGGAGTACTTACGGATGGGGGCTTGTATTATGATTCAGAGGGCCGCGAAACTCGTAGATTTCATGTGCTTGACGGTTTGGGCATTCAAAATTTAATGGATACAGGAGTTCAGGTATGTATCATCAGCCGCAGTACCACAACCGCAATTGCCCATCGTGCTAACGCACTTGGTATTACACATTGTTACCTAGGGGTTAAAAATAAGCTCGAAACTATGCATCATCTGTTAGAAGAGCTTAAATTAGACTTGAAAGATGTAGCACATGTTGGGGATGATTTGAACGATCTGGAGCTTTTATTAGCAGTAGGGCTTCCATTGACAGTCCCTCGGGCAGTTAAAGAGGTAAAGAATGTAGCAAAATTTATAACAGAAAAAAATGGAGGGGATGGCGCAGTTCGCGAAATCACTGACATGATCATTTTAAGTAAAAAACAGTAATTAGAAATGGAGAAAAAAATCATTAAAGTTGGTTATGGTTCAGTGAAACCAGTTTCAATAGGAGATGGACTGCCCTTAGTGTTTGTAGGAGGCCCTTGTGCCATTGAAAATCGTGATCACGCATTTAAAATGGCGGAAATGACTGGGGAGATCTGTAGAAGAGTAGGTATAGAATGGATTTATAAGTCATGCTATGATAAGGATTGCCGCTCGGCTCCTACAAGTTTCCACGGTATTGGGTTACATGACGGACTTCAGATCTTAGCTGATATCAGAACAGAGTTTGGTGTACCAGTAGTTTCAGATTTTTCTGATCCTGCATGGGGTGCTGCTACAGGTGAAGTATGTGATATGGTGCAGGTACCTGCCTATTTATGCCGTCAAACATCTATATTAAGAGCTGCGGCTGAAACTAAACGGCCGGTATTGTTGAAAAAGGGCCAATTTATGAGTCCCTGGAACATGAAGAATTCAGTTCGTAAACTGGAAGCCAACGGGAATGATCAGATTATTCTGGCTGACAGAGGTACTTTCTTTGGATATAACATGTTGGTAAACGATATGACTTGTTTTCCTATCATGGCTTCAACAGGTTACCCTGTGTGCTTTGACGCCTCCCACTCTATTCAGCTCCCAACTTCTATGGGTAATATTTCGGGTGGTCAGCGGGAGTTTATTCCTCATTTGGTGAGATCGGCTGTTGCAAATGGAATTAACCTGTTGTTTATGGAAGTACATGATAATCCGGATAAAGCTTTATCAGATGCCAATACGGTTTTGGATATTAAGTATTTGGAAAAAATACTCATGCAGGCTAAAGCAATCCACGAATTGCGTCAGGAGTTGGTTGATAAATATGGTGAAGATGTCCACTCAAAATAATTAATATTATGAATGTAAAAGATGTAATGCTGCCACTTGACCGATTTCCAGTTATCGGTAAAACTATCATGTTAAAAGAAGCTTTAGATGTAATGAACAATTTGCGCCTTGGCATTGCATGTATTGTTGATAACGAGAATAAACTTCTTGGAATTCTAACCGATGGTGATATCCGACGTAAACTGATAAAAGTTCAAAAACCTTTATCAGCATTTTTTGTAGACGATGCTCTTGATCATGCTATTCATTCTCCTATCACTTCAAAACCAGATGATACCCTCGAAGAGGCTGTCGAGATTATGGAAGCGAAGAAAATTTGGGATTTACCTGTTGTTGATGATCATGGTATCCTTATAGGAATGCTTCATCTACATCCTGTTGTTGAGGCCTTACTACAAAAAAGAAGAGAAAATTAAAAATTTTGGTTAAAGTGATTTGATTTGCTAAACTAAGCCGATTAAAATAATATTATGAATAAAATATCTGAAAATAGAGCAGCATTAAAGCAAAAATTCCGCAATCGGGAACGCATGTTCGCAGGTTGGGTTTCTTACGCCCACCCGTCAATCACTGAAACGTTCGCACGGGCAGGTTTTGACTTTATGGCTATAGACATGGAGCATTCTACGATCTCTCTAGCTGAAGCTCAGCGTATTATAGCGGCGAGTCAAAGCGAGGGCGTGCCTTGTTTACCTAGGCCGGTATCTCATTCTAACGACTGGATTAAACCCTTAATCGAATCAGGCGCAGACGGGATGCTTATTCAAATGGTAAACAGGCCTGATCAGGTACAGCCTTTAATTGATGACATTAAGTATCCACCTGTGGGAAAGCGAAGTTACGGTGTTAACCGGGCTCAGGCCTACGGCTTTGACTTTGATAAGTACATTAATGACTGGAACAAGGAATCTATTTTTATGATTCAGGTCGAATCAATTGAGGCAGTCGAAAATATAGAGGAATTGTTAGCTTTCGACGAAATTGATGCCGTTATGATCGGCCCTTTAGATATTTCAGGTTCACTTGGAGTGCCCGGCCAAACGAACCATCCTCTGGTTCTTGAGGCATCCCGAAAGGTGATTAAGGCATGCGAAAAATACGGCAAAAGTTGCGGTACTCAGGTGGCCGACTCAACTCCAGAAAGTGTTAAAGCATTATTCGATTTGGGTCATACTTACGCAATTCTTGGATCTGACCTATTTGTTCTCTGGAAATGGGCTGAAAAAATGCAATCTCTAATTTCAACCATGCGATAATCTTAGACAATCATGAATACATATCTTAATCAATTATTTAATCTAGAAGGGAAAGTTGCAGTTGTAACTGGAGCTGGTGGACATTTATGCAGCGAAATGGCGAGAGGCTATGCCCGTGCAGGCTGTGCAGTAGCAGTTCTTGACCTCAGATTGGAAAAAGCAAAGGCTGTTGAAGACGAATTAAGGTCAGCCGGATTCGACAAGGTAATGTCTTTAGCCATCGATGTTTCCAAGAAACAGGATCACGTCAATGCGCTTGAAAATATACTTAAGGAATTCGGCCAAATTGATATTCTGGTCAATGGTGCTGGAATTAATGGTTCTACGCCGTTCTTCGACATCACATTAGACGAATGGTATGCAATCCTCGATTCCCAAATAACGGGAACTTTCCTGGGCTGTCAGGTGTTCGGTGAATACATGGTAAAAAGGGGAAGTGGATCGATTATTAACATCTCATCAGCATCTGCTGGCCCTCCTTTATCAAAGGCATTTACGTATTCACTAGCCAAGGCTGGAATTAAAAATTTAACTCAGAATTTGGGAAGAGAATGGGGAACCCAGGGTGTGCGCGTTAATGCTATCCGCCCGGGCTTCTTGCCGACTGAGTGGAACCGTAAAAACTTCATAACTCCTGAACGCGAAGCGGCTATATTGGGACATACTCCAATGGCACGTTTTGGTGCCCCAGTTGAACTGGTAGGTGCTATGTTGTGGCTTGCCTCGGATGCAGCAAGTTTTGTAACTGGTGCTGAAATAGAAGTTGACGGTGGTTATTCTTGTATGACCATATAAAAGTATAACGATTTAGAATTTACTCATGGAGCAAAAAGTAGTAGTAATCACTGGAGGTAATAGAGGTATTGGACGAAACATCACAGATGGTTTCGTTAAAGCTGGTTACCATGTGGTGGTAGGTGCAAGAAAACAGCTCGACCTGATGGAGGCGTATGGTGATAAGGTTACTTTTGTACAGACTGATGTTCGAGTCGAGGCTGATCATTTAAAATTGGTTGAAATAGCGTTGGGCAAAACGGGAAAACTTGATTGTTTTATCAATAACGCTGGTTTTTCTGAGTGGAGACCGATTGAAGATATAGATGAAAGGTTTTTTGATGATCTGATTGGAACGAATTTAAAAGGCGCTTTCTGGGGTTGTAAGGCTGCTTCCAAATCGATGGAATCAGGTGCTTCAATCATTAATATTTCCAGTATTGCAGGTAAAAGAGGCAGTGCAAATAACACCATGTATTGTGCATCCAAATTCGGGATGAACGGTTTAACGCAATCTCTTGCAAAAGAAATCGGCCCAAGAGGAATTCGGGTGAATGCGGTATGCCCTGTAATGATCCCTACTGAAGGCTTGCTTGAAGCTTTAAACCAACCATTTTCTCCAGTTAAAGGAGACCCCACCCAATTTATCGCAAAATTTGCTCAAGATAATGCGGCTCTTAAGCGTTTACCTTCAGGAGATGAGGTTGCAGCGATGTGTATTTTCCTTGCTTCAACTGCAGCATCAGCCATTACTGGCCAGTGTATCAATGTAGATTGCGGCGTTTTTCCTCAATAAGTTATATATTATGAAAATTGTTGCTGTAATTCCGTCTCATCTTGCTTCTGTTCGTTTCCCTGGGAAAATACTTTTTAAATTTCACGGCTTACCAATGATCGAGCATGTTCGTAGGCGCGCTCTTCTATCGGGGGCCGTTTCGGATGTATACATTGCAACTTGCGATGAAGAGATTGCTACGGCGATTCGCGATTTTGGTGGAAAGGTAATTATGACCGCTAATACTCATACAAATGGCACCAGCCGCATTGCTGAAGCGGTTCAGAATATCGATTGTACTCATGTTGTGCTACTGCAGGGCGACGAGCCCTTACTGCTGCCAAGACATCTGGAATCTTTGGTAAATGCAATCAAAGAAAACCCCGAAGGTGATGCCTGGAATGCTACAGGGCCAATTGAGCATGAGGAGGAGTTAGACCGTCATTCCTTCGTGAAATGCGCTGTAGCAAGTCCTAATCGCGTATTGTTCTGTTTTAGAAGATCTCCACTTTACAGCGAGTTGAAGCATCAACAAACTATTGTCAGAAAAATTCTTGGTCTAATAGCATACAAGAAAGACTTCCTGATGAATATAACATCAATGCCTGCATCGCCTATAGAAACTGTTGAATTTATCGAGCAAATGCGGATCTTGGAGAATGGGTTCAGTTTACAGTCTGTTCCGGTTAGCCCAAGTCTGCCATCAGTTAACGAGCCCGCTGAAGCGCATATTGTTCTGGATTATATTGAGAGTAATGAGGAACAGAAATTGTTACTGGCAGAAATTTTAAAGTAGTACCGCTCGTTTTTTTAGTATTATTCGACCAACATATTGGAGGAGCTTCAATTTAAGAATCTTTGTAAAGCTTGTGATGAACTTCTATTAGAAGACGGTGTTTCACTTGAACGCGTAGCTTTACCCTGGCTCCATGTTATTAGAGAACATCCGGTGTTTCTCTCCGAATACAACACTATAGTTGATCAAGAAGAAGAGGTCAGCAAGGATGTTCGTTTGTTCTCACTCGGGTTCTTTTTAAAAAGTATCTGGGATCTTAGAAAGTCAATATTTAAGAAGACAAGTTGGTGGTACGCATCAATTAGTGAAAATCAGAATATAGACATTCTCTTCGTTTCTCATTTAGTCAGGGAATCACATGCCGGGGATGAGAAAGATTTTTATTTTAGTGATTTGCCGGCTAGAATGGATAGTTATGGATATAAAAGTGCGATTGCACTTATAAACCATACTCAAGCTAATGGATCAGATATGGCAAAAAAGTGGAGCAATTCTAATACTCCAAGATTTATCTTTTCAAGTCTTACTGCTTTCACTGTCGAGTTAGGATTTTTTCTACGTTCCAATTTTGAATCTTTGAAGTTAAAAAATATTGCTGCTACTAGTAATGATTCTTTGCTTTCGAGAATTGCTTATAAAGCTGCTTATGAATTAAGGCAGGGTAGCGCAATAAATAACCTGAGAATTGCGCAACAAGTTCGCATGTTAGTTGAGCAATTCAAACCTCGTCTAGTTGTAACTACATTTGAAGGTCATGGTTGGGAGCGGGTTGTATATTCCGAATCTAGAAATGTAAACCCACTAATTCGCTGTGTTGGGTATCAACATGCTGCAATCTTTCGTCTTCAGCATGCCATAAGAAGAAATTTGAATAAAAGATTTAACCCGGACAGTATATTAACTGCTGGTAAAGTTAGCTTTCGGCAATTGCTTGAATCTAATTTGAAAGGTGTTTCAGTATCTGTTTTAGGATCTGATAGAGGCACAGTCAATACTAATGTAAAAGAAAGCATAAAAATTTCTAAATCTTGTTTGGTAATTCCCGAGGGATTTATTTCAGAGTGTATTCTGCTCTTCTCTTTCTCGCTTGCATGTGCAAAGGAAAGTCCCGACATAGATTTCATTTGGAGGTTACATCCTTTGATTTCATTTGAGGGAGTAAAAGAAGCAATGGAAATCGAAACACTACCGCAGAATATCAAGATATCTACCGCCTCCATAGAAACAGATCTTAATGAGTCTACCTGGGCTTTATACAGAGGAAGCACAGCTATAATACAGGGAATAAATTTTGGATTAATCCCCTTGTATCACGACGATGGATCAATTATTATTGATCCGATTTATGAAGTGAGCAGTTCAGATTTATATATGAAAAGTGTAAGTGATTTTTTGAGAATAACCAGCAACAAGACCAACAAGGTATTAGATTCTGAGTTGCGGATTATTAGAGACTATGCGAGCGATTTCTTCACGCCTATGAATCCTCAAAGTTTGATCGAACAAATCTTATTAGTCCAGAATGAATAGTCGATTCGAGGTTAGCTTAGTTGTCCGTCAGATTAAATTCAAAATAGTTTGAAGAACAAAAATTTTAAGAATTTTTCCGTTGTTATCCCAACTCTCGGTGGTGAAGCCTTGGTAAGAACAGTTCAATTAATAAACTCAGGTACTTTTGTTCCAAACGAAATTCTTATTTGTATTCCCAATGAACATTCAAAAAAAGTAAGTGATCTCACTTCTTTTGAAAACATAAAAATCCTCAGCTTGGATGTCAAAGGACAGGTACGTCAGCGGGTTGAAGGTTTTAAAAAAGTTTCGAACGATTACGTGATCCAACTTGACGATGATATGTTTGTTCAGGAGACTTGCTTCGAACGTTTGATGGAAGGTATAATTTCAGAATCTGGCAAGGTTGCCATAGCTCCAGCTTTGATTTTTGAACCAGGTGGGCAGAGCTGTTATGAGATGGTTCATGTAGATTCCAGGGCAATGACGATGATACATGGTAAGAATTGGTTTCAACCCGGAATTATAACGCGTTCAGGAATGAATATCGGTTTGAATGTCTTTGCAATGGTTGACCGATATAATGAAGTAGATTGGATACCAGGGGGTTGTGTGATTCACCGCAAAGAAAATCTCTTGCTTTTTGACTATTTTCCGTTTAAAGGTAAAGCGTTTTTCGAGGACGTTATTCAAAGTATCCATCTTCGTAAAAGCGGTGTAAAGTTATTAATTGACAAAAAAGCAGTTGCTGGGATTGATCCTTATGAAGCTGTGCCTTTTTCCCCCTGGCAGCCGATTGATGACTTTAAAAAGTATTACCCTTACCGGAAGCATGTGGTGTCCCTATCAGGAAACTCAATCTTGTATCTTTGGCTTGATGGACTTTATAATTACCTATTTACTACCTTAGGTATTCTCAAACAAAAATTTAGGCATGTATTCAAGAAGTAGAGAAAAACTTTTCCTAAAATACAAAGACGTTCAGAAGCGAAATCAATGAAAATACTTTTTGTAGCTATGGCAGAAAGTATCCATAAGGCCCGTTGGATACATCAGGTAAAAGATGAAAATTGGGAGCTTTATTTATTTCCATCACATGATTATCGTAGCTTGCGTTCGGATTTCGATGGTCTTAAAATTCTGGTACCTTTTTTCTTTTTATTCACTTGGCTGGATAAGAGAGGGCTGGGTAAATATTTCAGATTCATATATTCAAAAATATTTTATTTAACTAAAAAACGATCTCCTGATTATTATGCACAAAGGTTGGATCGATACATTAAAAATATAAAGCCTGATATTATCCACTCAATGGAAACACAAGGGGGAGTATTTATCGTGGCAAAGGTTAAATGCGAATACCCACACTCATCTTTTCCGGCATGGTGGCATACGAACTGGGAAGTGATATCTTCTTATTTGGGAGGCTTCCATACCAAAAACCATTGATTAGGAGAGTTATGGAGAATTGCGATTATTATTCCTGTGAATGTAAGCGGGATGTTGACCTTGCAATGCAGTTTGGACTTAAAGGTATAGCTTTTGAGCCCTATCCGAATACAGGGGGCTTTAGACCAGAATTGATAGATGAATACCGAAAAGAATCCGGTCCAACGTCTTCCCGTAAGGTAATTATGGTAAAGGGTTATCAGGGCTGGGCCGGAAGGGCTCTGGTTGCTATAAGAGCCTTGGAAAGATGTGCAGATCTAATTAAAGATTATAAGGTGGTTATCTATTCTAATGCTAGCGGGGAAGATGTTGAAATCGCTTCAACCTTATTGTCGCCGAACACTGGTGCAGAAGTGACAATTTTACCGGCCGGCACGTCTCATACCGAAATAATGCATTATCACAGCCGCGCTCGAATATCTATAGGTCTGAGTATGGGTGACGCAATAAGTACATCTCTTCTTGAAGCAATGGCAATGGGGTCATTTCCTATACAATCATGCACTGCTTGTGCATCCGAGTGGTTCACAGACGGTATTTCTGGGCTGATAGTCACTCCCGAAGATCCGGAGGTAGTTGAGCATGCGATTAGGCGGGCATTATTAGATGATATTTTAGTAAATTCGGCCGCAGAAATTAATTATAATAAAATAGTGAAGGATGCAAATTTTGAAACGTTAAGAGTGAAAACCATCCAAGCCTATAAAAAAGTATTAAATATAGATCATGTTCAATAACAAAACTTTACTGATAACTGGCGGTACAGGGTCATTTGGTAATGCAGTGCTCGACAAATTCCTGCATACTGATATTCGAGAAATTAGAATATTTAGCCGCGATGAAAAAAAGCAGGACGATATGCGCCATTTGTACAAAAACGATAAAATAAAATTTTATATCGGGGATGTACGTGACCTTGATTCTCTTCGATCAGCTATGCTGGGTGTGGATTTTGTGTTTTCAGCTGCCGCTTTAAAGCAAGTGCCATCCTGCGAATTTTATCCTTTAGAAGCTGTTAAAACCAATATTAATGGTACAGCCAACACGATAGACGCAGCCATCCAAAGTGATGTAAAAAAAGTAGTTGTTTTAAGTACAGATAAGGCTGTATACCCCATCAATGCGATGGGTATGTCAAAAGCAATGATGGAAAAGGTTATGGTGGCCAAATCCCGAAATCTTTCTGTTGAAAATTGCACATTGTCTGGAACCCGATATGGTAACGTTATGGCCTCAAGAGGTTCGGTCATTCCTCTTTTCATCGATCAGATAAAAAACAACAGACCGATCACCGTAACTGATCCCAATATGACTAGATTCATGATGTCTCTGGAAGATGCTGTGGATCTGGTAATGTTTGCTTTCACTAACAGCGCCCAGGGAGATATTTTTGTTCAAAAATCTCCCGCAGCTACAATTGGCGACCTGGCGGAAGTTTTGATAGATATATTTAATGCAAAAAGCAAGGTCAATGTGATTGGAACCCGACATGGCGAGAAACTTTACGAATCCTTATTGTCTAAAGAGGAAGCCGTAAAAGCAATAGATATGGGCGATTATTTTAGAGTTCCTGCCGATAATCGCGACTTAAACTACGCTAAATATGTAGAGGAAGGTAGTAAGAAGATAACCCTTACAGATGAGTATAATTCGCACAATACAAATCGCCTCAATAAAGATGAGTTAAAGGCTCTGCTACTGAAGCTGCCTTACGTTAAAAGTGAACTAGCTGGGTATTCGATATGAGAATATTGGTATTGGGTGCAACAGGAATGTTAGGGTACCAGATCTTTAATAATTGCCTTAATCGCGATATTTCCGTCAATGCCATTGTACGTACCAAAAAAGATTTAGTTCAACGTCTGGGGAAAGGCATCGAAGATAAATTACATATCATCGACGATGTTAAAAATACCTCTGCAATTGAGAGTATTGTACGCGAATTTAAGCCTGATTACCTTGTTAATTGTATTGGAATTATTAAGCAGTTAGACCTTGCCTATGTTTTTAACGAGTGCTATAAAAGCCCTTTTAAGAAACGAATAAGGAGGTAATTTTACTTATATTTATGCGTATTCTTTTTGTTGCTATGTCGGGGAGTATCCATACGGTGCGTTGGGTACGTCAACTAAAAGACCAGGGATGGGATTTATATTTATTCCCAGCTTATGATGATCGTGGTGTACATGATGATCTGAAAGGTGTTGAGGTATGCATTCCTTTTGTTTCAATACTAAGATGGTTTGAGAAGAAAGGTTTGGGTAAGTATTCCAGATTTTTGTACACAAAGATCGCTAACCAGAAAACAAAAAGATCGCCGGATTATTATGCCCAAAGGTTAAGCAGATACATCGATACTATTAAACCTGATTTGATTCATTCTTTGGAAACCCAGGGAGCCGGATACCTTGTAGCAAAAGTGAAATGTGAATTTTCAAAGGACAGGCGTTTTCCGGTTTGGTGGCACACCAATTGGGGCAGTGATATTTTCCTTTTCGGACGGATGCCCTTTCACCAACCCCTGATTAGGCTTGTTTTGGAAAACTGCGATTATTATTCCTGTGAGTGCAGCCGGGATATTGAACTGGCAAGTCAATTTGGATTTAAAGGAATTACATTACCTGTATATCCTAATACAGGGGGATTTGATCCTGATATGATTGATGGTTTTAGAGCTAAATCTGACGTTGCCTCTCTGCGAAAGGTAATTATGTTAAAGGGTTATCAGGGTTGGGCAGGAAGGGCGTTGGTAGGGATCAGGGCTTTAGAGAGATGCTCAGATATAATAAGCGGATATACCATTGTCATTTATTCTAATCCAGACGGAGTTGATGTGGCCATTGCTTCCACTTTAATGTCACAAAATACCGGTGCCTCAATAAAAATATTACCTGAAAATACCCCTCATCAAGAAATAATGAGATATCACAGTCTGGCAAGAATATCGATAGGATTAAGTATTGGGGACGCCATCAGTACCTCACTTTTAGAGGCTATGGCAATGGGTTCATTTCCTATTCAATCATGTACTGCTTGCGCTTCTGAGTGGTTTGAAGATGGCGTATCAGGATTGATTGTTACACCAGAGGATCCTGAGGATGTGGAAAAGGCAATTCGAAAAGCTTTGTTAGATGATGATTTGGTAAATTCAGCCGCTAACATTAATTACGATAAAATTGTTCGGGAAGCAAATTTTGAACAACTAAAAATAAAAACCATAGATTCTTATAAGCAAATTTTAAATACAAATCATGTTTAATGATAAAAACTTACTAATTACCGGACGAACCAGCTTGTTTGGGAATGCTGTTTTGAATAAGTTTCTGGAAACCGAGATAAGTGAGATCAGGGTGTTTAGTCGCGATGAAAATAAACAGGATGACATGCTGCACCTGTAAAGAAATGATGAGATAAAATTTTACATTGGATAAATAAGAGGTCCCGAATCTTTAGATTCAGCAATGCGAGAAGTTGATTGCGTTTTTTCAGCAGCAGCACTCAAGAACATGTCCCTTCCTGCGGATTTTATCCATTGGAAGCAGTTAAAACAGATGTGTATGCTACAGCTAAAACGATAGATGCTACAATAAAAAATGATGTAAAACAGTATTTGTTTTAAGTACAAACAAGGCTGTTGATCAAATAAATGCTATGAGAATGTCTAAAGCCATGATGGAAAAAGTTATGATTGTAAAATCAAAAAATCGTTCTACAGAGGAAACGATACTTTTTGGAACAAGATATGGGAATTTAATGGCTTCCTGCGGTTCAGTAATTCCTTTATTTACAGAACTTATCAAAAACGGATTGCCAATTAATATTACAGATTCTTGTATGACAAAATTTATGATGTCCTTACCGGATGCTGTGGAATTAATATTTTTTAAATTTGACAATAGTAAGCAGGTGATTTATTTATTGAAAAAACTCCGGCTGCTATAATTTTAACAGTAGTAGAAACATTAAAGAAGATTTTTAATTCGAATAATAAAATCAGAATTATTGAAACCCGGCATGGAGAGAAAAAGCATGCGGACCTCTTGAGCAAAGAAGAGTTTTTTAATTATGAAGATATGGGTAACTATTACAGGGTTAAGGCTGATACCCGTGACCTGAATTATGCCAAGTATTTTGAAGAAGGTGATTAAAACCTCTCTCAAATTGACGAATATATAACCAAAAATACCATTCGGCTAAACTTTGACGAGATGGTATCGCTTCTATTTAAGTTAGAGTTTATTAAAAACGAATTTAAAAACTAAGTTATGATAAAAGTAATGACTATCGTGGGAACAAGACCCGAGATTATCAAATTAAGTGAAGTAATCAAAGAGCTGGATAAAAATACGGACCATGTACTAGTTCATACGGGTCAAAACTATGATTATGAATTAAATGAACTTTTTTTTGAACAGCTTGATATCCGTAGGCCGGATTATTTTCTAGAAGCTGTAAAGGGAACTGCTTCTGAAACCATTGGGGATATTATTGCAAAGGCAGATGCAATAATTGATAAAATTAAACCTGACGCAATTCTGGTATATGGTGATACTAATAGCTGCCTGTCTGTAATTCCTGCAAAGAAAAGAAAAGTACCGATATTTCATATGGAGGCCGGAAACAGGTGTTTTGATCAAAGGGTTCCGGAAGAGATAAACCGGAAAATTGTAGACCATCTTAGTGACATTAATATGCCTCTATCAGAACATGCCAGACAATATTTAATTAGCGAAGGAATTAAGCCTGAAACGATTATCAAAACAGGTTCGCCGATGCTTGAAGTTCTGAATGCCAATATGGAAAAAATCCTGAAATCAGATATTCTTGAAAAAGAAGAATTGAAAGCGGGTGAATATATATTGATGAGTATTCATAGGGAAGAAAATGTTGATTCAAAACAAAATTTTGATGATCTCCTGGAAACGATTGAAGAAATAAGTATTAAATACAAAAAATCCGTAATAATTTCAACACATCCAAGGACCCGAAAAAAATTAGAAGAAATCGGTTATCAACATAAGAACAATTTGATAAGATTTTCAAAGCCATATGGATTTCATGAGTACAATCATTTGCAGTTAAAGGCATTTTGCGTGATCTCTGATAGCGGAACAATCGCAGAAGAAGGCTCTTTGATGAATCTTCCTGCCATAACTATCAGACAGGCTCATGAAAGACCTGAAGGCATGGATGAGGGCACACTTATCATGTCAGGCTTAAAGAAAGATAGGGTTATTGAAGCGATTGAAATAGTTACCAAGCAACATTCAAAAGACAGGGTGATGAAGATTGTCAAGGATTATGATGTTGATAATGTTTCTAAAAAAGTATTAAGAATAATTTTATCCTACACAGATTATATTAACAGGACAGTTTGGCATAAAACCCTGTAAGCTTATATGAATAAAAAGATATTAGTGCTGGGTTCCAGCGGATTAATTGGACATCAGGTATATAATTATTTAAAGACGTTTGATAATTTCACTCTCTTTGACCTTGCACATACAAGGAAATTAACGGATGATACCATACTTCTGGATATGCTCGATGAAAAAAAAGTAAATGATGTGATTCTTAAGATAAAACCGGATTGTATTATTAATTGTGTAGGGATTCTGATCGAAGGATCAAAAAAAGACCCGAAAAGTGCTATTTTTTTAAATGCATACATGCCACATCACTTAATGAAAATAGCAGATGAAATCAACGCTAAATTGATACATATTTCAACTGATTGCGTTTTTTCCGGTAAAAAGGGGCAATATAATGAGGGCGATGAAAAGGATGGTACGGGGATATATGCAAGAACAAAAGCCCTAGGAGAAATAACAAACTCAAAACATTTAACATTAAGAACATCTGTTGTTGGGCCTGAGCTTAAAACTGATGGCGAAGAACTCTTCCATTGGTTTATGCAACAAAAAGAATCTGTAAATGGGTTTACAAAAAGTATTTGGTCTGGAGTAACAACTCTTGAATTGGCCAAAGCTGTAAAAAGAGCTATTGATAAAAATACAACTGGTTTGTATCATATTACTAATGGTAAATCGATAAGTAAATATGATCTGTTGAACTTGTTTAAAAAACACAGTAATCATTTGGTTCAAATAATTCCTGTTGAAGGAATTGTTTCCGATAAAAGTTTTGTTGATAACAGGCAAGAATTTGACTATGCTATTCCTTCATATGATGTGATGGTAGAAGATTTGCTTAAATTCATTGATAAACACCGGGATATATATTCCCATTATATGAATTAAGCTATCTGTCAGTTTAATTATTTAACAGAATTTAAATTTTAAAAAGCTTGATTAACTATGAGTAATATGCCATTGGTTTCTATAGTGATACCAGTTTATAATGGATCAAATTATGTGAAGGAGGCAATTGATAGTGCCCTGTCACAAACCTACCCCAATGTAGAGGTGTTGGTGATAAATGACGGATCTACAGATGGTGGTAAAACCCGTGAATCCGTTTTAAGCTTTGGTAGCAAAATCCGGTATTTTGAAAAAGAAAATGGAGGGGTATCTACTGCTTTAAATTTCGGAATCCTCAATATGAACGGAGAATATTTTTCGTGGTTGAGTCATGATGATACTCTTGGTCCTGAATATGTTTCAACACAAATAAAATGTATTCAAAAAGATAACAAAGATGTGGCTATTTGCAGGGTCGGGGTGATTAATGACGATTCAGAAGTAATAAGTTTATATCATAATTGGAATATACCCCTATTTATTACTGATAAGCCCTACATCAGCAATATGATTTGGATATATGCGTGTTGTATTTTGGTTAAGAAAGATTTTTTTTATAAAGCAGGTTTATTCTCTGACAGGTTCCTGACTTGTCAGGATATTGAATATACCTATAATGTATTGCATTATGCCAGCTGTGCATTTAATAAATCAACGCAAGGTTTTAGGAGAGATCATAGTAGTAATGATTCAAAAAAAGATACTATCATTGCATTAAATAAAAGGGAATTGGACGAACTATTCGCTGATATTCTGAAGAATAAAACGATTTGGTTCTTTTTTACTAAACACGGTGAGCGGCTATCAATTCTAAAAAAAATATTTTACCTACTTACAGTTTCAAGTTGTTTTAAATCTTTTAATCAGATAGATGTTTTATATCAATACCCAACCTTAAATAAAAATCTTCTCAAATTTTTTTACAAATTCTCTTCTTCATTCATAATGATACTTAGATTGAAAAACTTGATTTTACGTTATATAAAGTAATATTTGAAGTTTAATGAATCAAGCTATAAATAATTTCAATCACAACCCTGAATATCAAAGATTATCTGTCTGCATAACTTTTCATTATGCCGTGGAACGTCTTCAATATCTGGCGATTGTATGTGATAAATTGGTTGATATCGCCCCAAAAGTTCATCTGACAATTGTCACTAATACTGACAAATCGGATGAAATTCAGGCTATAAAAAGTGTTATTAATGTCCAGAAATTTGAGTTCAACGTTCTCATCCCAGTCGGTTTAGGGCATCCATATTTATTAGCCTGGTCACATTTACCCGTGTTTAAAAAGCAATTCGAAGATGAGTCATTTACTCATTTCCTTTATCTGGAGGATGATATTGGTATTACCCTTGAAAACATTAACTACTGGCTAAATGCCAGGAAGTTGCTAAAACCGTTTGGGTTTTATCCTTCTTTTTTTAGAAAAGAATTAAATGCAAATGATGATAACTGGTATAGTACCGATGTTATGACTAAAATGTCATTTTATGATTGTCCTTCAGTTGATATTGATGAAAATAATTCGTTCATAGGGATAGTTTACGCTTATCAGGGGATGTATTTACTGGATAGAGAGTTGTTAAAAGAACATCTGGAAGGTCCATCTAGCAATCCTGACTTTGAGCATAACAATATTGGTTTGATCAGAATGCACCCAACACAGATTAGAGAAAAGGCGGCTCTTTGTTTAACTTATGTAAACATCCCGGATGGATTTAGATCCCGAAATTTATTGCCATTTGATAAAAATATAAAACAAATAAGAACTTGCTGTATGATCCATCATTTGCCTAACAATTATACTAATAACCCAGCAACACCAATTGGTAAAATAAAAGTGGCTGATATATTTATTCCTAAGTCAATTAAAACATATTTTCGAAAAAAAATAAAAGTCGTTTTTAGTTCCCTACTTTCGACTCTGATTTCACTTAGAACTATGAACAAATAAGGTGCTTAAGCTGAGCAATTAAAGATATTTATAATGAATTCTAGCAAACACTCTTTTTCTCAATACCTTGACGATACATATAGGTTCTTTAAACAGATTAAAAGAAAACTGGCATATATAAAATTGAACTTTATCTTAATTCAAAATCTCTTACTTTTACAATTTAAACTGAAGGTATGAAAGTTGTAATATTAGCTGGGGGATTAGGTACCCGATTGATGGAGGAGACTGAGGCAAGACCCAAGCCAATGGTTGAAATTGGGGGTAAGCCCATCTTATGGCATATCATGAAAATATATGAGTATCATGGATTTAATGATTTCATAATATGTTTAGGATACAAGGCTTCGTTTATTAAAGAATATTTCTTCAATTATTATTTGCACAATTCGGATGTAACTATCGAATTAGCAAATAATAGGGTTGAAGTTCATTATTCAAAAACTGAATCTTTTAAGGTTACTCTTGTTGATACAGGTTTAAATACAAATACTGCCGGAAGAATTAAGCGTATTAAACATCATCTTAATGATGAAACATTTATGCTTACCTATGGAGACGGAGTTTCTAATGTTGACATCAAAAAACTAATAGATTTTCATAAATCACGAGGTAAACTGGCTACTTTAACCACCATTCAGGTCCCAGGTCGATATGGGAATCTCGACATGGACGAAAATGGTAAAGTTGATCATTTCCAGGAAAAACCCGAAGGGGATGGCATGTGGATAAACGGAGGATTCTTTGTTCTGGAGCCGGGGATATTTAACTATTTAGAAGAAGATATGGATACGGTGCAATGGGAAAAGGGACCATTGGGAGAGCTCGCAAAAGATGGGCAACTTGTTGCATTTAAACACGCCGGATTTTGGAAATGTATGGATGCATTAAGAGATAGAATAGAGTTGGAGCAACTTTGGTCATCTGGAAAAGCTGATTGGGAAATTTGGTAAGAATGTTGGATATCTATAAAGAAAAGAAAGTCTTTATAACTGGCCACACCGGTTTTAAGGGTTCATGGTTAACAAGTTTACTTAGTGCGTTGGGGGCAAATTGCTATGGGTTTTCTCTAGATCCTAACACGGTACCTTCACACTACGAGTTATTGAACGGTTCCACCCAATCTACGATAGGCGACATCTCAAACCTGCCTCTTTTAACTGAGACCATAAATGGTTTTAAGCCTGATATATTGTTTCATTTAGCTGCCCAGCCGCTGGTTAGAGAATCATATAGAAATCCTGTAGAAACTTACCAAACCAACGTAATGGGCACAATGAACGTGCTTGAAGCAGTCAAAGCCTGTCCTTCAATCCGTGCGGCCGTTATCATAACAACCGACAAAGTCTACGAGAACAAAGAATGGTTATATCCGTATCGTGAAAGCGACGAGCTCGGGGGCTATGATATTTATAGTTCTTCAAAAGCGGCTGTTGAAATATTAACCAGATCATATCAACGTTCATTTTTTGATTCTGCCGGATACAAAAATATACACAATACTCTTATAGCTACCGCAAGGGCTGGTAATGTTATTGGAGGCGGCGACTGGAGTGCCGATCGTTTAATCCCGGATCTAGTCAAGAATACTGCTTTAGGCAGGGCTACGAAGATCAGGAATCCTTACTCTGTTAGGCCTTGGCAACATGTGCTTGATTGTTTAAATGGATATCTATTATTGGGGGCTAAACTTTTGAATGAAGAAAAGGAGTTTGCAGAATCATGGAACTTTGCACCTTATTCATTCGAATCTAAGACCGTTCAGGAGATAGCTTTGATCGGCAAGAGCATTTGGCCAGAGATGGAAATTGAATTCGAGAAGCCCGCAGATGATTTTCACGAAGCCGGTCTGTTAAAACTTGATAATACCAAATCCTTAAGCCGATTACAATGGAAACCAATGTGGGATACTGAAACTGCAGTTGCACAGACCATTGAATGGTATAAGTCTTATTACAAAGACAAGACTGTTTTGACAAAGAAGCAAATTGAAAATTTTCTATCATTTTAATGAAATTTATTGAAACCCCTTTAAAGGGATTATACGTGGTAGAGCCGAAAAAAGTTGAAGACCAAAGAGGCCTCTTCGCTAGAACATTTTGCAAGAAGGAGTTTAGTGAAATTGGGTTCGAAAAAGAACTTGTGCAATTTAACCATTCCTTTAATCTAAAGAAAGGCACTACACGTGGAATGCACTATCAGAATAAACCGTTTTCTGAAACAAAATTAATTCGATGTGTGCAAGGTAGAGTATATGATGTCGCGATCGATATCCGTCGTGGATCATCAACTTTTTTGCAATATTTTGGAGTTGAACTTAGCCAAGACAACATGCTATTGATGTTCATTCCCGAGGGTTTCGCTCATGGATTTCAAACCCTTGAAGACCAGGCCTCATTGATTTATCACCATTCTGAATATTATAATCCTGAGGCAGATGCGGGATTACTTTATAATGATGCAGCTTTGAATATCGCTTGGCCATTAGAAGCGGTCAATGTTAGCGAAAAAGATAAATCCTATCCAATAACAACTGAAAATTTTAAAGGAATTTAATATGAATTGTAGATTCTGTACTAATAATCTAACACACGAATTTGTAGACCTCGGATTTAGTCCGCCATCTAACTCTTTTCTAAGTCATAAGCAATTAAATGAGCCTGAAACCTATTTTCCTTTAAGAATAATGGTATGTGACCAATGCTTTTTGGTACAAATTGATGAATTTACTAAACATGACGATATATTTAATGGCGATTATGCTTATTTCTCATCGTTTTCTACTAGCTGGCTTGCACACGCGAAAGCCTATACAGAACAGATGATCAAAAGGTTTGGATTCAATTCCAGTTCTCAGGTTGTCGAAATCGCAAGCAATGACGGGTACCTGCTTCAATATTTTAAGGAAAAGAATATTCCTGTGCTGGGAATTGAACCTACCGCTAACACTGCAGCTGCTGCAAAGTTAAAGGGAATTGATTCAATTATTGATTTCTTTGGTGTAAAATTAGCTACCCAGCTTAGTAAGGAAGGCATAAAAGCTGATCTCTTGTTGGGAAACAATGTATTGGCTCATGTACCTGATATAAATGATTTCGTTGCAGGGTTGAAAATTATGCTAAAGCCCGAGGGAGTGATAACTATTGAGTTTCCTCATTTGATGGAAATGATCGATAAGAATCAATTTGATACCATCTACCATGAACACTTTTCTTACCTTTCATTCGGGACAGTAAGCCGTATTTTTCAACAATTGGGCCTTAAAATGTTTGATGTACAGCAATTACCTACACATGGAGGTTCTTTAAGGATATTTGCTTGTCACGATGATGATTACACAAAGCAAATTTCTCTAAATGTTGAGGCGATGCTAGAGCAAGAGAATAGTTTTGGATTGAACAACTTAACTAAGTATCAGGATTATCAGGCGAAGTCTGAAAAGGTAAAGAATGAGTTCTTAGCGTTTTTACTTCAGGCTAAAAAAGACAATAAAAGAGTAGTAGCTTATGGTGCAGCCGCAAAAGGGAATACCTTGCTGAATTTTTGTGGTGTACGGAAAGATCTTATCTCGTTCGTTGTAGACGCATCTCCTCACAAAATGAATAAATTTCTCCCGGGGATACATATCCCGGTTGTGAATGAAGATCAAATAAGGCAGAATAAGCCAGATTTTGTAGTAATTTTGCCTTGGAATTTGAAAGATGAAATTTCTGCCCAATTACATTATATAAAGATATGGGATGCAAAGTTTGTTACAGCCATTCCCCAATTGCTTGTGTTTTAACAATCCTTACCTATGAATAAGATACCGATTTCCAAACCATCAATTACAGCAAAGGAGATTGATTACGTAAATGATGCAGTTACTAATGGATGGGGTCCGAATTGTTATGATTACTTAATTAAATTCCAAAAGGAGTTTGCAAGCTATATAAATTCAGACTTTTCAATCGCTACGTCAAGTTGTACAGGTGCAATCCATTTAGCTTTTTTAGCCATTGGGTTAAAGAAAGATGATGAAGTCATATGTCCTGACATTACATGGATAGCTTCTGTTAGTCCTATCACCTATATTGGAGCTAAGCCAATATTTGTTGATATTGAACGAGAATCTTGGTGTATTGATCCAAAGAAAATTGAGGAAGCAATCACCCCCAGAACAAAAGCTATAATGCCTGTCCATCTTTATGGTAATGTTTGTAAAATGGACGAAATCATGGAAATTGCAAGGAAACATAATCTTTACGTTATAGAAGATGCGGCGGAGGGGTTAGGTTCGGAATATAAGGGGAAAAAATGTGGTAGTATAGGCGATATTGGTGTTTTTTCATTCCATGGTACCAAGGTAATGACCACTGGAGAAGGGGGGATGCTAGTGACGAATAATAAACAAATTCACGATGAGGCTTCAGTATTCAATGATCATGGACGAAGCCAAAAAAATCCGAAAATGTTCTGGATGGAGTCTATCGGGTACAAATATAAAATGTCAAATATTCAAGCTGCTTTAGGGTTAGCCCAGGTAGAACGCATGGATGACTTAGTAAATCGCAAACGGGAAATTTTCTCTAATTACAAACACCTTCTTTCTAGTGTTAAAGATATAGAATTAAATAATGAACCTGCTGAAACGAAAAATAGCTTTTGGATGCCCACAATTGTATTAGGTACTTCATACAATATAGATCGCGAAGACTTATTCTCTTATCTTAAAGATAATCTTGTCGATTACCGGCCGTTTTTCTATCCTCTATCATCGCTTCCAATGTTTCAAGATAAAATTGAAAATAGTGTTAGCTACAGTATTTTTAAAAAGGCATTCCATCTCCCAACATTTCACGATATGACGCTTGATGATCAGATTCGTGTAGTAGATCTTTTAAAGGAATATCTTGGCAAAAAATGAAAAAATCTTTGATTATTTGGGGTGCTACAGGTCAGTCTATTGTCATTGAGGAGATTTTGAATCAGAATTATGATATCATAGCGATGTTTGATAACAATCAAAATATTCGAGCACCTTTCGATCATATCCCATTGTATTTCCAGGAATCTGGGTTTAATGACTGGCTTAGTCACGTATCCGACCTTCGCCAAGTTCACTATATCGTGGCAATTGGCGGGAAGCATGGTAAACAAAGGCTCGAGATTCATAAAAAACTTAAGGAGACTGAACTTATTGCAGCCAATGCTATACATAAGACTGCATATGTTTCTAAAAGTGCAGAATTGATGGAAGGTGTACAGATAATGGCTCATGCAAATATCTGCGCACGTGCTAGTTTAGGTGTATGCACTATTGTTAACACCGCTGCTTCTGTCGACCACGAATGCAAGCTGTTTGATGGCGTGCATATCGGTCCGGGCGCTACTTTGGCCGGAGGTGTTACAGTTGGGCGAAATAGTTTCATTGGCGCTGGATCTGTAGTCCTACCTAATTTATCTATTGGAGAAAATGTACTTGTCGGCGCCGGATCGGTAGTAACCAGACACATTGAATCAAATACGGTAGGTTATGGCAATCCTTTTAGAGCCAAGTCATAATAGTTCAATGGCTAAGTCATCAATTAGTTTAGTATACCTGTCTTATACACCTTTTGGAACCGGTTATTTGAATGATTTCATTGCATCCTACAAAGCTAGAGTGCCAGGTATTGAGCACGAACTTATTATCCTTTTTAATGGGGAAACTAAGGATGTTGATATCCAGCCATTTATCAAAATCCTTTCTGAGGCTGAAGTAAATTTTAAGTATCTGATCTCGCCTGAAAAATTTGATATCGTTTCCTATTTCTACGTGGCAAAAGTTTTAAAAACCGATTATATTGCCTTTGTAAACACTTATTCTGTTATCCTCCATGACAATTGGCTATTATACTTATATCAGAATGTGACGAAGAAGGATGTGGGTGTCGTTGGTGCTTCAGGGGGC
>Ga0222712_10001128_pt1 | contig 34220 bp, 36 predicted proteins | sample C33_657DmetaG_FD_165043 | JGI IMG/M metagenome (GOLD analysis project Ga0222712, IMG submission 165043) | Estuarine water microbial communities from San Francisco Bay, California, United States - C33_657D | ecosystem: Environmental > Aquatic > Marine > Unclassified | place: USA: California...
AATTGCATCCTTGCCCGCAAACTTCTCCGCAATCCACTTCTCGGTTGCCGCCATTGAGCGCTCGTAGAGCCAGAACATGACACCGAGCGCAAAGAAATTCTTTGTCAACTCCACCTGCTTGCTGCTGAGTCCTAGCCCCTCACACGCGCGGGCCACCATTGTGGACATGGGGATCTCGAACAGGTTGTACCCCTTGAGGGAGCCGTCGTGCAGCGGGTCAGCCGCGTATCCCGCTTTGCGCAGATTGATGTCGTTGAACGCATCCGTATTGACGATGATCCCGCCCCCCGGCACCAAGTCGCCAAGGTTCACCTTGAGCGCGGCAGGGTTCATCGCCACGAGCACATCTGGTCGGTCGCCTGGCGTATGAATGTCGCCAGAGGAGAAGCTGATCTGGAATCCAGAGACGCCAGGGAGCGAGCCGGCTGGCGCGCGAATCTCTGCAGGGAAGTCCGGAAGCGTTGAGACGTCGTTGCCGAAGAGGGCGGTGGTGGCGGTGAACTGGCTCCCCGTCAGCTGCATTCCGTCGCCAGAATCGCCGGCGAATCGAATCGTGACTCGATCGAGTTGGGTGACGTTTTCGGTGCTGTTCGTGCCGCTCTTTGGGCTCGTCACGCTGCCAACTCCTCCACTAACTGTCGCCGCACGTTGCCGAAGGCGTGGGACTCAGCGCGACCGCCGTGCGCTGCTCCGAGAGCGTACCGCATCTGGGTAGGAGGCCTGCAGTTCAGCGAGGAGGCGCTTCTCGTCCCGCTTGGCGAGGAAGTGCCAGAGCAGATAGGCAGTGACACCGAGCGTCCAGAGCAGCGCAGCCCAGAGGAGCGCTGGGTCGAGGTTCCCCTCCGCAACCTGGGCAAGCCCTTCGTCGAGTCCGGCCCCCCAGAGGAGGGCTGCCGCCAGCGAGTAGCCGATCGTCATCACGCTCCCGTACCCGCTCAGCCGAGCGAACGAGAGGAAGGAGAGCTTCGGAGCATCGGGTGGATAGAAGTAGGCCGACTCGAGCAGGTGTGCCGGAAGGACGTTGCGTCCGAAGCGCGCGTTGATGCTCCGCTCAATGAACTCGGCGTGCCTCCGAGCGAAGACCGTGTAATAGAAGGTGTAACCCGCCTCAAGAAACGCAAAAGGAACAATAAATGTGAGCAGGAAGCCGATCGGCGCGCCGGAACTGAGCCCAGAGAGCGCGAGGAGCAGCAGTGAGAGCACACCCCAGATCGTGATCTGCCGGAAGAAGAGTGCCGAGTACGCGCCGAGCATGCCGCGCATGCGACCCAGCTGTTCCTGCATCAGCACGAGCTCCTCGCGATCACGCTCTCTCATCACGCTCACTATACTTGGCAGATGAACTTGAAGTCACTTACGTTCGGGCTCGCCGCACTGATCTTTATTGGGGGGTGCACTTCAGCGCCAGAGCCGAGTGCGAGCCTGCTCTACACCGCTACGCGCTCGTGGTCGAACGGGATGGAGGAGCGTGTTGAGGTGTACGCCGACGGCAAGACCATCATGATCCATGGAGACTTCGAGGAGCGCGTCACGCTCCCTGCTGATCAGATGGCTGAGCTTGCCACCGCAGCCACTACACCCGCCGAGCCTGGAAGCAACAGTGACGATCCGATCCTCGGCGTCACCGTCTCAGGATCTTCCGACGTGCGCCCCGCGGCACTCACGCCGGGGAGCATTGCCGACCTGCTTAATCGGCTGCTCGATTCTCACACGCTCCACGAATAACAAGTCCCACCAGTGAGGCTCTATTTCGCGAGCGCACTGATCAGAATCAGATGACGCCCGAGGGGTTCTGATTCAATTGAAGTGAATCGTCCGCCGAGCATCTCACTCGTTGCCTGATCGAGCGTTGACGGGTCAAGGTTCGGTGGTGCCAGGTCAATCAGCGCGAGCCGCCCCCCTTTGGCAAGCCAGCTGTGCGCCACCTCCACCTGTTGTGCGCGCGGCTCGGCTGCAAGTTGACTCAGCAAGAACGGGAGCAGCACGAGCCCTGCAGGTTCGCCCTCTGGGCCCTCAAGAAGTCCGCGCGGATGGAGGTGCGCCTTCAGCCCGTGCGCAAGGAGTCGTTGCCGTGCACGCGTGAGTCGATCCTCACGCGGGTCGTACGCGCTGACTTCACCACGGGATGCAAGGAGCACGGTCCAGAACCCGATCCCCGCGCCAAGCTCCACGGCGCGGCCGCTGTATCGAAGCGCGTCGAGCCAGAGCACCGCGCGATCAATCTCCCCCTGCCATGTCGCACCGGCGAGTGGTCCGCGATCGAATGGCGTTCGGTTGAGATACCACGCTTCAAGCGCATCAGGCTCCTCCGGTGGCGGAAGCAGTCCGAGCCGCGCGGGCACCGCACCAGATGGATCTCCACTCGGCGGAGGTGTTGCGGCGCCTACCGGGCGAGGGAGTGCGCTTGGAAGCGGAATGCCCAAGGGGGGCGTGTCACCGTCCGCGCGTCGGCGCATCCCTTCTTTAAGTTTCGCTTTGAGATACGGCTGACTCGGCGCACGCTCAAGACAGGACGAGCAGAGGAGTGTCCATCGCTCAAGTGAGTCTTCGGTTCGCGGTGCAACGGGGCTCCCGCACCACGAGCAGGAGAATGGCGTGATCGCGCTCAGCGCGTCCGCCTTAGCGCGGCTTCGCCGCGTCGACCGCCGCTCGTGCCGCCGCCTTGTCCTTGTACCAGTTGGCGTCAATTTGGATGTATGGCGCCCACTGCGCCGGGACCGATTCGGCAGGGAAGATGGAGTTCACTGGGCACTCAGGCTCACATGCGCCGCAGTCAATGCACTCATCTGGATCGATGTAGAGCTTGCGGTCCGTCCCCTCTTCAAAGTGGATGCAGTCAACCGGGCAGACGGAGACGCACGACTGATCAAGGACATCAACACATGGTTCCGCAATCACATATGCCATCGTTCCGTTCTCCTCCTCAATGGGCCGTTCTAGACGACCAATCTATGCGCCCGAAGGTACCACTTCACATGCCAGAAGGCTGAAAGCCCGCGTCAAGGAAGCGCGCCGGCTCATCTTGGAAGTCCAAGAGGCAACCCCTCCCGCAGAAGTAGAAGCGCTCACCGCCCCCCTCCGCCACGCCCTGATGCCGACCTGGCTGCGCGACGTTCTGGAGTTCGCTGAGCGGTACCAGTGTGGTGAGGGCGTCTGGCGCTACCTGCACCTCCATGCCGCAGACCGGATCAATCGCAGCACTCACGCTCGTTCTCCCTTCTGCCTCTCGGCGAGCACCGCTTCGCGTCGCCGAATCTCAGCGAGCTCATGTGCCAACTGCTCCGTATCGTAGCGCGAGGCTGGTCGCTCCTCAGCACGCATCCAGGTGGCGAGTACGGCAAAGACCGCGAAGAGGAAGAGCGCATCACCCACCAGCCACATGATGGCGCCGGCAAGCTGTTGATCTTCAAGTGGCGTTGGCCCCCAGTCGCGTTGAAGTGATTCGTAGTGCGGATAGAGGGCGCGCGGCGCCCACATGATCGCGACCCCAAGGAAGCTGTTTTGCGGCATCTGCGTGATCAGATAAAAGAGCGCAGCGGGGCGTGAGAGGCGATGCCGCACTGGGTCCCGTGAGAAGACGGGCGCCCAGAAGAGGAGGGCGCTGGTCAGGTAGAGCAGATGCTCAAGGTTGTGCAGGAACGGATCATCGAGTGCTGCATCAAAGAGTGGCGAGAGGTGCGTTGCCCACATTACGAAGACGAGCAGCAGCCACGTGACAATGGGATGGGTGATCACGCCAACGAGGCGACTCTGGAGAAGGGAAAGGATCCGCGCTCGCCACCGAGGTGAGGCGAGACGGAGGATGAGTGTCACGGGGGCAGCACGAAGCACCAGGATCGGCACAGGGAAGAAAAGGATCAGATGTTGCACCATGTGCACGCTGAACAGCGTGGTGTCATACCGTTCGATCACCGATTGCAACGCGATAAGCAAGAAGGCAGCAGCGCCGAGGATCGCAACGCTTCGCGAACGTGGGACCGGATTCTGTGGATGCAGCTGTCGAATGCGGCGCACAGCAACAAACCAGAGTGCAAGACCTGCGAGGACCAGCAGGCTGATGATCGGTGGGTTGTACCAGTAGGCAACCGCTGCGAGGCTCGGCTCTGGCGGGAGGGGGCCGTGCGCTGGAATAAGGCTGAAGGCGCTCATCTCCCCTATCTTCGGGCACCCGCAGGATTTGCGGTGGCGGCTACAATGTCGCTATGAAGTACGCCCTCGCATTCGGCCTGCTCTTCGTCGTCATCGGGAGCGTCTACCTTGTGGTCTCCGGAGATACTGGAGGCGCATTCATGCTCGTCGCCCTCGGTGTGGCTATGAGCACCATGACCGCGGTGCTCGTCCACGCAATGAACTCCGAAGCGTAGGGCGCTGACGTGGACGCGCTCCGCTCGCTCCTTGAGTGGATCGTCTCGTTGCTCGGACCCTTCGTCGCTCCCGATTGGGGGGCGCTGATCCAACTCCTCCCGATCATCATTCTCCTCGTCGTCGCCGGATTCTACGCGTGGGTCTTCCTCCGCTTCCGTCGGGCTGGACCGCGTCGCATTGGAATGGGAACGCTCTCGTCAGCGCAGCCGCCAGCCGGAATCCACCTCCCTGGTCCGAGCCTTGCGCCACTCCTCATCTCCGTGGCATCTGCCGCACTCTTCTTCTCGGTTGCACTCGGCGGCGTTGCGCTCGCCATCTCTGCAGGCGCGATGCTCCTCGCGCTCGTTGCGTGGGGACGTGAAGCGGTTCGCGAATACGATGCAATCGGTGCAGGTGACCACGGCGCACTAGCGATCTCCGCGCAGAGCGGCAGGGAGGCGTCAGGCCCGCCCGCGGGCGTACACCTTCCACCACCGTCTCTCCTCCCCTTCCTCGTGAGCCTCGCCACAGGCGTCCTCCTCTTCGGTGCAGCGATCGGACTCCCCTTCCTTCTCCTTGGTGCACTCATGACAGCGTTCGCGCTCATCGGATGGCTGCTCGATGCAGGGCGCGAGTATCGCGCCGTCACCGACGCAGATCGCACTGGTCATCTGGTCAACCCAACACCAAAGTCTGCGCCGCGCATCAGCCTCATCCTCTTCTCGCTCTTGTTCGTCGTTGTTGGCGGCGCGCAGATGGGCGTCTTCGCCGCTCCTGCCGAAGAGGGAGGCGCGACACCAGCACCAAGTGGCGCACCCTCCGAGAGCGGTGCGCCAACCGAGAGCGGTGCACCGTCGGCAGGTCCAGATGACGGCATCACGCTGATCACCGCGATGGGGGTCAAGTTTGAGCAAACCCTATTCGCACTCCCTGCAGATGTGACGAGCCAACTCCGCTTCCACAACATGGATGTTGGGATTCCACACAACATCGCCATCCATGAAGGGAGCGCCGATGCGGTCGGCCCTGAACTCTGGCAAGGAGAGATCTTCAACGGTGATGAGACTCGCCTCTATGACATCCCGGCCTTCCCAGCGGGGAGCTACTCATTTGTCTGCACGGTGCATCCGAACATGGTCGGCGACGTTGTGGTGCAGTGAGGGATCGAGTCCTCGCGCTTGCACTCATCGTTGCGCTCCCGCTTGTAGGCTGCCAGCCATCTGGTGACCTCATCGGCCGAACCATCTCCATAGAGAACGAAGTACTCCTCTCTGACCCAAGCGCGAGCGTCAGCATCGGAGACCTGGCGCAAGGGGAACAGCGCATCCTGCTCAACTTCTGGGGGAGCTGGTGCGTTCCGTGCCGCGAAGAGATCCCGCTCTTTGCCGAATATGATGCGCAGAAGGATCGCGTCGGACTCCTCGTCGGTGTCCTCTATAAGGATGCTGCAGGTCCCGGAGCAGCCGCCGCCGCCGAACTTGGTGCAACCTGGCCAACGCTACTCGACGAAGATGGGAGCGTGGCGGCGCAGGTACCGGTCAATGCCGCGCCGCTCACACTCCTGCTTGACGCGTCAGGCAAGGTCCTCGACTACCGCGTGGGTCCATTCGCCTCACTGGAGGAGATCGGCGCGTTCGTCTCCGGGGAGTAGGTGTTGGTTGCGGGGGATGGATTCGAACCACCGACCTTCGGGTTATGAGCCCGACGAGCTGCCACTGCTCCACCCCGCTTGCGGAGTATCGGCAGTCTCAAGAGTTGCGTCAAATACCTTGCTCGTTGTACGCGTGACGACGGAGGAACTCCCCGACCGGGAGGCGTGAGCCGAAGCCTTCACCGAGCCCGTGCGCGTATCCCACCAACTCGCCGTCCGCCTCTTCCCAGCAGAGATGGAAGGGGCGACCGAATGCCGTTGCGGGGAAGTCAACGAGGCCTCGTTCAATATCCCGAAGCTCAACGCCGCGTCCCGCAACGCGATCAACACTCGCCTGCATCTGGTCCACCAGGGCGCGGATTCGCGCCTCAACCAGCGAGCTGGTGACCAATGCACCCTGCGCGGCAGGGTCGGCGTTGACCGCCTGAAGGTCACTCTGGTCGCTTCCACCCGGGCGCGCCCCGGTGCGTTCGAGCCGACGGAGGACGAGCAGCTCCTGTTTCAGCGCCTCAAGGGCGGCGCGCTGCTCGCGAAGGAGCGCGATCAACGGACGTAGCTCCGTGAGCGCCTGTGTTGCCGCTTCAATGGACCAATCGCGCCTCATGCGTCAATTCTCCCATGAACGGGACCCAGCGACCAGCGCGTCGTGCGAGAATCTGGGCGGGCCGGTAGCTCAGCGGTAGAGCAGGGGTCTTTTAAACCCTTGGTCGCGGGTTCGATCCCCGCCCGGCTCACCAAGCGGCAGCGTTTTGTTACGCGCGGCTTCGCAGGCGCTCAACGCCGTAGTAGATAAGCGCCACCACGTAACCACTAACGATCACCCCGCCCATGAGCGAGAGCACCGACGCGTACCCGTACTTGATCACATTAAAGAATGGATACGGATAGACCGACGCAGCTGCTCCATGGATCAACGTATATGCAAGGTACGTGATCGGAATGATGAAGACGGCAAACGTGTCGCTGAAGGGGAAGCGACCACGCGGCCCCCCAACAAACCAGACGAGGATTGTGGCCATAGGTGTGATGTAGTGCTGCAGCAGATTTGACACCGCGTACCAGCTCTGCGGATTTGATGTTCCCGCGAGAAGCAGGTGGTAGAGCACCATCGTCATCGTGATCATCAGCAGGCCGGTGTTGCGCAGGCGGTTGAAGATTCGCCCTGTTCGCTCCGGATTGAGATAAAGGGCGGTCAGCGTGAATGCCACCGCAATGTTGGACCAGGTCGTGAAGTAGCCGTGGGAGTCAAACACGCGCCCAACTGCGCCTGCGAGACCATCTGCACTTCCGCCGAACATGTTGCTGCTCGGATCGTACGCTTCGGTGCGCGGCACCAGTTCGAAAATGTTGGTGACCTGGGCAATTCCATATCCGGCCCACGCCAGTAGGGCATTGACGCCGAAGAGTAGTTTTGCCCTGCCGCTCATGTGCAGGATCTTACTTCCTTACAAGCCTCTTACGCAGCCATGCTCCGAATCGCTCGCGTTGCGCATAGGCCACGGCCATCGCGCAAAGCAGGACAAAGTTGAGCGTCCATGCGCCTGCCGCAGAGAGGAAGCCGAGCTGCTCTCCAATCTCGCCCGGAATGGCAAGGCCTGGAATGGTGAGACCGAAGAGACCTGCTCGGAAGACGGGAGCCTTCGGCGAAGTGATCGCGCTCACTGAGGTGGTTGCGGGTGCGCCGGTTGCATCTTCTCCGCCGATCAAGAGCGCGTGTGTCCCAATTACGGCCCCGCTTGCATTCGTGCGAATCTGGTCCGCAGGGAGATCAACCTGCGAGACGCTCTTCCAGTTCGTGATGCCGGTGGCAGCGGTTGGCGCTGTCCAGTACACGCTCCCTACGGCCGCGCCATCCTGGACGCCGCCTGCAACATAGAGCGTGCCGTTCGCGCTCCAGAGCGCAGCGCCTTCACGTGGCGATGGGAGGTTGGCGTCACCTGAAGTTGCTGTCCACTTGTAGATGCTGCCGATCGGCGCATCGCCCTGCTCATCAACGACATCCGTTGTTGGCGCGCCACCGCTGTGTCCGCCGCCGCCGGCACTCTTCTCGGCCGCAATGTAGCCATGAAGCGAGACACCGGTGTAACCGCTCGCGTCGCGCCCACCCCAGAGCCAGACTGAGTCACCTACGAGCGCTGCCGCGGCATTTGCGCGAGGTTCAGGGAGCGGCGCCATCTCCTCCCATGGGCCGAGACTTCCATTTGACTGGAGCGTCGACTTCCACACGTTCGTCTGTGGCCGATTGAATTCATTGGCGCCGCCAAAGACGATCAGACCGTCGCTCACCGTAATCACCGAGGCCCCAGTTCGTGGTGCTGGGAGCTCAAGTGCGTCGGCAAGCATCCACGCGTCAATGGTGCCCGTCGCCGGGTCTGGCGCGCCCGTGAACACGGTGGCCGTTGCGCTCTCTGTATCTGAGGTGCCACCAATCACGTATGCGGTGCCAGCAAGATACGCGGCCGCACTCAAGGCACGTGGCGCGGGGAGCGGAGCAACCGCTGACCAGGTGGAGAGCCCCTCAGGGCCAATCTCTGCAGCAGTGACGCCTGACGTGTTCGCGAACTCATCGAGCGCGCCGCTCGCGCGACCGCCGAGGTAGTAGATGTGCGTGCCGACCTGCAGGAGACTTCCGCCTTCACCAGCACCGGGGAGCGCCACGGGCGCACCGCTCTCCCAGGGGATGAGCGCTCCCGCGGGTGCGGGGCACGGAAGGTCCTTGTTCTCACCTGGACAGATGTTGACGAGTGAGACGGCGTTGAGCCCCAACTCCAACGTTGGCGACGTCACAATGTAGTAGGCGCGATCAGGGATATAGCCGAGCATCAGGATGATGAAGAGAGTCCAGAGTACGGCGCGGAACGAGGCCCAACCCCAGCCCGCCGCATCAAATAGGCCAAAGAGCGCGCGGCGCGGCGCTGGCGCCGGTGCAAGTTGCTGCTGACCGATCGGTGCCGGCAGGCTGCTCACTTCACCACCAGGTCGCCGACCATGTTCGGATGCACGGTGCAGATGAATGAGTAGTTGCCTGCAGCAAAGGCTGGCACGTCATACGTCTGCGTTGCTACGCCGGGGAAGATGGCGCCCTGCCAGAGCTCCTTCCCCACCGCACTCGCCGTTCCCTCGTGAATTGCAACATTGTGCGGGATCCCAGCATCCTGATTGTCAAAGATGAGCTTAAAGGTCTTGTTCGCCTCAACCTCGAGCGTGGTGAGGTCAAACTTCACGCCCATCGACACGATCGTATACGTGCCGCCCGCGCCACCCGCCGTATCAGATGGCACCGGCGTCGGCTCGCCTCCGGATGGGGTTGGGGTTGGCGTCACAGCAAATGCATCCTTCCAGCATGCGGGTACTGGTGTTGCATCGGCGGCCGGCTCGTAGGCAGCATCGCGCCAACCGGTGACTTCAACCGCTTCGCCTGTTGCAGGATCGATCACCTTGACCACGTCGTCCTTGGTGGCGCGAATCCATGCGATCAACTCTTCAATTTCGCGATAGTTCAGCGGGCCGCCGTTGCTGTCCGCCCAGACACCCATCAGCGAATTTGCGTCGCCGCAGATGTAGCGTCCTCCCACGGTCAGCACGTTATGGAGATACGAAGGCGAAAGATGCGCGAGCAGTTTTCCTTGGTCATTGAGCACTGGACCGATGCCGCCCTGCCCTTGTTCGCCGTGGCAGCGCGCGCAGTTCGCTTGATAGAGGTTGTAGCCGCGCTTCACCGTGTCGAGGTAGATCTCCTCTCGAGCCGCCGCCATACGTGAAGACCCTTCCACGCCCGGAAGGCCTTGGTCGTAGAAGGCATACACCAACACGAAGAGCGTGACCACGGCAATGCCGAGAAGGGCGGTCATGCGCGCTGAGCCGCTCTGACTGACGATCTTCGCTACGCGCTCGGCGGTGAGTCCATGCGTTTGGATCGGCGCAGGACTGGAGAGACGCGGCGTTGGTGGGGTGAGCTTCTCCGCTGGCGCTGGAAGGTTGCGCTGCTCGTCAGTCATTTAGATGCACCCTGTCGCCGCGCGCGGCGCTTCAATTCCAGGCTGACCGAGCGCAACCGGTGGGACGCCAAGGGTGATCTTCCCTGTGTCGAGCGTCAGAAGACCCTTCTCATCGACAAGGAGTGCAAAGCGATCCATACCGCGAGGTGCGGGGCCAACGCCATCCGCCTTGGTGCCGAGTCGGTCGTAGCGACTGCCGTGACAGGCGCACTCGAGCCAGTACGTCTTGATGCAAGGGTTCGGCTTGCAGCCGAGGTGCGGGCAGCGCTGGTAGAGGGCGCGGACGTTGAGCGCCGTGCCGTCGCCGGTCACATCTTCGCCGGCAACAAACTCTGGACGTGTTGGGTCGACGAGCATGATGAAGGCGCGCGCCTCTTGCACATAGACGGGATACCCCTCCGCGAACGGGAGCGCGGCGTTCTGGTTCTTCAGCGTGTCGAACGTGCCCACGCTCACCTTGCCGCCGAAACCACCTTCGAGATTCGGCCACAGGAATGAGAGTGTCCCTGCCGTGACCTCAAGGAGCCAGAGTCCGAAGCCCGCACCGATCGTGGTGCGCAGGAGGCGACGCCGCGAGATTCCTTTCACCTCTTCGTGGCGTAGCGCCTTGATGGTCTGCGAGGTGAGCGCCTTCGGCTTCTCTGCAGGTTCAACTTGATAGTGACTCACTGCACGCCTCCGTTCACAAGCTGAAGAAGAAGCCGTTCACCCACGGCAAGACGAATGAGTAGCCAGGGCCTCGGAAGAAGATGCCAATGAACGTGACGGCGAGTCCGAGGGCCCAGAGGATGGAGAAGAGCGAAACCTCAAGCTTCCGGTCCGAAGGTCGCGTGCTGTGGATGTTGCGTCGGTCTAGGTACGGAATCAACGCGCTTCCAACAAGCACGGCGGCGGGCGTCAGTGCGCCCGCAACTGTTGGATGGAAGTAGGCGAGCAGCTCTTGCAGGCCAAGGAAGTACCACGGGGCCTTCGCTACCGCGGGTGTGACATTCGGGTTCGCAAGCTCTTCGAGCGGTGCATTGATGAAGAGGCCGAGCAGGAGGAGGAAGATGCTCATCGCCACCGCGGCGAGGAACTCAATGGTGAGCAGGTGTGGCCACGTCATCACCGTGTCGTCTGGCTCTTTCTGGACGCGGACGACCGCGTCCTGCTTCACCAGCGCGAGGAGTCGGTATGGTCGTGCCGCCATTGGCACGCGCTGCTTATCGATCTCCGTTCGACGCGACGGATCGACGGGCGCAACTGGTGCTGGGCGCTGCTCGTCGCTCATCGGCTCACCTTGCTCATAGTGGCCCGCTGATGCCGCCGTCCTTGCGGATCCGCCAGAAGTGGACCGCGAGGAAGACCGCCGCGAGCAGTGGGAAGACCATCACGTGCAGCACATAGAAGCGCAACAGAGTGTTCTGACCAACCTCAAGCCCGCCGAGTAGGAGGAGCTTGGATGGCGTGTTCAGAAGCGGCGCGTAGCCGGCCATGTTCGATCCGATCGTGATCGCCCAGTAGGCGATCTGATCCCACGGCAGCAGGTAGCCGGTGAAGCTGAGCATCAGCGTCAAGAAGAGGAGCACCACACCAACGACCCAATTGAACTCGCGTGGCGGCTTATAGGCGCCGTGATAGAAGACGCGCATCATGTGCAGGAAGACGAAGAAGACCATCAAGTGCGCGCCCCACCGGTGGATGTTGCGGGTGATCTGACCGAACGGCACCAGCGTCTGAATCTTCAGGATGTCCGAGTACGCCTGTGTAGCCGATGGTGCATAGAAGAACATCAGATAGACACCCGTCACGGTGAGGACGAGGAAGAGGAAGAAGCTGAGGCCACCGAGGCAGAAGGTGTAGGCGAACTTCACCGCGTGCTGACGCACGCGCACTGGGTGGAGGTGGAGGAAGACATTGTTCATCACCGCATAGGCGCGGCTGCGCTCGTCGTTCGGGTAGGAGTTGCGGAAGATGGAGCGCCACGCTGAGGATCGGCGAACCGCCTGATCGACCTTCGCTAGTAGGCTCACTGTGCCCCTCCCCCTGTGCCGGCAACGCCGGCGAGCTGACCATCGCGGTAGGACTCCTTGTAGAGGCGTCCATCCGAGCTGATCTCCTGCAGTTCGAACTTCTCCATCGTAATGGCGTCGAACGGACAGCGCTTGACGCAGAGGGCGCAGCGAATGCAGCGCTCCTCGTCCAGGATCATCGCCCCACCGTTCTCCCAGCCGTATGCCTCGGAGAGCTCAGGGAGCGCCCCTTCAGACTTCAACTGATTGATGTCCACCATATGAATGACCCCCTCGGGGCAAACGTCGGCGCAGGCACCACAGAGCACGCAGCGCATTGGGTCGAACCAGATGTTGTAGTTGCACATCAGACAGCGCGTGCTCTCGGCGATCGCCTGCTGCGCACCGTACCCAAGTTCGACCTGCGTCGTGAAGTTCACCGTGGCATCGGCGGACGGGAGTCGCTCGGCGAGCGGGAGTACTGGGATGTGCTGTCGCGGGATGCGGTCGTAGAACTCCGGCATGTCGTGACGCCACGAACTGGTGATGCGCACATTCGCATCGATCTGAACCTGCACCGCGCCAGCGAGATAGCGGTCAATGGCATACGCACACTTCTTCGCGTGGCCCGCCGCCTCAATCATGGTTGCGGGACCGGTGACGAAGTCTCCGCACGCCCAGACGCCACGAATGTTGGTGGCGTATGTAGCCGGGTCCACCTTCACGCGACCGCGAGCAACCTCAAAGCTGCTCTGCACCGGAAGGAAGGTGAGATCCGCCGCCTGGGAGACGGCGGGAATGACCGTGTCCGCCTTCAGGATGTATTCAGAACCTTCAATGGGAACGGGGCTGCGTCGACCAGATGCGTCTGGTTCGCCGAGACGATTCTTGATCATCCGCACGCCTGTGATCTTCCCGTTCTCTCCAATCAACTCGAGTGGTGAGACGAGGAAGGCCATGTCCACCCCTTCGCGCTCCGTCTCGCCAAGCTCCTCTTCATCGACAACAAGTTCGGAGCGTGTTCGTCGATACGCGATGGTGACGTGCTCTGCGCCATGGCGGAGCGAGGTGCGCGCGCAATCCATGGCGGTGTACCCGCCGCCGATCACCACCACGTCGCGACCGACGCTGAGTGGCTCACCGAGATTCGCGCTCTTCATGAAGTCAACGCCGTAGACGAGCCCCTCGAGGTCACTCCCTGGGATGTCGAGTGCAACAGGGTCCATGGCACCCGCGCAGATGGCGATCGCATTGAAGTCCTTCTGAAGCTGCTCAAAGGTGATGTCGCGACCAATCTGCGTGTTGTACACAAACTGCACGCCGAGCTTCTCAATAAGGCGGACGTCGGTCTCAATTGCCTCGCGTGGCAGGCGGAAGGCGGGAACGCCAATCAGCATGGTGCCGCCGCCATACGGGAGGCTGTCATAGACGGTGACCTGGTACCCCTTCACCGCAAGTTCGCGGGCGACCGAAAGGCCGGCGGGGCCAGCACCAATGACCGCCACGCGCTCGGCGCGCGGCGTAATCAGCGGGGCAACGTCTGGGATGCCAGAGGCGGCGTGCCACTCAACAAGGAAGCGCTTCATCGCTCGAATCGCAAGCGGACGGTCGATGTCGCCACGGCGGCAGGCACGCTCGCATGGGGCGGAGCAGACATATGAACACATTGCCGCAATCGGATTCGGCTCTCGGGAGAGGAGGTAGCCCTCTTCGAATTTGCCTTCAGCGGCGAGGTTTAGATAGCCACGGCAGTTGGTGCCCACGGGACAGGCCTCTTGGCACTCAATGTTGCATTGAAGCCACGAAGCATCGACTGGCTGAACCAGAAAGTCCTGCGTCTCGAGGGTCACGATCAACCTTTCTTGCCGACGGTGGGACCGCGTTTCTCTGAAGAAATTCTAGCAGGGGCTCCTCGTGTACGCCTTCGGCGGCGAACGGCAGATCAGGCTCGTTGCGCCTCGATCTCCGCGAGCACTTCCGCCGCATGACCGGTCGGCGTCACGCTCCCCCATACCCGTGCCACCCTCCCCTGAGGGTTGATCAGGAAGGTGACGCGATGTGTCCCCGTAAAGGTGCGATCCCCCACCGTCCGCTCGCCCCACACCCCGTACGCCTCAGCCACGTGGTGGCCAACGTCGGCAAGGATGGGGAAGTTCAGCTGGAACTTGTCGCGGAACGCAGCCTTGCTCGCCTCATCATCCGGGCTCACCCCCCAGACGATCGCGCCCACCTCGTGCAGCTCCCGTTCTGCATCGCGAAACTCGCAGGCCTCAATCGTGCACCCTGGGGTGTCGTCTTTTGGGTAGAAGTAGAGAACGAGCCAACTGCCAGCGGCCGCGCTGAGTGAACGTTCAACGCCGCCGGCATCGCGCAGCGAAAAGGGCGGCGCCACGTCTCCAGCAACTGGTCGCGCATCAAGTGGGCTCATCCGCCGAGTGTAAGGCGTTCGATCAGTGCGCGCGCGATGCTCACCGCGAGCCCACCCGCACTCAGCCCCACCAACAACAGATCTGCGCGACCAAAGGTTGAGGGTCGTGATGCGCTCGCCGGGCGGGCTTGCGACGGAAGGCGGACACCACGCACCTCAAGTGCGATCGCCAGCCGGGGGACGGCGCGGATCGCCGCATCAAAGAGATCCGCGAGCAAGAGTGGGTCGCTCGTGCGACGTGAGAGGCGGCGAATCGCTCGCCGCTCCCTCGCCTCACGCATCAGCGATGGGAGCGTTGCCGCACTCGCAAGCAAGGTGAGCGTAGGGGCAAACGGCGCCCGCAGGTGCTGGATCGCCCCATCGGCAAGGCGGAGTGGTTCAAACGGTCGCAACAACACCAAACTCCCTGCCGCAAATGCAACGAGACGCAGGCCCGCACCAAACGCCGCCTCTAGGCTTGCGCCACCAATCACGTTTGCGATCACCAACCCTGCGATTGCAGGTGCGAGCGCGAGTCCAAGTCGTAGCGTGGCAAGAAGCTGCACTCCAGAACTCCAGGCCACGATCAGAGCGGGGAGGGCGATGGCACCCTGCGCAATCGCTGTGGCTGGACTGATGACAGAGAGGAGAAACCAAAAGATCGCAAGGCCGAAGCGCGTCAGCGGATTCGAAACACCAATCAGCCGCTTGACTGGTGGTGGGCTGAGCAGATCGCTCGCGAGCTGCACACCGCGGTGAATCACCGACCTCTCGCCACCCTCCGTTGCACCACTCGTCCCCGATGGATGCGAGAGTGTGCGGACGAAATCAAGAGACGCAACGCGCGCCAGGCGCTCATCGTGAGTGGCAACCAGGATCGCGCACCCGGCGCGCGCCTGACTTGCTAGGAGACTGATCACGCCCACCGCAGACGCGTCATCTAAACCGAGCGTGGGCTCATCAACCAGCAAGATAGTTGGCCTCTGTGACGCAGCGAGAACGAGTGCGAGTCGGCGACGCTCACCATCCGAGCATCGAGATGCGGGACGACCCACGAGATCTGCAACGCCAAGATCCGTGGCGAGCGTTTCGGCACGCGCCACCTCGCCAGGGGCAAGCATCTGCGCCAGCGAGCGCGCACCAAGGAGAAGACCCGGATCTTGTGGCACATAGCGGATCACCTGGTCCGAGCGGTTTTCCTCTTCAGAAACGTGTCGCTCACCAGCATCAAGTGGGAGCACGCCTGCAGCGAGTGCGAGGAGTGTGGATTTGCCGCTCCCTGTTGCGCCACTCAGCAGTGTCAACTCTCCCGCGTGCAAGGTGATGCTCAGTGGCGGCACGTTCGGACGATCGTGACTGGATGCAGCAAAGAGCTGCAGGACTACGCCGTCTCTCGCGGGGACTGACTCCACTGATTTGGTGGGCACGCCTACTAACGGAGTTGACTCGCCAATAGAACCGGTGCGAGGGGCGGTTGGAGGCGGAACCACACGCCCACCGGATAGGTGAACCCTTTGCGTGGCGAAGGCAAAGGGCTCGAGGTCGTGAGCAACAAGCACACGCGTGGCGTGGAGTGTTGCGATCTGCGCTGCACACACGGCAGCGCGCGACTCGTCAAGTCCCGCGAGCGGTTCGTCCGCGATCAAGAGCGTGGGTTCGGCGATCAGCGCCATCGCCATCGCCGCCTGCGCCCGCTCCCCTCCGCTCAAGCGCTCTACGTCTCGCTCAACCGCATCATCAGGGAGCCCAACGGCGGAAGTTGCGGCACGCACTTTTGCGCCGATGAGCGCTGCGGGTACTCCGCGACTCTCTAGCGGGAGGGCGAGATCATCAGTGAGGCGAGGGAGCGCGTGGCGCGGTGCCGGCCCCGCCAAGACGACGCCGATCTGCTCAAGCAGTGTTGCGGGCGGTCCCGGTTCTCTCGCGGTTGCGGCGGCGACAAGATCGTGCCCGCCAACGCGAAGCGTCCCTTGAAGTTCGCCGGGTATGAGTGTGCCGAGCAGTCCGGCGCACGCCGCTGCGAGCGTGCTCTTTCCCGCTCCGGATGCCCCACTGATAAGGAGCGTCTCGCCACTCTGTATGTGCAGAGAGAACCCGCGCAAATCAAGTGTCGGCGCGGCGGCGCCCGCCGGTCGCCAGACCAGATTGGCGATCTCAATCTCTGGCAGCGACCTCGCCGCAGGTGCCATCGGCGAGTCAGGTACCAATCGCGTCAAGTGCACCGCTGCGACGGAGCGCTCGATGCAAGAGCAGCGCACCGCCACCACCAAGCAGCGCGCTGCTTACGATCATTGCGCCTGCCAGCAGTGCGGCGTAGCTTGCCTCGACGCCTGCGAAGTAGAGCGGCAGATCATGCAACGCCATGCCAGCACCCGATGCCGCTCCGGCCGCAAGCACAACCGGCCAACCCCAGACGCGATAGCCAAAGAGGAGAAAGACCGCTTCTGCACCGAGCCCTTGTGCCGCTCCGGAGAAGAGTGCATCGATTGACCACTGGCTTGCGAGCAGAAAGGAGACGGAAGCGGCGATCAACTCACCGAAGAGTGCGGCACCGCGTCGCTTGATGATCAGACCTGCGAGGGGGCCTGCAATAACCCACGTCCCAGCGAGCAACAGATACTGGAGCGGCAGTAAAAGGGCAAAGAGCGGCGTGAGCGCCCCCCAGAGAAGGTTCCACCCTGCAAAGAGTGCACCACAGCTGATCCCAATCACCGAGAGTGCAACCAGATCCATCAGGCTCCATCGTGTTGACATCTGTCCCTCCTTACTCAATCTCAACTGCGCAATCGTTCACAACTCAGATGCGAGGGCCTGGCCCTTCGCTGATCAACAGTGCGCCTTCATGCACCTCAATGAACGGCGCACCGAGGCTCTGATTCGAGAGTCCGCGGGTACTCCCCTCGTGCAGTCGTTCGCGCTGCAGTGGCCAACGCAGTCGCTCGGTGCTTACGAGCGCGTTGCCTCCCCACGGGATCAGGGAGACCACCGCACCAGCAGCGGTGTCAGATGCAAACTGCGCCGGCGCGGTCAGCAGGCGAATGCGACTCGTCGCGTCAAGCAGCGAGCAGTCAACAGCCCGCGCACGCGGGTGTGCCAGAAGCGCGATCGTGCCAAGCGAGTGATCACTACGACCACCGCTCGCGCCAAGCGCGCCGAGGATCTCCACGCGCACTGCACCCGCATCACACGCGGCGAGTAGCGCGAGCTCCGTATCCGTTGCATCCTTGTCGTGGGGCGAACGCAGGACGCGGATCCCTTGCGCTTCGAACGCGTCCACCTCGTCGGCGCGGAGCGTGTCGAAGTCGCCAACGATCAGATCGAGCGCGAGGCCGAGTGCGGCTGCGGCACGCGCGCCACCATCGACGCCGATCACAAGATCGGCTACGGACCAGCCCGGCCAGGCGGCATCGAGCGCGGCGCGAGTCGGCTGGTCGCCTCCGGCAAGGATCAGTGCGCGCAGATGCCCTCACTCTCTATCGCACAGGGCTCCTGCGTCTCCCTTCGCCGGCATGACCCGGATCAGGTTCGTAGGGTCACGGGTTCTCCCGTTTCTCAGCGCCCTATGGCGCTCCCCTGTCGCGATACGGCAAGTCTAGCGCGTCCGCGTCGCCAGATACGCGTCAACCCACGCCGCGACAGACTCAGCATGCTCATGGGCGTCCGCCTCCGCAAGGAAACGTTCAGGGTGGAAGAAGGGCGACTGCACACCGATCGCACGGAGCCCCGCGTTGCGAGCCATGCGCACGTCATCAAGGGTGTCGCCGAGATATGCCGCCTGGTCCGGAGTTGCGCCGTGGCCGAGCGCGGCGAGTCCGCGGCGGAGCGGCTCCGGATGCGGTTTCTGTTCGCTGATGTCATCGCCGTAGACCACCGATCCGAGCAGATCAGCAACGCCCGTCCGCTTCAGTTGCCCGGAGACCACCTTGCGGTCCCCCGCCGTCACGACACCGATCGGAATCCCCGCCGCGACGAGTCGCTCGAGTGCAGGTCGTGCACCGGGAAGGAGCTCGGCCTCATGGCCGCGATACGCGCCGTGCCAGATCTCCGCCGCCCCCTCCACCAAGTGCTCAGGGACGCCGAGCGCCGCGTACATGCGACGCCAGTTCGGTGAGTAGTGGAGACCGTAGAGTTCACGACTGAGTGGCGGGAGGCCGATCGACTTGATCACCTCCACGTTCGCTTGGTAGACGTGCTCGGCGGTATCGATCAACGTCCCGTCCCAATCAAAGAGGATGGCCTTCATCGGCTCATCGTACGACGCGCGTAGAATCGTGGAATGAGTGATCGCTCCGCCGCGCCAATCCCTTCAGGTGCCGCGGAGCCGCGCAGCCTGATCACGAGCTTCCCAGGAGGACTTCGCGTTCGTGCCACCTGGGGGAGTAGCGGTCAGGCCGCCGCGGTCTTCGCCCTCTCTGAGGCGGGCGCCACACTGGTGGATCACGGCGCACTCGGTGCCGGTGCAGCATCTGACCCTGATCGACTCTGCCGCATGGAGATGCGCGTCGAACATCCTGGCGGCGCATGGGCGGTGCGGCTCGCCTCACTGATCTATGACGAGCCACGCGCGCTTCACTGGGATGAGGGTGGACTCTTTGTCGTGGGCTACGGCTTTACCGTCTACGCCTTCAGCTCACGGAGTGGTGAGCTTGCCTGGCTGCATCAGACCGGAACGCCTGTGGTTGCGCTCGCCGCATCTCCACGGTTTGATCACATCATTGTTCAAAGTGAAGTTGAGACGTGGGCGATCCGAGCTGACGGCGAGGTGAGGTGGCGTCTCGCCCACACCGACGTTGTTGGTGCCGCTGAGCTTCTTGGCGGACAGCTGATCCTCACCAGTATTGCTGGCGCAACCCAGTCAATCGATCCGGCAACTGGACGGGCGCTGACATGAGCGGACCGCTGCTCGCACTCGGAGCCGCCTTGATCGCGCTCGCCGTCTGGGCGAGTTGACGCGGCGGCACGCGAGCGCGCGCTGCGCGCCTCATGGCCGGACTCGCCCCCGTCTCGCCGCACGAGGCACTTCTTGCTGGAGATGGTCACTATCTGGCGGTACAAGGAAGCATTGACGCCGCAGAGGCATTTGACGACGAGAATCACCGTCCACTTGTCTATCGTCGCGAACGCGTCCTCGTTCATGAAGGTGGTGCGGGGGGCGGCCAAACATGGCGAGAACTTGAGCGCGTTGTGCGTAGCGTGCCGTTCTCAATCTCAGATAGCAAGTCTTCGATTTCAATTGACGCCGCTGCTCTCGAAGATGGTCTCGTCGTCATTGAACGTCAGTGGGAGGGGAGCCTTGCGGAGCTCGCCGCATCTGGGCGTGCGTTTCGCGACAGCACCACAACCGAACTCGTTACACAACTTGCACTGAGCGCCCCTCAACTAAAGGCGCGCGTCACACTAGAGCAGATCAGCACGCTAGATCGGGGAACCGTCGTCGGGCTCCTGCGCAACGGCGCGCTCACGGCTGGAGGTGCAGGGCAACCGCTCGTCCTCACCACCCTTGACCGCCGAGAGGCGCTCCGCATCCTTGGCAGTGGGGCGCGCGGCACCCTTGCGATGAGCCTGCTCACACTCGGCGCACTCCTCACCGGGGTGCTCATCACTGCCGCAGGAATCGTTGGCCTCGTAGGTGAACTCGCGAGCGCAGGGAGTACGGGGGGTGCCCTCTCTTCGGCGTCACCCGATCAGGCCGCAACCCAGGCGGCAAACCCCGAGAGCGGTGACGCGCGAAACGGCGGGGTTGCCACCGGACCTGGTGGTCTCCTCGGACTGATCGGCGCACTCCTTCTCCCCTTGCTGGTCGGTGCGCTCATCGCACTCCTTGCGCGCGCCGTTGCGCGTTGGCGAAGCGCGGGCTCTAGGATCAGCGAATAGGAGGGTCCATGAAGCCATACGATGTTGCCGCAATTCGCGCACGATTCCCTTCGCTCGCCAACACGCTCCCCGACGGTCGACCGATCGCCTTCCTGGACGGACCCGCTGGCACACAGGTGCCGCAGACGGTGATTGACGCGTATGCCGACTTCTTCCTTCGCGCCAACGCCAACAACGGCGGCTACTTCACCACATCGCGCGCCCAAGCGGAGGTGGAAGATGCAGCACATCGCGCCGCAGAGGATTTGCTCAACGCGCCGAATGAGAGCGTGAAGTTCGGCGCAAACATGTCCACGCTCAACTTTCAGCTTTCGCGTTCCCTCGCACGAGAGCTCAAGGCGGGGGATGAGATTGTTGTCACCCAACTTGATCACGATGCGAACTACAGCCCGTGGCGACTCCTCGCAGAGGATCACGGCCTCGTCTTGAAGGTGATCCGACTCAACCCTGCAGACGGCACGCTCGACATGGAGCACTACGCCTCGCTCCTTGGCCCGCGCACCAAGATCGTTGCGGCCGGAATGTCATCGAACGCGCTCGGGACGATCAACCCGTCGAAGCGGATTGTGGAGGCAGCCCATGCTGTTGGCGCACTCACCGTGCTCGATGCGGTCTGCAGCGCACCGCACTACCCCATCGATGTGCAGGCACTCGACACCGACTTCCTCCTCTGCTCGCCGTACAAGTTCTACGGACCCCACGCAGGCCTCCTCTACGGGAAGCTGCCACTCCTTGAGCGCTACGGCAGATACAAGGTGCGACCCGCGCACGATCTCTGGGAGACGGGAACCCCCGCCTTCGAGGCGATGGCGGGCGTTACGGCGGCGATCAACCATCTCGCCTGGATCGGGCGTGAGTTCGGCGACCCGGCAGACCACGCGCCACTCAGTGGACGAAGAGGCGAGATTCGTGCGGGACTGAAGGCGATCACGCGCTACGAAACTGAACTGGTGCGCACGCTTCTTGACGGGCTTGATCGGATCAGCGGCGTGAAGGTGCGCGGCATCACCGACCGTAACCGGCTTGGTGAACGCACTTCAATCGTCTCCTTCACGATGGACTTCGCAACGCCAGATCAGGCGGCCGAGCACCTCGCGGGCGACGGCATTCAAGTCTGGAGCGGCGACTTCTATGCCCCGAACGCTATTGATGCGCTCGGCCTGACCGAAAAGGGTGGCGTCCTGCGCACCGGCCTGATGTCGTACAACACCGCCGATGAGGTGGCGCGACTCCTCGCCTCGCTCAGCCAACTCGCTGCAGCTGCGCCGGCCGCCGCGCGCGCGTAACCAACGTGCGCGCACCGCTGATCCTCATCACCGTTGCGGATCACGACGGAGATCTTGATCCGGCTCGCGTTGCGCTGGTAAACGCGCGCTATGCCGATGGGATACGCCGCGCCGGTGGTCTGCCGATCCTCATCTCCGCAACAGCGTCCGCTGCGCAGCGGGCCACCGCCTTCGCCAGCATGGAGGGTCTCCTCCTCTCCGGCGGTGCCGATGTGCATCCAGATCGATACGGCGAACCGATCGACGGCGCGGTCGAGATGGATGTGGCTCGCGACGCGCTGGAGTGGGAGGCGATCACCGCAGCAGACGCACGTCGACTCCCAATCTTTGGCATCTGCCGCGGGATGCAACTGCTAAATGTTCATCGCGGTGGCAGCCTGCTGCAACACGTGGAGGGACAGGTTGGCGCCGCATATCCGGCGACTCCGGCACTGACGCACCCACTCAACGTGCAGGAGGGGACGCGCCTCGCCGAGATCCTCGGTGGCGTACGCGCGCCGCTCGCCGTGAACAGCTATCACCACCAGGCGGTGACGCCGGAGCGACTCGCCGCTGGACTTCGTGCCTCCGCCTTTGCGGATTCGCCGCGCGGCGTCCTTGTTGAAGGCCTTGAGGCGCCTGGCGAACGATTCGTCCTTGGCGTGCAGTGTCACCCCGAGCGCACCGAAAGTTCTCCCGCCGATCTTGAGCGTGTCTGGAGCGCCTTCGTAGGGGCGGCCGCTCGCACGCCTGGTGCCGCAGGGGGCGGTGTGGCACAGTCTGGGACATGACCCAGACGCAGGGAGAAGACTTCAACAAGAGCGATCGCACCGCGCGACTCTTGCGCACGCTCAAATACGTGGAGGCGGTGGGCGAGGCAGGAATCCGGCCGAACGACTTGGCGAAGAAACTCGGCGTCAGCCGCCGCACCGCCTATCGCGACCTGAAGGCGCTTGAACGCGAGGTCGACGTCCCGATCTGGAACGAACACGGACGATGGGGCGTCTTGCAGAGCGGTCTCCTCCCCGCACTTCGCTTCAGTCGCGACGAAGCGATCGCGATCGTCTTGGCGGCACGACTCCTTGCAAAATTCGCGACTGGATACGATCCAGAGCTTGGCGCGGCACTGATGAAGCTCGGTGGCATGCTGGACGAGCCGCTCCGCTCGGCGGTAGAGCGCACGGTTTCACAGATCAGCGAGCTGCGCAATCAACCCGAAGCACAGGCGCGCCTCCGAGTGCTCGCCAACGCCTGGGTGAACGGTCGCGTCCTTGAATTTGAGTACGCCGCCGCGTGGAGCAGCCCGGGGACGACGCGTACCGCGCGGGTACATCCATATTTGATTGAACCGTCTTCGGCAACACTCGCAACGTATCTGATTGGCTTTGATGAGACGCGCAACGCCATGCGCACCTTCCGCGTCGACCGCATCAGCAACCCTCGTATGACGCCTGCCACCTTCACGCGACCGCAAGAGGTGGAGCTCGAGCGGACGCTTGCCGCCGCGTGGGACATCGTTGCGGATCAGCCGCTTGAAGAGATCGTCGTGCGCTTCACTCCGGAGGCGGCGTCGCGTGCATCCGAGACGCGATGGCATCCGTCGCAGACAAGTGAGCGAGAAGCGGACGGCTCACTCCTCTGGCGGGCACGCGTCTCTGGCCTCCTAGAAGTGCGCGCATGGATCCTGGGCTGGGGTGACGGAGCCGAAGTGCTGAAGCCACAGGCACTCCGTGACGACGTGGCACGCACACTCTCTGCCGCTGCGTCCCGCTATACCAACGCATGAGCGGCAGCGGGGGGAACGGCGCAGGGAGCGGCGCGAGCGAGGCGGCGCGCTTTCGGGCGGTCAACCTGATCAGCGATCCGATTCACGGCTACATCGAGCTCACGAAGCGCCTCACCCCAGAGGGCGCCGCGGCGCTCGGGTACCTCACGGAAGAGGCGGCCGAGGAGGACCTTCTCGATACGCCATGGCTGCAGCGCCTACGACGAATCAGCCAACTGCAGAGTGCACGCTGGGTCTTCCCTACCGCCGAACACAGTCGCTTCTCGCACGGCCTTGGGGTCATGCACGAGGCGGGACTCTGGGCGCGACAGCTCTACAGCTCGCTCGCAGATCAGTTGCGCGCAAGTGGTGATCCTGTGCCGAGTGAGGGACTCGTGGTGGAGACGCTCCGCGTGGCGGGGCTCCTTCACGATGTTGGTCATGGCCCGTTCGCACACTTCTTTGATCATGAGGTGCTGGAGAGGTTTCCCGCGCCAGACGATGCGCGACGCGCGCCAGGTAAGCGCCTCGCCCACGAAGATCTCTCGGCGCTCATCATTGAGCACGAGGTCGGCAACATCATCGGCAGGCTGCGCCGCGCACCAGGCGAGCACGCCGAACGAGATCGCTTCAGCGAGGGTGAGTCGATCGATCCAACATGGGTCAGCTTCCTCATCTCCAAGCCACCGCTGGAGGACAACACGGTGCCGCGCTGGCTGCGCATCATGCAGCCGCTCCTCTCCGGCGTCTTCACCGTTGACAACCTCGACTACGTTCGCCGCGACTCATACATGACCGGCGTGCAGATCGGCGCAGTAGATGTGGAGCGCCTGCGTCGCTACAGCTTCATTGGACCGCGCGGCCTCACCCTGTATGAGCCCGCGGTCGGTGCGTTGGAGAGCTTCTTGAACGCGCGCCACTTCATGTACCAACAGGTCTATCTCCATCGCACCGTGCGCGGCATTGACTTAGACATGAAGGAGGCATTCGCTCCTGGGATCCGTGCGATCTTCGGAGAGAAGTCTCCGGCAGAGGATCTCGCCGCCTATCTCGAGCTCGACGAGTACACCCTCCTCCACCAGGCGGCGCGATGGGCACGCGGCAGCGACCTCTCGCCGTCACCGCAGCCTGGAGACGGAACGGTCACCCCGGCGGTTGCGGAGGCGTGGCGCGCGATCCTCTTCCGCAATCCCCGCTGGCAACTTGAAGAAGAGGTACGCACCGAATTCGGTGAAGACGGAATCCCTTCCAAGCTCCTTGCGCAACTTGGCACCGAAGTCCCTGGCGAAGTGGCGATCGACCTTGCCACCTGCGATCCGCGCCACGTTGAGGGGGACGCCGCGGACCGACTGCTCGCCGTTGAGGGTCGTGAGGGCCGCGAGGCGCGGCCAATCTCAGAGCTCCTGACAAAGCTTCCGCTCTACAGCGTGATCGCGCGGCGCTACCGCCGACGCTAACCGCGCGCCGCGGTGCTGCGCACTAGCGATTCGCGCGCAACCAGGCGAGCACCAGGTACATAGAACGGCAGTCCGCTGCGTTGTACTCCGCACCAGCGCGGAAGTAGTCGTAGTCGGCGAGACGTTTCCCCTCGGCGGCGGCGCGAGCATCCGCCGTATAGGCGGCCGCCATCGCCCCCATTCCATCCGCGGGACCGTCGCCCCATGAGACATCAATGAGACCCGCGGCGCGCATGGACTTTGCAATCTCCTTCAGTCCGTACCCGTACGCGCCACGAACGCTCACTGGTACGCGGTAGACGAGTTCGTCAAAGGCATCAAACCAGCCGATCTCCTCTGGGAGTTTCCAGGTTGGATGTCGACTCGCCGCTGAATCAGCGGCGGTGAAGAGGAGGTTCCGTTCCGCTGGCGACCAGTGCACAATGCGCGTCTCGCTCCACGAGACGCCGAGTGACGCTCGCCATGCGCTCATATACGAAAGCCACGCGTCAAGCACCGCGCGCTCGGACGTGGAGGTCAGCCGATCGCCACTCCACTGACCGAACGATGGAAACCAGCCCTGATCCTCACTGCGCGGAGAGAAGAGGCGCTCCCCCGCAACGGCGCCCGCGGCGTTGGCTGCGGCGAGCGCTTCAGGGGTCGGCTCCCGTCCGTCAATGGCAACGTGGCAGCCGATCTGGAAGATGCAGGTTGCACCGCCAACGAGTGGCAGCGCGGTGAAGTCATCGTTCAAATTGCCTGAGTTTTCAAAGTCAACGTAGAACTCGATCCGTGCGGGGCGACGCCAGTGTTGATCATCGCGCAGTTCAATGCGCGCTGGCAGCACCTTCTCCGCGGCGGGCGCGGAGGCGGGGATGGCATTTGCGGCGAGGACCGCAGCGAGTCGACGCGGTCGAGCATCGCCCGTTACGCCAAGCCGTTCTGGCGTGAGCCCAGGTTGGTCGCGTCGCAGCACTCCAGCAGCAACCGCCGCATCGCGAAGATCTGGGCCGACCCCTGGGAGGTAGGTCAGCTCGCCGATCTCTTGTGCAATGAGGCGCTTCGCCTCGCTCCACGGCTGATCCTGGTCGGCGTTCATGTTCGGATAGAGCTCCGGTCGCGTCGGTCGTGGCAACGCCTCCCATGTGCCGCCATCGCGGCGAACGGTGCGGATCCACTCCAGAGCGCGCCCCACCTCAACCGCGAGCGGCGTCTCGCCGTCGCGCGTGCTCTCGCGATCAATCGGGACTCGCGCGAGCCGATCAAGTGCTCCGCTGCCACGACCCTTACTGCTCACCCAGGTCCGCCCGAGCAGAAAGGCATCGGGCGGACAGTAGCCCTGAAGGCGCGCGATCGCTGCCGTGTAGACCAGCACCTGACCGGCGTAGTGCCGATGCGAACTCCCTGCAAATCCGTTCACCGAAAGATCCAGCGTTGAGAACTTCACGTCCACCACGACGTAGTGCCAGGGCGGCGCCTCTCCCCCTTCAGGGGCGAGCGCTGGTGCGGGACGCGCCGCCTCTTCTGCACTGAGTGTTCCGGGGAAGAGGCGTTCAATCGCATCACTCCGCACTAGGAGGTCGATCGCGCCGTACGTCTGATCCTCAGGATTTCGAACCACCGCCTGCTCAATCAGCTCCACCCCTTCGCACATTGCTTTGAACGTCGATTCGGCGGCGGCGAGTGTTCGGGTCGCCTGCCAGCCATCGGAGACGAGCCGGTGCGAGCGCACCATCGGCTCAAGGATTTCAAAGATCCGCGCCTCAAATCGGCTCCCTTGTGCAAAGAGCATCTCGCGCAAGTCATACGGGCTTGGCGGTTTTGCGTCCGCGCCTGCATCACGCGAAAAACCTTTTGCGGTGCCGTGCACCTCAAGCCAGTCGAGGAGCGGATCTCTCCGCAGCCAATTCCGCGTCTTTGATGCGGAGACCCAGTCGCGCCACGCGGTGCGATCTCCAGGATCTGGGTTGCGCACCTCTCCCGCATCACTAGTGGTGATCGCTCGTCGACCGGTTACGGGCGGTGGCGAAGCGAGGTAGCGGCGAAGATCGTCCATCAGCGTTGCTCTTCCCCGCGTGCAATCATCGCAACGCCTCCAAGCAGCAGCAGGGCGCCGGCAATCAGACCCGCGTCGACCACCTCACCGAGGAGCCCCACGCCGAGAAGGGCGGCAACGAGGGGCTGCAAGAAGAGTGCGGCGGCGGCAACGCGCGGCGGTGCGGCAGCATAGCCGCGATACCAGAGCGACCAGCCGATCGCGGTCGCTCCAACGGCGAGATACGCAACGGCGGCGAGCGCGGCGGGCGTTGTGGCGGTGGCAAGGTTGATTCCCACAACGATCAACTCGATGAAGGCGACCGGCGCAATGAAGACGAGTGCGAGTGCAGCGGTGAGGCCAATGGCCCGGCTCGCACCGATTGCGGCAACGAGTGGTCGACCGAGTGACGAGTAGAGCGCCCAGCTTGCCCCCGCGCCAACAAGTGCGAGCATGCCGAGAAGTCGCGAAGGGTCGTCACTGTTGAGCGCATCGCTCCCTCGTAGCGAGAGGAGGAGGACGCCGCCAACTGCGAGGGCGATCCCAGCCCATGCGCGTGGCGGGATGGCAACGCCGTCGAGCAGGCGACCAAAGAGCAGCACGAAGATAGGTGTGGCCATCGTCACCACCGAACCCTCCACACCAGAGGTGAGCGCGGTGCCACCGAATTGGAGCAGCATGCTCGCTGCGGCAACAAGTGCCGCGACCCACGCGGCACGGCGTGGCACCTCTGACCATCCAGACCGAACGCCGCGCAGCCGCGCATACATGAGGAGAACGGCAACGCCAAGGGCGAGGCGGATGAGCGTGAGGGTGGCAGGAGGGATCGCCTCAAAGGTGGCGGCGGAGATGACGTAGAGGCCGCCCCAGAGTGATGCGGCAGCCGCGAGGTCGGTAGCGGGCATGCGGCCGGGCGTGGAGTGCGGTGTGCTGCCTCGGCTCATCCGCGCCAGTGTAGCCGAGTGTTGTCGCACGCTACCATTGGAGGATGACCGAGCGACTCAACGAGCGACTCACCACTCCGCACTTCAGTCCTGCAGGTGATGCGCGTGCGCCGTATGAGACGCATGGAACGAGCTTCTTGCAGTACCTGGTGCGACGCGCCGCGAAGAGCCGCATCCTCATCCCGCTCGGCACGCTGCTACGCAGTGACCGTGCCGGCGGTCCTGAGTTTGCTGGCGCACTCGCCTGCTTCGCCTACTACTGCGTTGCTGCATCAACCACCTATGGGAGCGGATATCAGCAGCCGAACTTTACAGATGAACAGATTGTGGAAGAGCGCGATCGAGAGACGGGCGTGATCGTCAGCGCAATCAACACGGGAGGTCGCCGAGAGATCGCGGCGAAGATTCGCGCCGTCCTGCCAAAGATCGGCGTCTATGAGGCGAGTGAGCGCGTACTCGGTACGACCGTGGGAATCCGCGGACTCGGCATGCCCGCGCCGTCAACTTTCGCCTTTGATGTTGACGCGGCTGGTCGCCGCGCTGGCCTCGCCGCCTGGCGCGGCACCGCCCGAGGGACCGTCACCACCGAGCTCGCCCCTTCGCTCCGCGGCAGCCGGATCCGTGCCTACGGCTCGCTCGATCTTCACGGGAGCGACGGGAGCCGCGGCCGTGCGGAGGTCACCCGCGAAGGGCTCGTCCGCGTGGGGATCCGTGATCCGCGTGGCGGCACACTGCAGCTCAACGCCCCGCTCAAGTAGCGGCACGTCGTGCGAGAATCTTGAACATGTTGAAGGCATCGCGACCGGCACCGCTTGATCCCGAGGCGATCGCCGCCGTTCGCCGCCCATTTGACGAGGCGGACATGTTCCCGCCGAAGGTCTATCACGATCAGGAGATCTTCAACTGGGAGTCCCAAGAGATCTTCCGCCACGAGTGGCGCTGCGTCGGCCGCGAAGAGGACACACCGAACGTCGGCTCCTACCGCCTCCTTGAGTTCGCTGGCGAGCAGGTGATCATCTCGCGCGGGGAAGACAACAAGCTGCACGCCTTCATCAACGCCTGCCGGCACCGCGGCGCAACGCTCATTGAGGGGCCACAGGATGGGAAGCCAGATTGCGGCGAGGCGAAGAAGATCGTCTGTCCATATCACGCCTGGGTCTACGGCCCGGACGGGAAGCTGCTCAAGGCGAAGCACACCGACGACCTAAAGCGCTTCGATCCTCGCCAGTATGACCTTGTGCCACTCCGCTGCGAGACGTGGCAGGGCTTCGTCTTCCTGACGCTCGACACATCGGCTGAACCGCTCCTCACTTACCTTGATGACCTCGTTGACGCGTTTGCGCGATTTGAGTTTGCGCCGCTGCGGCTCGCCAAGCGCGAGGTGTATGACGTTGCCGCCAACTGGAAGATCCTCGTTGAGAACTACTCCGAGTGCTATCACTGCCCTGGCGTGCATCCGCAACTTAACGCGCTGACGCCGTATGATCTTGGCGAAGACATCCCCGCGCGCGGCATGTGGAAGGGCGGCTGGCAGCCGCTCGTTGGCGATGCGCTGACCATGGGACTCGACAAGGGTTCACATGAGCGACCGTGGCTGAAGGGGATGACGGAGACCGACGCCAAGCGCATCCAGTATTTTGCCGTCTGGCCAAACCTCCTTCTCTCACTGCACCCTGACTACTTGATGGTGCACATGATCGAACCGCTCAGCCCAGGGCGATCACGCGTGGTCTGCGACTGGTTCGTCCATCCGGACACCATGAAGCTTGCAAACTACGACTTCTCTGACGCGCACGGATTCTGGGATATGACCAATCGCCAGGACTGGCACGTCTGCGAACTTCAGCAGCGCGGCACTGCATCCGCCATGCTTCCGCCGGGTCGCTACAGCGAACTTGAGGCGAGCGTCCAAGCCTTCGACCTCATGGTTGCCGACCGCTATGCGGCGGACGGGAAGCGCACTCCGCGCGGCTGGGCGGCGGGCCTCGCCCCGGGCGACATGGAGGGGATCGACTTCAGCGATCGTCAGGCGGCACGCGCCGCGATCGCGGCAAAGCTCAACGCCTCCGTCGAATCGCGCTAGGCGATCTCGTCGGTCGGCTCACCGGCTGGGTTCCCTGGGCCCTGTTCACGCCCCAAGATCTTGAAGCGCCGATCGGGAAGTTTCAGCGGCTCGCGCTCAAGTGCGGCGCGCGCCAGCAGCTCACCAACCGCAGGCGCCTGCTTGTACCCGTGACCGGATCCGCCACCGGCAATCCAAACGCGCTCGTTCTCTGGATGATGATCCAGAACGTAGTGCCACGTCAGCGTGCGCTCGTGCTGACAAGCGCGACTCTCTTTTAGCGGCGCATCCAATAACGCGGGGAAGCGAATGCCAGCGCGCTGTCGCGCGACCTGCAGCGACTCATCTGCCGCCTCGCTCGGCCACTTCGCATCCGGGTTGAATGAGCCCGCATCAAAATCAGGGCCAACCTTTGCGCCGTGTCCACTCTCATTTGGGATCCCCCAGACGCCAATGCCTGCGTCGATCCACGTTGGAATCTCTCCGCTGCTCATCCCCTTCACATCAAAGTAGGCAACGTCTCGGCGCACTGGCGTGATCTCCGCTGGCGTATCCGCACCAACAAGATCGGGAAAGAGTCCGGGGAGTGACGAACCCGCCGCCCAGACCACCGCGCCCGCGGGGATCGGTGTGCCGCTCGCGTCGAGTGCGCTGCCATCTGCAGCGGGTCGCGCGCGCCCCTGGACGAGCGTGCCGCCCGCCTGCGTGAAGGCGCGCGAAGTGGCGCGCACACCGTTGGCGGCGCGCAAGAATCCTGCGGTCGGTTCGTAGAGGACAGAGGCGAGTGCGGCGGGGCTCATCGCCGGCCATCGCTTCACCGCCTCGTCCGCGCTGATGCGCTCGTGCGGTACGCCCGCGGCGCGCAGGCGTCGCTCTGACTCCGCCTCCCAGAGTCCAAGATCGGAGACGCACCAGGCGACGCCGCTCTCAACAAAGAGCTCCTCGCCGCTCATGGCGCCGAGCGCCTTCCACGCGGCGAGTGACTTTCGCGCCCAACCGAGCAACAGCTCATCTTCGCCGTGTGCATGTCGGAAGATGCGACTGTAATCACCAGAGGTTGAGTCGCGATGTCCTGGCTCGGCCGCCTCCATCAACGTCACCGACGCGCCAAGCTTTCGCGCCAACAGCGCCGTCCAACTCCCCCACGCGCCACCACCGACTACCAGGAGATCTGGGGCGCCCCCACTTCGACCGCGCGGCGGCACGGCTACTTCTTTGAGCCGAGGGTCCGGAATCGCGAGAGGAACTCCTTGGTGCGCGGATCTTGTGGCGCATCAATCACCTGCTCCGGTGGGCCAACCTCGGCGAACTCACCCTGGTCCATGTAGTAAACGCGGTCGGCCGCCTCATGCGCAAAGTCCATCTCATGCGTCACCACGATCATGGTGCGCCCCTCATGCGCAAGGTCCGCCATCACCTTCAGCACCTCACCAACCAGCGTTGGGTCGAGCGCGCTCGTCGGCTCGTCGAAGAGGAGCACCTTCGGCTGCATGGTGAGTGCACGCGCGATCGCCACGCGCTGTCGCTGACCACCAGAGAGTCGCGAAGGATACTCATCGCGCTTCTCGCTCAGACCGACCTTTGCCAAATACTTCTCGGCAATTGTCTCCGCCTCTTTCCGGTCCATCCCCTTGACGTGCACGGGTGCTTCGACGCAGTTCTCAATCACGCTCAGGTGCGGGAAGAGGTTGAACTCCTGGAAGACCATCCCTGCACGAAGGCGCAGGTCGCGAATGCGCGCCTGACGTTCACTCCCCTCCTTGCGGAATGGGTCTGCCCCCACGGAGACTCCGTCAATCTCCACCAGTCCATCCGTTGGGTCCTCCAGGAAGTTGAGGCTGCGCAGGAAGGTGCTCTTCCCCGATCCGGAGCGCCCAAGGATGCAGACCGTCTCCCCTGGCCAGACGGTGATGGAGGCGCCGCGAAGCACATGATTCTCTCCGAACCACTTCGCAATGTTCGTGGCCTTGAGCACGGGCTCAGCGCCCGGCTTCACCAACACGCCCGGCTTCTCTGCCGGATGCAGCTGATGCACGTGCGAACGTTCGGCGTTCACGTTGGCGCTCATCCCTTGCTCTCCTTGTTGCGATCGCCCGCGGCGAGTCGCTTCTCAATGCGGTTCTGGAAGGTGCTGAAGATGATCGTGAGCGCCCAGTAGATCATGGCGGCGATCATGAAGGTCTGCAGCGTCTTGAACTCTTTCTGGCCGACATTGCGCGCACGCCAGACGATCTCCTGCAACGCAACGGTCGAGGCGAGCGCCGAGTCTTTCAACATGGCGACAAAATCGTTGCCAATGGCTGGAACGATGATGCGGAAGGCTTGTGGTGCAACGATGCGTACGAAGGCGGTGCGTGAGGACATTCCGAGTGCCGCTGCCGCCTCACGCTGACCGAGTGGCACCGCCTGGATCCCAGCGCGGAAGATCTCCGTCATGTAGGCGCCGTAGTTCATGCCCAGCGCACCAATCGCGCAGAAGATTGGGTCGAGGATGATCCCAACTTGCGGCAGCGCCAGGTACCAGACGAGCAGTTGCAAGAGGAGTGGGGTCCCGCGGAAGAAACTGACGTAGAACGACGCGATCGCGTTGACGATGGCATTTGACGAGAGTCGTCCGAGCGCCCCAAGTGCGGCGAGCAGCGTTGCCACAACAATCGACGCTGCGGAAACGATCAGCGTGAGCCCGATGCCCTCAATAATGAATGGGGTGGCCCGCCCAATGAAGTCGATCTCCACATTGAGCGAGACGACCATGAACGCCGCCAGGAGGGCAATGAGGAAGCCCCAACCGAGTCGGAAACGGAGCTGCCAGCGTGATGCGCGTCGAGCTTCGTCCGCGGCGACCGCCTGCGCGAGTGCCCGTGCGTCTTGCTCCACCGCTCCCCCCTTACGTTACGTGACCGATTTCACGCGACCTGATGGATTTGGGGGAGCCGCAGATTTCCCTGCGACTCCCCCGGTGCGCATTCGGCGCCGTGCGCCGAGGTGAACCTTACGGCTTGCTGATGTCGCGACCGACGTGCGTCATCGCGAAGCCGGAGAGCGTGCCGTCCTCATGCATCTCTGCAACGATCGCGTTCAACGCGTTCAGCATGGATGCGGTTGGAAGGCCGCTCTTATCCAGAGCAAACGAGATCTGGCCTGCAAAGTTCGGATCCTCGTTCAAGAAGCGAAGCTTCCCGTCCGACTCCTTGATGGCGTTCTCAATGAACTCACGGCTCTGTGCCATGGCATCCCAGTCGTTCGTTCGACCGGCGAGATACGCCTCGATGCAGTTGTAATCCGTTGGGTACGTCTTCAACTTGGCACCTTCAGGTGCCGCGTTGTACTGGATCACGACGGTGCTCTCTGCGAACCCGCCCTCGATCCAGGTGGAGTGCGTGGTGCTCTCACCTGCGCAGATCGTCTTGCCAGCAAGATCAGCAACCGTGGTTGCCGTCGAATCTGTTGGGACGAGCAGGTAACCCGACTCGTAGAAGTACGGATCGGCAAAATCAACCACCATGGCGCGCTCTTCCGTCTGGGTCATGGAGCCGATGGAGATATCCCATCGTCCGCCCCAGTTGCCGGCGGTGATCGCGGACCAGTCTGGCGTTGCCCACTCAATCTCCACGCCGAGTCGCTTGGCGACTTCGCGTGCGGTGTCCGAGTCAAAGCCTACGTACTCACCGTTCGCGTCAAGTGACGAATACGGTGGATAGGCAGGGTCGGTGGAGACGACAAGCGTGCCCGTGTCGCAGACCTTCCAGAGAAGGGTGCCGGTCACATCCTCGCCGAGGGCGAGCGCCTGTGCGCAGTAGGAGCCTTCTGGGAAGCGGGCCTCTGTGCTCGCTACCGGCTCAGTTGCACCGCCGCAGGCGCTCGCCACAACGGCGGCTCCAGCGATCAGCGCAAGGAGTGCTGACTTGATTCGCATCTCGTGCACCTCACATACATCCGGCCCGAGCGCCCTGCGGGCGCCCGTGCACCGTCCAACAATCATCCCACCGCACGCTCGTGCGGGCTAGACCGGTTGCGGAGCGTGCCGCGTGCGGGGGAGGCTGCTGCCGTAGGATTCACGCGTGAGCACGCGTGCCGCTCCCGGGGAGATCCAGAGCGTCCTCGGGCCGATCGCGCCTGGCGACCTCGGCTTCACCCTCCCCCACGAGCACACCAAGGTGACCCTCTGGCACATCCAGGGGCGTTGGGACTACTGGGAGCTGATCGGCGAAGAGCCGCGAATCGTTGAGGAACTCTCCGCATACAAGGCGGCAGGTGGGCGGGCGCTTGTCGACCTCACCCTAGATGGGATCGGCAGGGATCTCCCACGACTCGCACATCTGGCCAAAGCGACGGGGTTGCACATGATCGGCGGGTCTGGCTGGTACCGCACCGCCTACTACCCGCCCGAAGCTCGCATCGACACACGGAGCACTGATGACCTTGCCGACGAGATCGTCCAAGAGTTC
>Ga0222712_10001129_pt1 | contig 34209 bp, 21 predicted proteins | sample C33_657DmetaG_FD_165043 | JGI IMG/M metagenome (GOLD analysis project Ga0222712, IMG submission 165043) | Estuarine water microbial communities from San Francisco Bay, California, United States - C33_657D | ecosystem: Environmental > Aquatic > Marine > Unclassified | place: USA: California...
ATCTTCGTCTCGAGTAGCTGTGCCACTACTACCTTGATGCGGTCTGCAACTTTATCGCTGCGGTGATTCTTTCCCATTTAATTACCCAATCAGCCTTAAGCGCGCTTCTTCTCTTGCATCTCGAAGACCTCAATGATGTCTCCGACCTGAAGGTCAGCACCCTTACCTACGCCGATACCGCACTCAAAGCCCTCGCGGACTTCAGTTGCATCATCCTTAAATCGCTTGAGCGATTCGATGGTGACGCTTTCGGCAATCGTTGCACCGGCACGGATAACGCGAGCCTTAGCGTTACGACGGATGATTCCGTTGGTAACGATAGAACCTGCGATTGTTCCAACCTTTGATGACTTGAAGAGATCGCGGACCTCTGCGTTACCCAATACAACCTCTTCGAACTCTGGCTTAAGGAGGCCCTTAAGTGAGAGCTCAATCTCTTCGATTGCGTTGTAGATAACTGAGTAGAAGCGAACTTCGACGCCTTCTTGATCGGCGAAGATAGCTGTCTGTGGCTCTGGCTTAACGTTAAAGCCGATAACAACAGCAGTTGATGCAGATGCAAGAGTGATATCGCTCTTGGTAATTGCACCGACGCCACGGTGGATAACGCGAAGATCAACTTCAGCTCCGACATCGAGCTGCATAAGTGCATCTTCGAGCGCTTCCACAGAACCAGATACGTCGCCCTTGAGAATAAGGTTGAGCGTAGAGATCTTGGACTGTTCCATGAAGTCTTCGAGAGATACCTTCTTGCGAGCCTTTGCCAGCTGAGCATTGCGCTCTGCTGCCTGACGTTTCTCAGCAATCTGACGAGCAGTACGGTCATCTTCTGCAACAAGGAATGTATCGCCAGCATTTGGCACGGAGGTAAATCCGAGCACCTGTACTGGACGAGATGGTCCTGCCTCAGTGACATTCTCACCCTGCTCATCGAGCATTGCACGAACGCGACCAAATGAACCACCGGCGACGATTGCATCTCCGACCTTCAAAGTACCGCGCTGAACAAGCACGGTAGCAACTGGTCCACGACCGCGATCGAGGTGAGCTTCAATTGCAACACCACGAGCATCATCTTCTGCGATTGCACGAAGATCAATTGCAGCATCTGCGGTGAGCAAGATTGAGTCGATAAGTGCATCGACGCCCTCGCCCTTCTTGGCAGAGACGTTTACGAAGATTGTGTCTCCTCCGTACTCCTCAGCGATGAGGTTGTACTCGGTGAGCTGCTGGCGGACCTTATCTGGGTTAGCGCCTTCCTTATCAATCTTGTTCACTGCAACAACGATTGGGACGTCAGCTGCTTGAGCGTGGTTAAGCGCTTCAATTGTCTGAGGCATGATTCCATCATCGGCTGCAACAACGAGAACTGCGATATCTGTAACCTTTGCACCACGAGCACGCATAGCGGTAAACGCCTCGTGACCTGGTGTATCGATAAAGGTGATCGCGCGGTTGATGCCATCGTGATCATGGTGGATCTGGTAAGCACCGATGTGCTGTGTGATTCCACCTGCTTCACCCTTAATTACCTCAGTCTTACGGATTGCATCCAAGAGCGATGTCTTTCCGTGATCGACGTGACCCATAACAGTGACAACTGGTGGGCGGGCAACGAGATCATCTGGATTCATATCTTCTAGCTCTTGCGCTAGATCGATATCGAAGTCCTGCAATAGCTCGCGATCTTCATCTTCTGGAGAAACAATCTCGATCTGATACTTAAGCTGTGCACCAAGAATTTCGAATGTATCTGCATCAACAGATTGCGTTGCAGTAACCATCTCACCAAGGTGAAACAACGCTGAAACTAGCGCTGCTGGATCTGCACCAATCTTCTCTGCGAAATCTGCAAGAGATGATCCACGGCGCATGCGAATCTTTGTATTTCCATCACCGTGAGGAATAACTGCTCCACCAAGTTGTGGTGCCTGCATATTGTCGAACTCTTCGCGCAACGCTTTACGTGACTTCTGCTTACGCTTTGAAGACTTGCCCTTACCAAATGCTCCCGCTGCAGATCCGCGGCCGCCGGGTGCTCCACCTGGACGACCTGGACCGCCGGGGCGTGGTGCTCCACCAGTTGATGGACCTGAGTTGCGATATGGACCCGATGCAGCTTGTGCACCTGCTCCACCTGGACGTGGTGCAAAACCTGGACGCGCTGGACCACCGGCACCGGCTGGACGTGGCGCTCCTGGACGAGCGGCGAAACCTGGACGAGGCGCGCCTGGTCGTGGTGCACCGGGACGAGCAGCTCCCATTGGTCGCTGTGGTGGACGTGGAACTGCGCCACCTGTTGAGAATGGATTGTTTCCTGGACGTGGTGGACGTGGAACCGCCGCACCTGCAGAGAATGGATTATTTCCTGGACGTGGTGCACCTGGAACTGGAGGAGCTGCAGGCGTTGCAGGAGTTGCCGGTGCATCTGGAGTTGCTGTGTATGCAGCAGCTGCAGCTGATGCTGCCTGCTCTGCCTCACGTGATGCCTTCAGCGCTGCAAGATCAACTCCGAGCTCTGCTGCAAGTTCTGCGGCAAGCTCTGGATTTACCTCTGACTTCTTTGGCGCTGCCGCCTTCTTAGCTGCCGCCTTCTTAACAGGCTTCTTCTCTTCAGCTGGCTTTGCATCTGGATAGAGCGCAATTAACTTGCGAGCAACCGGTGGCTCTACTGTTGAAGAAGCAGATCGGACGAATTCGCCGAGTTCTTGTAACTTAGCAAGGACTTCCTTGCTTTCCATACCGAGTTGTTTTGCCAACTCATGTACACGGACCTTTGACACATTTCTCCTGTCTTGGCCCGCATAAAAATTTGTGGGATGCGAGCCCTAGTTGTCGAACCTCATGATGTGAACGAGCTCATTTTTGCTTCATATCTTTCGCATCCATTTCTTTACATATTCACCGCGAATATGTTGATTAACAGGGGTGAGTCTACCGAAACACCCATTAATTTCCTATTCCGCTACCCATTATTCCACGGTGGGAGCGTCTGGGTGGATATCAATACGCCAGCCAGTCAATCGTGCGGCGAGGCGAGCATTCTGCCCATCCTTGCCGATTGCGAGAGAGAGCTGATAATCCGGGACAACCACCTTCGCCGAACGCGCCTCGAGGTCGACAATCTCAACCCTGCTCACCTTCGATGGGGCGAGAGCATGAGCGACATACTTAGCTGGATCTTCATCGTAATCAACGATGTCAATCTTCTCGCCGTTGAGCTCATCCATTACTGCGCGAGCACGTGCACCCATGGGGCCAATGAGTGAACCCTTTGGGGATACGCCAGCGCGGTGTGTGCGAACTGCAATCTTGGTGCGATGGCCCGCTTCACGAGCAACGCCCATAATCTCAACGATTCCATCTTTCACCTCAGGAACTTCGAGGGCAAAGAGCTGCTTCACAAGGCCAGGGTGGCTACGAGATAACATGATCTCAGGGCCCTTCATTCCTTGCTTTACCTCAACTACAAAACACTTAATACGTGCACCGTGCTCATAAACCTCACCTGGAACCTGCTCCTGTGGAGGGATGCGACCTTCGATGCGACCAAGATTGACATTGACCATCTTTGGATCGCGACCTTGTTGAATAACGCCAGAGATTACATCGCCTACAGAAGTGGTGAACTCCCCCACAATCTCAGCATCATTTGTTGCACGCATCGCCTGCTTAATCACTTGGCGGGCAGTTGAGGTTGCAACCCGTCCAAATCCATCAGGTGAATCTACTTCCTCTGCAATCTTCTCGCCGAGTTCGTTAAATGCGGGAATAATTATTTGAATCTCGCCAGTTTCGCGATTGAGGCGCGCTTGGGCATAACGATTAGGTTCATGGCCCTGGTTATAGGCGGTCAAGACTCCGACTTCAATCGCTTGAATCAATTGCTCAAGCGACATTCCCTTTTCATTGGTAAGGGCGACGAGCGCTTCCATCTCTACATGCATTAGTTCTCGTCCTTTCGGTTAAATTCAATTTCTACAACAGCGCGCTTGATATCTGCGAGCAGGATGGTTACATCCTTCGTCACCTTCTTCTCAACGACAGAGAGGGTCACATCGAGATCAGTATTTGATGTGATTCGACCTGTGACGACAACGCCATCGTTCTGTGTGACTTTGAGCAGACGTGAGACATTCTTGGTGAAGTGGCGCGGAAGGGTAAGTGGGCGGTCGATTCCAGGCGACGTCACTTCAAGAGTAAATGGTGTTTCACCCATAAATGGAGCCTCATCGACTAGCTCTGAGACGAGCTTGGATGCGACAGTTACTTGATCGAGATTGAGGGCAGCTTCACCATCGACGATGACTGTAACGATGCGGTGGTTGCCAGGTGAGACAACGTTGATATCTTCAAGGTAGTAACCAGCTTCTTGTAGCGCTGGAGTAATAAGTTCTGCGATCTGGTCTTTAAGGGCCATTGCCTTGCCGTCCTATTCTATTGTTATTTAATTTTTCATCTTGGTGCTGTTGGTACGGAGCACAATTTACTCTATGTAAAGCGAGTATCCAAGTCGCAGAATCAGCAGCCCCGTAACAATCAGGTAGAAGATACGGACGAAGCCCGAGCCCTTCTTAATCGCAACATGCGAGCCCGCATACCCACCAGCGAGATTGGCAATAGCGAGGAAGAGACCGATCTTCCAAAGGATGCCAACGCCCAACCCGACAACAATGATTGAGGCGAGGTTGGTCATCGCATTGACAACTTTGGCAATTGCTGAAGCTCCGACAAATGCAAAGCCCATTACGGCAACGAGGAAGATCATCAACAAAGTACCTGTGCCTGGGCCGATCAATCCATCGTAGAAGCCGATAACGAATGCAGCAGCGCCACCGATATACATCAACTTCTTCTGGGAATGCTTCTCTACTTGAACCTTGCCGAGATCAGGTTTGACTAAGGTATAGATAAAGATTGCAATCATCATAAAGAAGATTGCGCTCTTAAAGCTCTGAGCGGAGATATTTGAGGCAAGGAGCGCTCCACAGCAGGATCCAATGAATGCTGGAATAACCATCGCAATCAATAACTTGGGATCGGTCTTAATCGATTTACGATATTTAAGAGCCGCAGTCGATGTGCCGAAGAAGGCAGCAGTCTTGGAGGTTCCCACAACGGCAACTGGGTTGTTGTTGGGAAAAGCTAAGAGCATCGCTGGCGTTTGGATCAGACCTCCCCCGCCTGCAATTGCATCGACAAATCCAGCGGAGAACATCGCAAGGAAGAGCAGTACGACTGTTACGGTGGAGAGGTCGTAGAACACGTTACTTAATTGAAGCTAACGTCTCTGCAATAGCATCTACCGCGCGCGCAACCGGCACTTCTGACTTCTCACCGCTCTTGCGAACACGTACTTCAACGTTGCCCTGTTCAAGGGCCTTACCAACAACCACAATCATTGGAATACCGATGAGCTCAGCATCCTTAAACTTCACACCTGGGCTTGTGCCACGTCGATCATCGAGCATGACCGAGATTCCGCGAGCTTCAAGATCTGTCGCAATCTTCTCCGCTGCATCAAAGAGTGAGTCATCCTTTCCGGCAACAACAAGATGGATCTTTGCAGGTGCAACTTCAACCGGCCATGCGAGCCCGATCTCGTCATGAGTCTGTTCTGCAATTGCGGCAACGGCGCGTGAAACACCGATTCCATATGAGCCCATCGTGACTACCTGGCTCTTGCCATTCTGATCAAGAACAGTGAGATTCAGGGCATCTGCATACTTACGGCCAAGTTGGAAGATATGGCCAATCTCAATAGCGCGATCGATCACCACAGCGGTATCGCAACGTGGGCAGGAATCGCCTTCGCGGACAACAACAGCTTCGATATAGTGATCAACCTCAAAGTCGCGACCAGTAACCACATTGAGCGCGTGCTTATCCTTCACATTTGCACCCGTGACCCATGATGTTCCTGGAGCAATTCGTGGATCGGCATAGACAGTGATGCCATTCTTCTTTGCATCCTGTGGACCGATATAACCCTTGACGAGACCTGGAAACTTTGCAAAGTCTGGCTCTTCAAAGACACAAAGTTCATTAACCCCTGGCATATTTGCTTGCAGACGCTTGAGGTCAACCTCGCGATCTCCAGGAACGAGAACAGAGATCGCAGTTGTATCGGCCATCAACATCACATTCTTTAGCGTCGAGGCTCCAACGTATCCCCCGCCAAACTTTGAATTCAAGAGTTCTACGAGTGAATCAATTGTGGGTGTATTTGGTGAATCAAATACCTCAAGGGCGGCAACACCTGATGCATCAGCGGGTGCAACCTTGGTTGTCATAGCTTCAACATTTGCTGCATAACCACAGCTTGGGCAGAGAACGTATGTGTCCTCACCGGTTGGGCAGGGAGCGAGAAATTCCTCAGATGAAGATCCGCCCATCGCGCCTGCAACAGCAGAAACAATGTTGTATTTCATTCCAAGGCGATCAAAGGTCTTGATATAGGCAGCGCGATGCTTATGATAAGACTCAACAAGGCCTTCATCGGTGAGATCGAATGAGTATGAATCCTTCATCACAAACTCTCGACCACGGATGATTCCTGAACGTGGACGAGCTTCATCACGATACTTTGTCTGAATCTGATAGAGCGAGAGTGGAAGATCCTTATATGAGGAGTACTCGCCCTTGACCATCAAGGTAAACATCTCTTCATGTGTTGGACCTAAAAGGTAATCAGTGCCCTTGCGATCTTGGAGGCGGAATAAATCTGGGCCGTACTCTGTCCAACGATTGGTCTGCTCATATGGATCCTTAGGCAGCATCGCTGGGAAGTGAACCTCTTGAAAGCCAGCTGAATCCATCTCTTGGCGAACGACATTCTCAATATTGCGAAGAGTGATCACACCTAGTGGCAACCATGAGTAGATGCCTGCAGCTACGCGACGAATATATCCCGCACGGACTAATAAACGGTGGCTCGGGACCTCAGCATCAGCTGGGTCATCACGGAGGGTGCGGAGGAATAAGGTAGACATACGCAACATGGGCGCGAGCCTACCCGAGAACTAAGAAGTTACGACGGAAGGTTCGCCGGAAGCGACTCCTGCGGCTTCCATCTCTTCTGCAAGACGCATCGCCTCTTCGATGAGAGTCTCAACAATCTGCGCCTCTGGAACAGTCTTAATGACCTGGCCCTTCACAAAGATCTGACCCTTCCCGTTACCTGATGCAACTCCAAGATCTGCTTCGCGAGCCTCACCTGGGCCATTAACAACGCAGCCCATCACAGCAACGCGCAATGGAACGGTCATTCCCTGTAATCCTGCCTGGACCTTCTCTGCCAATGTGTAGACATCGACTTGTGCGCGACCGCATGAGGGACATGAAACGATCTCGAGCTTACGTTGGCGAAGATTGAGTGATTCAAGAATCGACATTCCCACCTTGATCTCTTCAACTGGTGGCGCAGAGAGTGAGACGCGAATAGTGTCGCCGATACCTTCGGCAAGAAGGATTCCAAAAGCTGTGGCAGATTTAATTGTGCCCTGGAAGATTGGACCAGCTTCAGTCACACCGAGGTGCAATGGGTAGTCACACTGTGCAGCCAAGAGGCGATAGGCATTGACCATCGTCACTGGATCATGATGCTTTACCGAGATCTTGATATTGCTAAAGCCATGCTCTTCAAAGAGTGAAGCCTCCCAGAGCGCAGATTCTGCCAAAGCTTCTGGAGTTGCCTTTCCATACTTAGCAAGAAGTCGTGGGTCGAGCGAACCAGCGTTGACGCCGATGCGGATTGGAATACCGGCATCTCCTGCAGCCTTAGCAACTTCCTTCACCTTGTCATCAAATTGCTTGATATTTCCAGGGTTTACTCGGACAGCAGCACACCCTGCATCAATAGCGGCGAAGATGTACTTCGGCTGGAAGTGAATATCTGCAATTACTGGAATCTGTGACTTCTTTGCAATGTGCTTTAAAGCATCTGCATCATCTTGTGATGGAACTGCAACGCGCACAATCTGGCAGCCAGCTGCTGTGAGCTCTGCGATCTGCTGCAAAGTTGCATTGACATCAGAGGTCAAGGTTGTGCACATCGATTGAACGCTGACCGGAGAGTCAGAACCAACACCCACATTGCCCACCATCAGTTGCTTCGTCTTACGACGTGGAGCAAGTGGCTTAAGAGGGGCGCTTGGAATTCCGAGATCTACCATGTTGCGTATTCTGCCCGAAAATTAAAGATTGAGCGAGACAGGATTGAAGATGTCGGCAATAACTAGAATCACGGTGAGAATTCCCAACAGAACCACGACTACTCCAGTGATAGGTGTTAGCACATTCACATCAATCGGAGCTGGGCGAGGCTTCTTTCGAAGGCGGGCCGCGAGAGCGCGAACTTCATCTGCAATCGCTACCGCCATGTGGCCGCCATCGAGCGGCAAGATCGGAAGAAGGTTGAAGATTCCCACGAATACATTGAGGCTTGCCACCAATAAGATAAAAGTTGTAAGTCGCTCATTTCCGTTGAGCTTCTCACTTCCTACCGCCTCACCCGATACGCGAGCTGCACCCACCACACCAACAAGGCCATTCGGGTCGCGCTCTTCATTCATAAAAGTTTGACGGAAAAGTTGTGGCACCTTCGTAGGAAGAGCGATGAGAGATTTCACAGATTCCTTCGTCAAGAACCAGGTTGCACGACCTGCCTGGCTCGTTGATTCGAAGATGCCATCTCTCTCGGTACCGAGCGCTGAGACGACTCCTAAGATGTAGCGCTTAGCCTCTTCATTGTAGGAAGGAGCTGCTGTGACGGTGAGCTTCTCGCCATTGCGTAAAACTTCAAAGCGAAGCTCGGCACCTTTTGAGTCGGCGATCTGCTTAACATCTACCGACCATTCCTCAACGGCCTTTCCATTGATAGAGAGAATCTCATCGCCTGCCTTAAATCCAGCAGCTTCTGCAACTGAGTTCTCACTCACCTGAGCAATCGTGGGCGTCAAGGTTGTGTAGCCAACTGCGAAGAAGATAGAGAAGATGAGTAAGAAGCCGATCATAAAGTGGGCCGTCGATCCTGCCCCGAGCACGATAAGTTTCTTGAGCGAAGATGCGCGGATAAAGGCGCGATCTTCTTCACCGGCAGGCATCTCATCGCCAGGTGTCATACCCTCAATACGACAGTAACCACCTGCAGGAATGGCTTTAATTCCATACTCTGTCTCACCACGAGTAACCGACCAGATGCGACGGCCAAAGCCAACGAAGAACTCGGAGACGCGCATTCCAAATTTACGTGCAGTCAAGAAATGTCCAAGCTCGTGAAACATCACTGATGTGAGGAGAGCGAGAACAAATGCGATGATGCCGAGAATTTCCATTATGAAGCTACCTTTGCAATATGGGCCGAAGTTGCCTTTCGAGCATCCTCTTCTATAGCACTGACATCTGAGAGATCTCTAAGAGTTGGGATTGAACCCCTCTCATACTGGGCAACTATCGCCTCAACCGTCGGAATAATCTCTGTGAATTTAACCTTGCCTGATATGAAGGCATCAACAGCAACTTCATTTGCTGCATTAAAGATGGCAGGCAACGCTCCCCCAACAGAACCACAATGGCGAGCAAGAGCAACTGCAGGAAAGCGCTTGCTATCAATCGGTGCAAAGTTCCACGTTGAAGCTTTGCTCCAATCAATCGGAGCTGTGACACCCGGTGTGCGATTCGGGTAGTTGATCGCAAGGGCGATTGGTCCCTTCATATTGGGAGGTGAGGCCTGTGCAATCGTTGAGCCATCCTGATATTCCACCATTGAGTGCACGATTGATTGGGGATGAATCACCGCTTCAATCTGTGAAAATGGCAGTTGGAATAGGTGATGCGCCTCGATAATTTCAAGACCTTTATTCATAAGCGTTGCAGAGTTAATCGTGACGACTTGACCCATAGCCCACGTTGGATGAGCAAGGGCCTCATCTAGCGTTACTCCAGATAAATCTTCACGGTCGCGAAATGGCCCACCGCTTGCAGTTAATATCAACTTTGAAATATCGGATGCCTGATTGCCTTGAAGGCACTGCCAGATGGCAGAGTGCTCTGAATCCACAGGAAGAATCTGATTCTCTTTCGCAAGTGGCATGACGAGCTCTCCACCTGCAACGAGTGACTCTTTATTGGCAAGTGCTAATTGATTTCCCGCCTTGATTGCGGCAAGCGTTGGGCCGAGTCCAATAGAGCCGGTGATGGCATTGAGAACAACATCGCACTTGATTGCCGCAATCTCGGTAGATGCATTTGCGCCATCAATAACTGAAACCCCAGGAAGGGCAGCTTTAATCACATCCGCGTTATTGATAACGCCAACAGTGGCTACCTTGTACTTCTTAGCCTGCGCAATGAGAAGCTCAGGGTTTGATCCTGCAGCAGTAATCGCCACCACTTCAAAGAGTTCTGGGTGAGAATCGACAATCTCAAGTGCTTGAACACCGATAGAGCCAGTGGAGCCGAGAATTACAAGGGAGCGCTTCATTTAACTGCGCGCTTACGTCCCACGATCTGTCCGAGAATGACAACAGCGAGAGCGATGATAAACATTGCAGAGCCGATGACATTTGCCTGCGGTGGGATTCCACGAGCTGCTGAGACATAGACGAACTTAGGGAAAGTTGTCATCGTGCCAGAGTTGAAGTTTGTGATGATGAAATCATCGAAAGATAGGCTGAAGGCCAGAAGTGCAGCACCTGCAATACCAGGAGCGACTAATGGGAGCGTTACGCGACGGAAGGTCTCGACCTCATTTGCATAGAGATCCATTGCAGCCTGCTCAAGACGTGGGTCAAGGCTTGCGATTCGAGCCTTCACAGTGACAACAACGAATGAGATACAGAACATCACATGGGCAATCACCGTTGGCCAGAAACCTGGGTTGATTTTCAGTGTGAGAAAGAGTGAGAGCATCGATGCACCGAGGACGATCTCTGGTGTTGCCATAGGCAAGAAGATCAACAAGTTGGTGGTGGAACGTCCACGGAACTTATGGCGACCGATTGCAAATGCAATCATCGTGCCGAGAATTGTGGAGAAGAGGGTAGCTAAGAAGCCAATCTTGATGGAGTTACTGAGAGCGGTACAAACTTCTGGAGCGCCACATGGGTTCATCCAGTTATCGAAGGTAAAGCCCTTCCAGATGAGGTTTGAGCGACCGCCATCATTAAATGAGAATGCGACTGTATATCCCACCGGGATAAGAAGATAGGTAAATGCAATGACCGCATAGATGCGGATGAGGTTGCGCTGGAACCAGCGAGATACGGTTCTCATACCAACTCCTCCGTTCCAGCCTTACGGATATAGACAGAGACAAGTACCAAGATTGCGGCCATTAAGGTAAATGAGAGAGCTGCTGCAGTTGGGTAATCAACAATCTTAAAGAAGCGAGATTCGATGACGTTTCCGATCATCTTTGTCTGCGGGCTTCCAAGAATTGCCGCGTTGACGTAATCGCCGGCTGCTGGAATAAAGGTAAGAAGTGTTCCAGCAACAACGCCCGGCATTGAAAGCGGCAGAGTCACCTTACGAAATGTTGTAATGCCATTTGCATAGAGATCTCCAGATGCCTCAAGGGTGCGAGGATCAATGCGGTCAATCGATGCATAGAGCGGCAGCGTCATAAATGGTAGGAAGTTATATGTCATACCAGCCACGACAGCAAAGGCGGAAGAGGTCAAGGTCGTTGAAGGCGCGATGATGTGAAGATCTCGTAAGAATGGAACAACAACACCTTGTTCGCCAAGGATCTGCTTCCAAGCAATTGTGCGGAGCAGAAAGGATGTAAAGAATGGCGCGACGACAAGAACGAGGAGAACGTTTTTATACTTTCCGGCCTTAAATGCAATTGCATATGCCAATGGATATGCAATTGCAAGCGCGGCAACTGTTGCAATTGCTGCATAGAGAAATGAACGACCAAACTGCTCTTTATTTTCTAAGAAGGCATCGAGGTAGTTAGCCCAACGAAGCGTCTGCTCGTATTCGCCTGTATCTCCACCAGCGATCGGTGTCTGGGTAGAGGTCTGCGCCAGGTTTGCGATAGGCCAGATGAAGAAGGTAAAGAGAAAAGCTATTCCTGGAAGAAGGAGTAGATAAGGAGTACGTGGATTTGAAATCCCTGACTTACTCATCATCCTCGATGATCTCTTCTGGATTTACTTCAGTACCAGCTTCTGCATCTTCATCTCCACGGAGGGCGAATGTAAATCCAGCCTCCCATGAGATGTTGACATCTTCACCCACGTTAAATGGAGCGACGCCATCATCATTTTGCTCAAAGACCATGAGCTCTTGTCCCCAAGGCATCAATACCTGGTACTGAGTGGAGACTCCGATATAGGAAACATCTTCAATCTTGCCACCGCTCAAGATATTTCCTGAGGTAGGTGTTGCAAGGCGTGAGATACGGAACTTCTCTGGGCGAATACCGGCCAAAATAGAGTTATCAACCGCGTGTGAGCGGTTCTTCGCTAATGAGATCTTCTGACCGAAGAGCTCAACGACGTGGTTATCTCCATCGTTGCCGGTGATAGTTCCCTTGATGAGGTTTGACTGGCCAAGGAAGTTAGCAACAAATGCTGTCTTTGGATTGTCATATAAATCGGCTGGTGAACCGAGTTGTTCGATCTCGCCCTCATTCATCACTGCGATGGTATCGGCCATAGTCATGGCCTCTTCCTGGTCGTGTGTGACGTGAACGAATGTCAGACCTACTTCCTTCTGAATCCACTTGAGCTCAATCTGCATCTGACGACGAAGCTTGAGATCAAGAGCGCCCAATGGCTCATCAAGGAGCAAGAGTGCAGGGCGGTTAACGATTGCGCGCGCGAGAGCGATGCGCTGTTGCTGACCACCTGAGAGCTGTGTTGGCTTACGTGAAGACAAGTGAGAAAGCTCTACCAGATCGAGAGCCTTCTCCACTTGTTCCTTCACATCTTTAATTCCACGTCGACGAAGACCAAATGCGATGTTCTCAAAGATAGTCAGATGAGGAAAGAGCGCATAGTTCTGGAAGACGGTATTGATTGGACGCTGATATGGCTTAGTGAAAGTGATATCAGTGTTACCAAGGGAGATTGTTCCCTTGGTTGGCTCTTCAAGGCCGGCGACCATTCGAAGAGTGGTGGTCTTTCCGCAACCTGAAGGTCCAAGCAATGCAAAGAACGAACCTTCTGGAATTGTTAATGAGAGATCATTAACTGCAGTGAAATCACCGTAACTCTTTGAAACGTGATCAATACGTAGGTCGCCGCGCGCTGAAGAGATTCCTGACAACTTAGTTACCAGCAGCCTTTTGGAAGGCCTCTGTCCAAGCAGATTCCTCCGCAGGTGTAAGCGCCTTGAAGACATTAAGTCGTGAGAGTGTCTTCTCTGTTGGGAAGATGTACTCAGACTTTGCAAGCTCTGGGTCGAACTTCGCCATCTCTTCTTGAGCGCCCTTAACTGGGGTTACGTAGTTAACGTAAGCAGCAACTTCAGCTGCAACAGCTGGGTCGTAGTAGTAGTTGATGAGAGTCTCAGCGTTCTTCTTACCCTCAGCAGTAGCTGTTGATGGGATAAGGAAGTTATCGCCTGAGATTGTTCCGCCTGACTCTGGGATAGCGAAGTCAAACTTGCCTTCATTCTCATTTGAGAGCTGGAAGAGATCGCCAGCCCATGCGATAACAGCTGTTGCGTCTCCTGAGATGAGATCTTCCTTGTACTCATTACCCTTAACGCCACGGATCCATCCATCAGCAATCTTCTTCTCAAGGAAGTCAACTGCATTCATAAACTGATCTTCTGTCACTGTGGTGATATCCACGCCCTGTGAGAGAAGGATGACGCCGATGGTGTCGCGCATCTCTGAGAGAACGATGATCTTTCCCTTGTTTTGAGGTGTCCATAGATCATCAACAGACTTCATGCCCTTTGGGTTTACAGCTGTGTTCCAGCCGAGTCCTGCCATGATGCTCTGATAGGTAAGTGAGCTGTCGCGGTTTGGATCAAATGAAGGGGATGCAAGTGAATCAAGGATGTTCTTTGCATTTGGAATATTTGCCTTATCAAACTTCTGTGTGTAACCAAGACGGATGAAGCGAGCTGCCATCCAATCTGTTGGTGTAATGATGTCGTAACCGATGTCCTCGCCTAGCTTGAGCTGGCCCTGAACCTTGCCGAAGAACTCATCGTTATCGTTGATATCTTCTGAATAGACTGCATCGATACCGAACTTCTCTTTAAATGCTTCAAGAGTTGGGTACTTATTACCTGATTCATCTACATCTAAGTAGAGAGTCCAGTTCGCCCAGCGAACTGAGTTAGCGGCATCTGCGCCTCCACCTGAGCCGCATGAAGCGAGCGCCGATGCACCAGCTACAGCGCCAGCGCCGGCAAGAACTGCACGACGTGATACGCGAGAGTTGAGAATAGAACGTGCTTCTGGAGAGAGTGGTTTTTTAGCCATGCGGTGAGGCTCCTTTTTGATGTGCCGGTACAAGGGACGGTTTTGCAGGGCTCATTATGTAACCCAATTGCCCCCAAGGCCAAACTTAAATGAGAGGTTTCTCGCCGCTAATTTTCTAGGCGTTGAGGTTGGTCATCACATGCTTGATACGGGTGTAATCCTCGAAACCATAGCTGGAGAGGTCCTTGCCATATCCGCTGCGCTTATATCCCCCGTGAGGCATCTCGGCCACGAGTGGGATATGGGTATTGATCCAGACACAGCCAAAGTCAAAGGCCTTCGCCATTCTCATAGCGCGGCCATGGTCCTTGGTCCAGACCGATGAGGCCAAGCCGTAATCGACGCCATTGGCCATCGCAACTGCCTCTGCCTCATCCTTAAACTTCTGGATGGTAATGACAGGTCCAAAGATCTCGGATTGGATCAGCTCATCGCCCTGCTTGAGATCTGCAATAACGGTAGGTGCGATGAAGTAGCCAGGAAGCCCTGATGGCTTTCCGCCAGCAACGACGCGAGCATGTGATGGCACGCGTGAGATAAAGCCTGTGACTCGTTCAAATTGGTTGGCATTATTAACTGGGCCCACGAGAACATCTTCATCTGGCATACCCATTGCAATCTGATTGGATGCCTGATCTGCAAGGAGCTTGACCATCTCCTCATAGACACCCTCTTGAACAATGACGCGAGTAGCAGCGGTGCAATCCTGGCCTGCATTGAAGAATCCTGCGATAGCAATACCTTCGGCAGCGGCGGCGAGATCTGCATCATTGAAGACTACGACTGGAGCCTTTCCACCAAGTTCGAGGTGAACGCGCTTGAGGGATTTCGCAGCAGCACCTGCAACTGCCATACCTGCCCCCACAGAGCCGGTAATTGAAACCATCGCTGGGGTTTCATGCTCAACGAGTAGAGCTCCTGTTGCGCGCTCGCCGGTGACAACGTTGATCACACCTGCTGGAAGAAATTCTGACATTACCTCTGCCATAAAGACCGTCGAAGCCGGAGTTGTATCTGATGGCTTCAAGACAACTGTATTTCCAGCAGCGATAGCAGGTGCCCATTTCCAGACCGCCATCATCATTGGATAGTTCCACGGAGTTACTTGAGCGCAGACACCGACGGGTTCGCGGCGAATGAAAGATGTCATTCCGCGCATATATTCACCAGCTGATTTTCCTTCAAGATTACGTGCTGCACCTGCGAAGAAGCGAATCTGATCGACCATCGGCGGAACTTCCTCAGAGGCCGTTAGCCCTGTTGGCTTTCCGCAATTCTCGGATTCGATGGCGACAAATTCATCTTCACGAGATTCGATTGCATCAGCAATCTTGAGAAGTGCTCGCTGGCGCTCTGATGGAGTTGAGTCGCGCCAATCTGTGAAGGCGGCGCTCGCCGCCTTCATTGCTGCATCGACATCAGCAGCATTGGAGATGGGAGCCGTTGCAAAGGGTTGGCCGGTGGCAGGATTGATAAGAGTGGTTGTCTCACCTGACTTTGAATCTACTGACTGGCCATTGATGAAATTCTGTAGCTTCTTCATGAGATATTCCTTCGCTCGCAACGGGTGAATCGATGCTGCGGAGTCTAGCTAGTTGTACTTGGCAGATTCAATAGTGACGCTCGTAACATCAGTTACGAGTGCCCTTGGATAGGTCAGAACAATCCAGTATTGGCCGGTCTCATATTTGTAATCTATATATGTATAGCCATCGTCATAACCAACATTGCGACCCCACTTATCGACGATCGTGACAGCGTCATAAGCCCAGTTCTCATATGCGGAGCGGGTTGGATTAATAGAGCTTTGATATCCAGATGATGCAAGAGGGGTGCTGGTATCCATCAAGGTGAGCGTTGTGTGGGTATCGGTTCCACTCGTAGCTCCTGGACCGAGATAGAGATTGAGCGGTGTGGTGCTCCCTGTCGCAAACAATTTGATCTTAAAGATTCGACCAACACAGAGGCGAGGATCAAAGCCATATAACTTGATTGTTCCGACATAGGCGTTATTTGGTTGCGCAGCGCTCTGCAATCCGATTCCAACCCATTGATCACATGCCTTAATCTGGAAGATTCCTTGGCCAAACTCTTTTCGTGCTCCACCATTGAGCGAGATATTTGCAGCATAGGTCGATGAGAGTGCAGCTAGGACGACAAAGAAGATAGCGAGATTGATCTTGAGGCGAGATTTACGAGGTGATCCCTCGGCATAACCTTCATCATAATCATCGGGGTCGACGTGGCCGCTGAAGTAGCTCATGCCTATCCCCCTCTATCTCAAACTGCCCGAATCATACTCGCCAGGAACTCATGCCTACGGCGTAATCGTGAGGGAATCTACTGATACCGCCTGCCCTGAAGAAGTGGAAACGGAGATTCGACCAGAGGTTGCTCCAGAGGATGCGATAGATGAGACTGGAATATCGATACTGGTTCCATTTCCTGATGAAGCAGAGATCACTTTATTGCGCCAGAACTTCACTTCGACCGATCCGGTGAAACCGGTTCCAGTAATAGTCAAAGTGCCGCCAGCACCGAGAGAGATTGTCAAGGATGACAGACCGGTAATGGACGGTGGTTGAACTGTTGATGTATCGACGGCTGTAACCCCATTCAGACCAATTGTTGAACCACTTCCAACCTGCCCGGCTGGTTGGCTATTTACGAATAGGAAGAAGAGGATCGTTGCAGTAGTTGTATCAGCTGTGTAATTTCTATCAGCAGCTCGAGTGATTGTGATTGAGCAGGTTCCTTGTGATGTGGTGTAAATCTTCTTGTAATCAAGGGCGCAGCCCGAGGCCGTTCCGTTAGTCGTTGAGTAACGAACTGTCTGATTACCAACGTTTGAAATGAAGTTAACTGTAAATGTTTCTGGATAATTGGCATTTATCCATGGAATCGAGATTGGCTTTGGTGCAACTTTATTGATTGTCAATGCGGATGGTGAATAAATTACATTTGTATATTTGGTGAGCAAGTCAGAAATATTGGTCAATGAACTCGGAACGATGCTGTAAACACCTGCAGCTGTTGGAGTCTCGGTTGTCGATAAGGCAGTACAGGTATCGATTGCCCAACAGGATTTAAAGGCTCTTACCGGTCGAAGCATTACCTTAGTCGCCTCATTCTTGGCAACATTACCTATCGACCAGCCACTGGCGTTGCTGATAACTCTCATCACCGAAGAACTGTTTTCGGTAGAAGTCCAGTAACCCCAATTACCGGTAGTCCAATTTGAACCCACTTGGATCAGGCCAACAGCGTCACGATTTGTATAGAGACGCACCGCTTCATTCTCGCTCGGCACAAACCAATCGGAATATCCATTGAGGGTGAGATCAGCTGCAACTTGTGCTGCTCCACCTGTGCAACCGGCATCAAAGTTCGCGGTGAGGGTATCTCCCCAACCAATTCCAAACTGTGAACCGCTAGCGATATTTGAAGTCGCTGCTGCTCCTCCGGTACAAAATTGAGCAACCGAAGCAAGGTCATCGCTTCCCGTCCAGTTCTGAGGAGCGGCCTCATAAATACGTCCATCACTGCTAGCAGTGGAGGTATCGATAAAGATCACGCCACCTGCAGGGCCAATATCTCCTACGCGGCAATAACCACCCGTGGCACAGCTGGCTCCCCCAGGCTTAAAGTTTGTAGTTGCAGATAGCGCAGTACCTGATTCAAGGCCTACAGCGCCAATACTCTTCAAGACCGGGGTGAAGTTTGCTCGATTTCCTGTGTAGCTCAGAGCCGTCGGCGTTTCGACAAGAACGGTAAGAGTATCTGCCTTCGAGACCGTAAATCTAAGCGGAAGCGTTGTTGATGAAGAAAAATTATCGGTTACTGTGATTGTGTCGTAGTAAGTTCCAGGAGTAAGGGATTCCTGAACGCTGAGCTTGATCACACCTGCTGTAGCTGTATCCCAAAGAACACCACTTCGATTACCTACGGCAAAGGAGACTGTCTTAGTTTCACCACCAGAGGTAGCTGTAAAAGATTCGAGAGTCAAAACGCCATATTTTTGGCTTGGTTTCAACTGATTTAGATTAGAAGTTTCAAAACGAGTCTTTGTAGCAAGGTAATTCTGTGTTACATCTGCCTGCACGAATGGTCGATTATATAGCCGAACGAAACCGATACTCATTGAAGCTGCAACCGCATTATTTGTTGGGTAATCATGATTAATGTAGCTTCTATTAGTGCCAGGCGCAGTGGTAATCAGTCCCGCATTCTGATTTGAATCACTGACTGTGCTGACACTTCCATTGAGGTAAAGCTCCATCTTGGTTCCCGAAGTGGCAGAATCAAATGTGAGAAGTAGGTGGGTCCATTTATCCAAATCGACCGTTTGGCTAGTTCTCTTGTAGGTCCATTGTGAGCCGTTATAGAAGCCTCCATAAACAGTTCGCGCTGAATCAATACATAACTGATAGCCAGTATTCTCCGATGTGAAAACACAAGTTCTATTGGAAATTGAATTCAGTTTTATAAAGGCTTCAATTGTGAAACTTGCCATTTGTTGGACACCCGTCACCGAGAGATATTGACTGGTACTAAGGCCTAAAATTCCCGAGAAATCATTGCTGTACGTTGCGCCGCCGTTGACGGTAATTGGCTTCTGTGTGCCGCTGATATCGGCCACCGCACCCGTCACCGGGTTATAGCTGGCACTCACCGACGGATCAAAATTAAACACTTGTCCGGTAGAGATAATTTCACCCGAGTAAGTCAAAATAGGCGGTGCGCTTATAGTGATTGATAATGGAATCACTACGGATGCCGAAACTGAATCTGTAACTGTCAAGGTTTCGAGAAACGTTCCAACTGCAGCCGTGTCAGATATCTTTACAATTGCCGTACCGACTGTTGACGTGTCAAGGGTGATTCCTGCAATTACAGGTGAAAGTGTGTATCTGTAGCCTGGACTTCCATCCAAGATTGTGAAAGTTTCATTACGAGAAATATTGATAGTTTTCTTAATATTTGTTGCAGTTCCTGTCATCTTTAAGGTGGGGTTTATCACCGCATATGCCGTGGAGGAATCCGAGATAAATAATCCTGCGGTATCTGAATCAGTCACAGTCAGGCGATAGAGATATCCAGAACCTGAAGTCGATGTATCAGATGGGATCCAGCTATAAGAAGCATTAGAGGCACCGGTACCAACTTTGAGTGTTGTGTAATTACCGTTTGCAGCAGGAGTCGTTGATTCCCATTTAAAGGTACGAGTCAGAACTGCAGTCGCGCTATCTTGGGCAACGTTTGTCGTGAAAGTCTCTGTCATACCAACATTGAGATAGGCATTTGTAGGTTTTGTGTATGTAGGTTTGGCAGCTGTGATGTAGCGAAGTGCAACAATTCCTGATCCTCCAGCACCACCAACTCCAAGTACTCCGTACGTTGAATAACCGGCGCCACCACCGCCTCCGGTATTAGCGCTTCCATTTCCCGGGCCGTTAGCCGACCCAGTCGCCGAGCCATCACCCCACCCGGCAATTCCCCCTCCACCAGAGCCTGCAAGACCTCTCACTGCTGAGGTAATTGAACGACTGAATGGACGAAGAGATCCACCTCCACCGCCAGCAACGACTGTGCCTAGTACAGTTGATGAGCGACCTGATCCGCCATTTCCACCTTTAGCACATGAGGCATTCTCACCAACAGAACCTGCGCCGCCACCGCCGCCACCTACAAAGACGATATTTCCAGCTCCGCAAGCTGCCTCATCAAAGGTAGCGCTAGAACCACCATTGTTTCCCTGCCCGTTTACTCCACTGCCACCTGGGAAATTGACAGACCAACTACCTCCGCCACCAGAACCACCCGCGCCTGCTGCATACTGAACATTTGTATTCGAAACATTGTATTCAGATGCACCTGCACCTCCCCCTAGAGTTGAGAGATTAAATGCAGTTGTTGAATCTCCATTAGTGGGAGTCAATGGATTGAGTGCACCGCGGCCGCCGACGCCGACAACTATTGGGTAAATCGTTCCAGGAGAGATTGTTGTGAGCGTTTCAATTAATCCGCCGGCACCTCCACCGCCACCTTCATAGCCGCCACCACCGCCGCCGCCGCCACCGAGGAGAAGAACTTGAATCTGTGAGATCCCCTGAGGGGCTTTCCATCCGCCGGATTGGGTGAGGTAATTTCTTGGAAATTTGATTGTTGTGTAAGGAGTGGTGGTCGAAACAATCTTTACATCCTGAAATGTCTGGGTTCCCGCAGAGACCAAATCCGAACGTGAATGTCCGCCCCATGCGAGGTTTTGAAGATCGAAAGTATCGGAGAGCGCATCCCTATTGAAGTCGTAATAGAGTTGAAGGTTCGCACTTGTTGCATCAGTTGAATTGAGATCAGATGCAATCTGTTCTGCCGTGCGCGCAACCTTCCAAATCTTTATCTCATCCATTTGGCCGTAGTAACGAGTTCCTCCGGATCTTGCACCAAAGTAATACCAAGTATCGTTGGTATTTACAACATCTGACGACGAATTAGTTGCGGCCACATTTCCCGCATTGTTGAGATATGGAGTTCCGGTATTGATATATGCAACTTTTCCATCCCGGTAAAGATCGACGGCATTTGCTTGATTTCCTGTTAAGCGCTTAGAGAGGGCAAAGTGATGCCACTCTCCTGCCTGGAATTTGACCTTTGTATCAGTCCATTGCCATCCCGAAACATCTCCATATAAGGCATACCAGAAAGTGCCCTGATAGATTCGAGTAACTAGTACTTCTTCATAGCTAAATATTGCGCACTCAGTATTTCCATCACAGTAAGCATTCGGATTGATCCATCCTTCAACGGTAAATGTGTCATTGAGATACATGCCGTTCAAGTACTGGCCATAGAAGTAATTGCTCCCTCCCATGACGACAGCTGTATCAGTCTCCGAGGACTGGTAATTCTTATGGAGGGTCAATCCATTAACTCTCGCAAGCCAATTCTCAACAGCTCTAATTTCTCCCGCGGTTAATTGGCGATTGAAGACCAATACATCGGCAACTTCCCATGTTGAATTTTGACTGTAAGGGTCGTTATTGATACCAAAGCCTGTTGATGTACTCTGGTTATAGAGGTAATACTGATCTCCCCAGCCAGCATCTTGATTCATTGATACATCGACGCCGTTTTGACGGTAATACTTAATCTGGTCGGTATTTAGCTGCCAACCGTAGAGGTTGGTGGTGTTGCAACCTGAACCGGTGAGCCAGGCGGTGTGGTGCGCACAACCATTCATCCCGCTGTAATGGCCGGAAAACCAATTTCCACCACTAGCGGTTATCAGGCGACCATTCGTTCCGCCAGTGACATATCGAGAGATTGTGAAGAGCGTGTAATTGGTCGGAAGATTCCGAAGAGTTATTCGATCCCCGGTGCCGCCTTTGGCGACAAGAAGAGTCTTTGAAGAATCGGTTTGTGATGCACCATCTGTCGTTCCCCGCGTGGAAATGTATGGACTTCCTGTGAAGTTTGCGTTCGCAATGCTTGCACCGCCGCCAGATGAGTCAATCCAACCTTTTCGTGCTGAATCAAGAACTTGTAAATCCCCTGGTGAGAATTTCGCTGAGAGCGCTGCGCTCACACTCGAAGGAAAACTGTCCGCTGCATTAGTGGCATAGCGAATCAGAATTACACCTGATCCACCTTTACCCCCGATGACGCGACCGGCTGCTCCTGCTCCGCCGCCACCGCCGCCACCGCCGGTTCCTGCGGTTCCAGTTACAGCATCGATCTGTCCGAAATCTGCGGTATTGCTACATCCTGCTCCGCCGCCATTGCGTCCACTCGAACCCGAAATATTTGAAGAGGGATCGTAGTAACAACCACCACCGCCGCCTCCGGCATAGGTATTGAGTGAACCGTAGAAGTAATTGGAAATGCCGTAATTACCAACGCCACCCATTGCATTACCAGCGGGATAGGAACCTCCTGCACCGCCAGCAAAGGTTCCATTGCCTGCTGCAGATCCGCCTTCGCCCTTACCTTGTGCTCTCGTTCCACCACCTTGACCACCAGGTGCGTTATAGACCGCACCGGTACTCGTTGTTACTGAAGAGGTTTCACCATTTCCAGCGGCCCAGGCATTAAATAATCCACCTCGGCCACCATATCCGACACGAATTGTCAGATTACTACTTGGGTTTACTGCGACTGCAGATCGAGATAGCCCCGCACCCCCGCCGCCACCTGTTCCGCCATCATCTCCGCCGCCACCGCCGCCACCAACAGCAAAGATATCCACGACAGAAACAGTTGAAGGCACAGTCCATGTGCAATTTAAGGATGCATCAAATTTAAGAACTGTGTAGATATCGACGATAGTTGAAGTCGGTGTACAGACCGAAGGGCTCTTTACTTCGTAGGAATAAGTAATGGTGCCATTGAGTGGTGAAGCCGGAGTTTGGGAGGTATCAAAAGAGGTAGTTGTAGAGCTCAAAGCGTTATAAATATAGGCATTTCCGCGGTAGCCGCCTCTACCAGAACATTCATTTCCAACTAACTCTGTGTAACCCCCGGTACCTGCGTAATAACCACCGCCGCCACCGCCACCACCGCCACCATCAGTAGCCGAACAGCTCAATCCTGCACCGCTATCTTTACCGGTGCCGCCATAAGTTAGATTTGAATGCGGGGTATTGGCATCGACACCGTCGGTTCCTTGAGCTCCCGTTGCATTACCTGCTCCACCACCACCGCCGGCACCCCCTGCAACCGCAACAATCTTTCTATTAATAGTAACGACTGATGCAGCGCCGCCACCGCCACCAGATCCGGAACTTCCAAGCGATCCCACTTTTCCGCCACCGCCGCCGCTAAAACTTGGATTCTGATAGGAGGTTCCATTCAATTCCCAATAACTATCCGTGAGTGTGCTTGCGCCTCCACTCACAGCTCCACCGACACCAGTTCCACCGGTATTGATATTGGCGCTACCTGTTCCATTGCTTCCAGCATTTCCCGGAAAGAGAGTGACGACATCTCCTGGCGAAACTGCAAATGAGGCAACAATGCGTTGAGCCATGCCACCTTTTCCGCCCGCCTTATCTCCATCTATTCCACCTTGGCCTCCTCCACCACCGGTAACGGTCACAGTGATTGATTCAACGCCTGCAGGAATTGTGATGAAGGAGCGAGATGTTGAAGATGTCGCGGTGATTGAACCAGATACTGCCTGAGATTGAGGCGTGGTTATCTGCGGGGCAATGATTGGCGCGGCAACAGTTTGAAGCAAAGTCAGAGCAAGAACTGTGACAACTACCCGAGCTACACGGCGAGGATTGAGCGCGACAGAAAGCTGCACCTCTATCCCCTCCTTGCGGTTTGCCTAGACGGTGATTCTAGGCGAGAAGGAGTCCTGAACCCAAGCTAGCTCTACCGCCAATCAAGGGGTAATTGTCAGAGAATCAATGGAGACAGCTTGCCCGGCATCGGTGATGACTGAGATGCGACCGGATGAAGCCCCACTGCTAGCAATCGATGAGACCGGGATATTTATAGTGGTCCCATTGCCTGAGGTCGCCGAAATGACTTTATTTCGCCAGAACTTCACTGAGATCGATCCACTAAAGCCAGTTCCAGTAATGGTGAAGGTGCCACCTGCCCCTAAGGAGAGGGTGAGAGTAGAGAGCCCCGTAATCGATGGTGGCTGAACCGTTGACGTATCTATTGATGTCTTACCACTTAATGCAATCTCACTCCCACCCGATGGAGCAGGTGCAGGTTGGTAATTGAGATAGTTTAAGAAGTATACAAATGCATTAGCAGTTGCGGTCTCATAATTTCTATCGCGGGCCTTTGTCACAAATAGCTGACATGTTCCAACTGACGACGAGGTGAGAGTATCTCCTGAAATTGTGCACCCAGATGCAGTTCCTGCAGTAACAGTTTCAGTGAGTGCGCCAGTTCCAGAACCACCATAAATCAACAATTGATAAGGGGTTCCAAAGAATGCTGCATACTGCCCAATAACCAGTGGTGTCTGTTGGGCACGATTGATGAGTAGTGATCCATCTGTGTATGTCACGCCTTGATAATCAGAGAACGAACCAGATGAAAGTGCTAATGACGCAGCTTTTACTGTATAAGTTCCGGCATCAGTTGGCGGTGTTGGATAAGTGACTGTTGCAATTTCGCCTTCCGAGAATGCGCGAATCGGTCGAGTCATGTTCTTGCCTGCTTCACTTTTTGTTGTCGCACCAATTGCCCAATATTGGGTAACAAGTGATCCGATATATCCGGAATCGGCAGCCTGATATGAACCCCAATAACCCCAAAGACTCGAATCGTGAACAAGTCCGATTAACGTCCTAATCGAGCTATCGGCCATGATTGCCAGTTCAGTGCTATTTGGAAGATACCAATTTGTGTAGCCACCACCGCGGTAGGTTCTAGCCTTATTGATCGCGCCGCCGGTACATACATTGAGTCGTGAGTCATAAGTGTTGCTATAGCCATAGCCAAGACCATTATAGAAACCAGAGAGAGTTGTTCCATCAATTGAAGGCGATGCCTCACACCACTTTGAGATGTTGCTCGCTTGGTTATCAGCACCACCGGACCAGTTGGCAGGTGCAGCCTCTAGATAACGTCCCCATGATTGTTGAGTGGAGGCAACATAGAAGACGATTCCACCGCCAGGACCAGTATCCCCCACCGCACATGGACCACCTTGCGCACATGTCGATCCGACATTTCCCTGACCCACATAGCTAATAGAAACAGGGCTTGAACCCACGGCATTAGTCAATTGAAGACCTGAGACAGTCACGGTTGGAGAAACCGCTGCAGGATTACCGGTGTAAGTCACTGGGGTTATTGCATTGACGGAGACTGTAAGCGTGTCAGCTTTCGTTAATGAAACGCTCACCGAAGTCGATGTTGCCGACTCATAATTATTTCCCCGTGCAATCCTGGCTGTGAAAGCACAAGATCCACTGGATTTAAGAGCCTGAAGATTTGCTGAAGATACGGTGCAAGAGTCAGTAGTGGATGTTGTGTAGGTGATGGCGCCATCTGCAGCACCAGCACTTGGGGTTGCACTGAGCGCACCTGTTGCACCAAATTTAAGTGGAGATGGCAATACAGAGCCTGTGATAGTTCGAGTTGCCCTATTAATTGTCAACGTTGAGGTCTCATAAACAACTGCGGTATAGGAATCTGAATTTGAGATCACTGCTGCCGGCGTTATTTGATAACTGCCAGCGTTGACTGGTTTTGTCGCCGAAAGTCCATATGGAGAGGAAGAGTTCTCAGTTCCTGAGTATGACCAAGAGATACTTGTGACGGTATCGCTATTTTGAAGTCCAGTGATTGTGTAGCCAGGTGTAAAGCTCAAGGCGCTACCGGTATAGGTATCTGTTCGAGCCAGGGACGTTACCGTGATGGTATCTGCCTTACCCACAACGATTGCAATTGCATAATTGGTAGTCGCGCCCTTGGTATCGGTGGCTGTCATCGTCTCGTAATAGGTGCCCGGACCTAGCGTTCTGGCAAGGGTCAACGTTGCTTGGTTTGCCGTAGCCCCGTTCCACGTTATCCCTGACCTGTTGTTGGGCGAGAAGGTAAATGTCTTATTGCCGGTGCCTGTCCCCGTTACTGCAGTGAAGGTATCAACATGCGTTGCACCATATTTCTGGGTCGTATAACTACCAGAGATACTTATTCGAGGATTGATTGATATATAAACCGCTGTACTCGTATCGACAATGGAAAGTCCGACGGTATCTGAATCGGTAACAATCACTCGATACTGATAGCGAACTCCGCTCGTTGTCGTTTCCAAGGTTGGGGTTGAGTAAGTCTGGGATGTAAAGCCAGAGCCCGTTGAAATATTGCTCCAGGTTGTACCCGTGTCACTCGATGATTGCCAGCGATAGCTGCGGGTGAGCGGTGAGATGGGATCTGCCGAGACAGTGATGGTATCAATCAGCCCTGCAGTTGTTGTATCTGACGTTGGTTGCGTGAATATCGGCTTGCTTGCGGTAATCCAGCGAACAATTACAACACCTGTTCCGCCCTGCGCACCTTTTCCATCAGTTGAAGCACCTTGGAATACTCCGGCGCCACCGCCGCCACCGGTATTTGCGCTTCCAGATTGCGGACCACCTGTTGCATTTGGCTTTGCAGATCCAGATGATGCACCTGCGCCACCGCCACCGCTTCCGCCTAGGCCACCAGTTCCAGCGGTATTGCTTCCAGTACGAAGTGATCCACCACCACCGCCGGCGAGAGTTGTTCCTGTGATGACAGATGCTTTTCCTGCACCACCTGCACCTGCACCAGAGCCAGTTGTATTTCCACCTTCCGCGCCAGCGCCACCACCACCTGCGCCATAGCAACAGTTGGTAAGGTTATTTCCACCTTTATTACCTTGCCCTGTTGTGCCATTGCCGCCAACATATTTAGATCCGGTATCGCCCCACGATCCACCACCGCCTGAACCACCCGAGCCTGCTGCGTAGTGGGCATAAGGTGAGTTGTATTCGGCGCCACCTTTTCCACCACCAATTGCAGTAAGAGAAAAGGCGGTTGAGTTAGTTCCATTGCTAGGCGCAGTTGCTGCAAGGCTTCCAGTCATCGCGCCGACGCCACCTGCACCGACATTGATTGGATAGTAAGCATTGGGGGTTACAGCGGTCCATGTTTCGATAAATCCGCCAGCACCACCGCCACCACCATTGAGTCCACCACCGCCGCCACCGCCACCGGCAACGAGCAACGTTGAGACTCTTGTGACACCAGTGGGGACTTTCCAACCGCCATTGAGCGTCAAGATAGTTCTCTTGAAGGTGCGCACTGTGTATGGACCTGATTGTGTCTGAGTACTGACCACATCTGCATCCCAGAGGTTATTTACCTCCATATTGAAATCGGTTACAGCTTTTACTCCAGGCACTTGGTTATATGCGGTATATCCCGAACCTTCATTAAAGTTCCAGTACGCAAGGAGCCCGGAAGTATTTGTAGCAGTTGAAGTCATATCTGAGGCAATACTTGCACCGCGATCTGTTCGCCAGAGTCTGACCTCATCGATGGAACCATTAAAGGCCCACCCCATCCCCCAGCGCTCTCCCACATAGAAGTAGTAACCGCTATTTGCAAGAGGTGAATATGAGAGCGTGGTTGAGTATGTCTTTACGCCATTGACATAGAGGGACCAGGTTGTTGAACTCTTCGTCAAAGCAACATGTGACCATTGATTCAAAGGGATGTTAGTACCGGTTGAAGTCCACGTTCCCCAAGTATTAACGTTATAAGTAATAAATGTGAGCTCACCATTATTGATTGCAATTAACCAATCACCTTCGCGTCCTGCGATTGTGCAGTAACCGTTTCCCGTTGTGCAGTTCGATGTCGGGAGCACCCAAGCTTCAAAGGTGTAGCTATCTCCGGATAGCGGCTTTACCTCTTCCGCGCCAACCTCATTTAAGTATGCGTAGTTGTAAACACCATTCTTCGAGATTGCGGTATCGGTATCACCTTGTGGTGGTGGAATAACGGTAAGTGTTGCAGCGGAAGAGATAGAGGTTGAGACTAAAGTTCCCGAGGTATCGGTCACCACATAGCGATATTGATTGTTATACATCGCTCGCGTAATAGTTGGTGTCGTATAGGAATCTGCACTTGAACTAGCGATATCAGTCCATGATCCTCCCGGAACAAGAACTTGCCACTTCTTTGTGCGAGTTGCGCCAGAAATAGTTCCTAAGTTCGAAGCAGTGAAGGTCGCTGTTGTGCCGATTACTCCCGTAACACTTGTTGGGTTGGATGTAATTGAGATGGCTGGGATGTATTTGATGTAGACAACGCCATCGCCGCCGCGACCACCTGCTGTACGTCCATTAACTCCATTTGTTCCGCCACCATTACATGCACCGCCTCCGCCACCGCCGCCACCAAGACCATTTGTGCCAGGCTGGCCTGCATCGAATCCAATATTTTGAGTGTGATAAGAACCACGGCCTCCACCACCTGCACCACCTGCTGCGCCACCGAATGAGGCATCAGTTTTGAAATCGGTACAAAGACCACCGCCACCGCCACCTGCGAAGGTGAGTGAAGTGCCGGTAAATGAAGTTGTCACACCTGCATAACCTGGCGATGTGGCAGAGATCGATGTTGGTCCAGAGACTTGGACTGAGTTTCTTCCACCCTTGCTGTAGTTGGTAGAACCAGTAAGTTGCGTTCCGTTCTGTCCACCACTTCCACCTGCTGCATAATTTGCAGAGGAAACCCACATCACAGCAACGGCGCCACCTCCGGCGCTATAGGTAGTTCCACCCACGGCAATCGATGAGGTATTTCCTCCGGCACCAGCAGCTGATGGTGTGTGGCTTGAACCCGCGCCACCTGTTCCAACAGTTACCGTTGAAGAAGCTCCAGCCGTGACGGAGATTCCTGTTGCTTGGCGGACTTCTCCACCACCGCCTCCGCCGCCGCCATCGCCGCCACCACCGCCGCCACCACCAACGACGAGGAGATCGATCGCAGATACGCCAGTGGGAACGGTCCAGGTTGTGCCGGTACTGAATTTCAAAAGACAGAATGTGTCGTTAACAAATGTGGCGGTGACATAACTTGTCTCGCCAACTGTCGAGGCGCATGTTCCGCTAGAGGTGGAGACTCCCACACTTCCTGCCGCCGCATATGCTGTCGGAAGTTGTGACGGCATAACCGTCTGAAGAAGTGTGATGGCAAGGATTGCCGAGAGAGATCTCGAGATGCGTCGCTTGGAGAGGCGGCGCGAGATAGCCGTCTTTACATCCTTGATTCGCATAATGAGGCGATTTTAGGCTCTTGGTCTAACTAAGGGAAGTTGGCCTATTTTGCCGATTCGGTAGCGGCGAGTTGGCCACATGCGCCATCGATCTCACGACCGCGAGTATCGCGGACGGTGACGGGGACGCCATAGCTCTCAAGTACCCGGACGAATTCAGCCTCATCCTCGCGGCGAGATGCTGTCCACTTTGAGCCGGGAGTTGGATTGAGTGGAATCAAATTTACGTGAGCTGCCCGATTCTTAAGCATCCGCCCCAATAGATCTGCGCGCCATGCTTGATCATTGATATCGCGAATCAAGGCATATTCGATGGAGTAGCGACGGCCGGTCTTCTTCTCATAGGCATCTGCCGCGGCAAGGATCTCTCGAACCGGAAAGCGATTATTGATTGGTACTAAAGAATCACGGAGTTCATCATCTGGGGTGTGGAGAGAGATTGCGAGGGTGCAGTTGATGCCCTCCTCCATCAGCTTCTCAACGCCATTGACAAGTCCCACAGTTGAAACAGTTACTGAACGAGCAGAGATTCCAAGTCCGTCTGGATTGGCATCGACAATATTATGAAGCGTGCGAATCACCGCGTTGTAGTTGGCGAGAGGCTCACCCATGCCCATGAAGACGATATTTGAAAGACGCGTTGGTCCGCCAGGAAGTTCACCGTTAGCACATGCTCGCGCTGCAGCAACAATCTGATCTGTAATTTCGGCAGCCGTCAGGTTGCGCTTTAGGCCGCCTTGTCCTGTGGCACAGAATGGACAGTTCATTCCGCAGCCTGCTTGAGATGAGATACAGACTGTTACGCGATCTGTATAACGCATGAGCACTGACTCAACGAGAGTGCCATCATGGAGCTTCCACAAATCCTTACGCGTCATGCCACCATCTGTTGTGCGAGTGGTGACTAGCTCCATCAATTTCGGCGTAAGAGCATCTGCCAGAGTCTGTCGTTCACTCGCAGGAATATCGCTCCAGGTCTCTGGATCGTTATTGAGGTGGCTGAAGTAGTGTGTTGCTACCTGGGTGGCACGAAAGCCTTGAAAGCCAAGTTCCTTAGCGAAGTTCTTACGATTTTCAGGTGAGAAGTCAGCGATGTGCTTAGGCGCCTTCTTCTTCTGTACTGGTTCATCGAAGATTAAATTGAGTTCTTCATTGGTGCGGCTCATAGCAGTCCTGAATCCTGTGCGCGGCGCACAATTTCGAGTGCAAGCCACAGGGTTGGAGCTGCAAAGAGAATGGAATCGATACGGTCGAGGACTCCCCCGTGACCTGGTAACAAGTCACCCATATCTTTAATCGCTAAATCACGCTTGATAGCTGATTCGATGAGATCGCCAACGGTGCCAGAGATGACAACGGCAAGTCCAGCAAGAGCTCCAATCCACACCTGAGCTTCGAGGATGTAGTGAAAGGCAAGTGCGCCGGCGATGGTTGTGAAGACGATAGAACCGATAAAGCCCTCCCAGGTCTTCTTCGGTGAAATCTTTGGCGCCATCGTGTGCTTACCAAAGGCGAGACCGGTGAAGTACGCAAATGTGTCATTACTTGCGATGAGAACAACAAAGGTCATCATTCGCTCAAAGCCGCTCTGCGGACGAGCAAGGAGAATTAAGAAACCAGCTAGGAATGGAATGTAGATGAGAGTCAGTGCATATGCCGATGCGCTACGAATGAAGTGCTCAGGGCCCTTTGGTAGAAGAAGAGCAAGAAGAAGTGGAAGCGCAATTGCAGTAGCAACTGCAAGACCATTGACTCCACCAAGCCAAGCAGCTGCTGCCATGCCAATTGATGCGGTGGTTAGCGCTGGAAATGAAAGGTTGATATCGGCGCTCTTGAGCGCGTTAACCATCTCGCGCACGCCGAGGACCATCGCTAGCGCAACGATCGATGCAAATATCGCCCGCTCATAACGGAGGGAGAACCAGACAATCGCAAAGAGAGCTATAGAGACGCCAATCGAAGGAAGTAACTTTCTTCCGGCGCGCTTATTGATCGCGTCGTTGATGGCGTGTAAGTCGGACATAAGAAAGTGCGAGGTTTAGACCTCGAGGAGCTCGGCTTCCTTATGCTTTAACAACTCATCAATCTTGGCAACGTGATCTGCGGTGATCTTCTCGAGCTCTTTCTCACCACGTGAGAGATCATCCTTAGAGATATCTCCATCTTTCTCAGCCTTCTCCATCGCCTCTTTTGCAGCGCGGCGGATATTACGCATGGAGATCTTTGAATCTTCAGCCTTTGTCTTTGCAACCTTGATGTAATCCTTACGGCGCTCCTCCGTTAACTGAGGAAGTGCAACGCGGATAACTACGCCATCAGATGCTGGGTTAACGCCAAGATCTGAGTCTCTGATCGCTTTTTCGATTGATGCCATTGCACCTTTATCGAAGGGAGAGACGATTGCAAGGCGGTTCTCAGGAATCTGGATTGAGGCAAGCTGTGAGAGAGATGTATATGTGCCGTAATAATCAACCATGATCTTGTTAAACATCGCTGGGTGAGCGCGGCCGGTGCGGATTGCGCCGAAATCATCTTTAGCTACTTCGACAGCCTTATTCATCTTGTCGGTTGCCTCTGCGAGCGAGGTGGTTACATCAGCCATGGTGTTCTCTCTTCTTACCTATTAGTGGCCCCCGTTAGTTAACGAGGGTTCCAATCTTTTCTCCGCGAACTGCGCGACCAATATTGCCGTGTGACATTAAGTCAAAGACGATGATTGGGAGCTTGTTTTCGCGACAGAGGCTAAATGCTGCAGCATCTGCAACAGCAAGTGACTTCTGAAGAACTTCATCATATGAAATCTCATCAAATTTAACCGCCGATGAATCCTTACGAGGATCTGCGTTATAGACGCCATCGACGCCAGACTTTGCGAGCAAGAGTGCATTTGCACCAATCTCAAGTGCGCGCTGCGCTGCAACTGTATCTGTTGTAAAGAATGGCATTCCTGCACCTGCGCCGAAGATAACTACGCGACCCTTTTCAAGGTGGCGGATTGCGCGAAGTGGGATGTAAGGCTCTGCAACCTGTCCCATTGTGATTGCTGTCTGAACGCGGGTATCAACACCTTCACGCTCAAGGAAATCTTGTAGTGCCAAACAGTTCATTACTGTTCCGAGCATGCCCATGTAATCGGCACGTGCGCGCTGCATTCCGCGCTCTGAAAGTTCTGCGCCACGGAAGAAGTTACCGCCACCGACAACGATGGCAACCTCTACTCCCCCGCGAACAACATCTGCAATCTGCTTTGCAACATCGACGAGAACATCAGGATCAAGCCCCACGCCCTTGCCGCCGCCAAAAACTTCTCCCGAAAGCTTAAGGAGCACCCTCTGATATGAACCGCGGGTTCCTGTCATGAGAGTGCTCCTTTTCGCTTTACGAAGATTTGCTAAATGTACTACTGGCCAACGCGGAAGCGGTGGAATGCCTTAACGGCGGTTCCTGCTTCATCAAGAATCTGCTGAACAGTCTTCTTTGCGTCCTTAGCGAAAGCCTGCTCAAGAAGTGAAACTTCCTTCACAAAGCCAGTGATGCGACCTTCAACGATCTTGGTAAGAGCAGCTTCTGGCTTTCCTTCTGCCTTTGCTGTCTCTTCTGCAACGCGGCGCTCGTTCTCGATGAGATCAGCTGGGACCTCATCGCGGTTAACGAACTTCGGTGCAAATGCTGCGATGTGCTGTGCAACATCGCGACCAACTTCAGCTGCTTCCTTAGCAAGTGAGACGAGAACGCCTACCTGTGGTGGAAGGTCAGGAGATGTCTTGTGAAGGTAGAGGCCGACTGGACCGTTGATTACTGCAACGTTGCGGATCTCAATCTTCTCACCGAGAGTTGCATTGCCTTCGTCGATAACTTCCTGAACAGTCTTTCCCGCTGATGTCTTGGCTGCGAGGAATGAAGCAACATCGCCAGTCTTAACCTCAAGAAGTGTTGCTACGAGCTCATCGCCAAGTGCGATAAAACGCTCGCCCTTTGCAACGAAGTCTGTCTCACAGTTGAGCTCAAGCATGACGCCTGTCTCGCCTGAAACCTTTGCAACAACGAGACCGTTTGAAGTCAAACGACCTTCGCGCTTTGTTACGCCCTTAAGGCCCTTAACGCGGATGATCTCGACAGCCTTGTCGTAATCACCTTCTGCTTCATCAAGTGCCTTCTTGCAATCGAGCATTCCTGCTGCAGTTGCTTCGCGTAGACGCTTTACATCATCTGCTGTGTAGTTAGCCATTAATTATGCCTCCGGTGTTGTTGCAGGTGCCTCAGCTGCTGGTGCTGCTGGTGCTGCTGGTGCTGCGTTATCGAGAATATCCTTCTCCCAATCAGCAAGTGGTTCTGCTGCAGGAGTCGCTGGTGCTGCATTTGCTGAACGTGCCTTAAGGCCCTCAGCGATTGCATCTGTGATTACGCGTGTGAGAAGTTCAATTGAACGAATCGCATCGTCGTTACCAGGAATCTTGTAATCAACTTCATCTGGATCGCAGTTTGTATCGAGGATAGCGATAACTGGGATACCGAGCTTCTTCGCCTCCTGAATTGCGAGGTGCTCCTTCTTTGTGTCAACGACCCAAATAGCAGCTGGAAGCTTTGTCATGTTACGAATACCGTCGAGGTTCTTAAAGAGCTTCTCGCGCTCACGGCGGAGCATCAAGAGCTCCTTCTTTGTGAGGAGGAGATCGTTCTTCTCTTCGAGAGCTTCAAGCTCCTTAAGGCGCTGAATACGCTTCAACACTGTTGGGAAGTTTGTGAGCATTCCACCCAACCAGCGCTCTGTAACTGTTGGCATGCCAACGCGAGCTGCTTGGTTGATGATTGGTGTGTGTGCCTGCTTCTTTGTTCCGACGAACAAGATATGTCCGCCCTTAGCAACAACATCCTTTGTGAAGGCATATGCCTGATCAATCAAAGGAAGTGATTGCTGGATATCGATGATGTAGATGCCATTGCGTTCTGTGAAGATAAAACGCTTCATCTTTGGATTCCA
>Ga0222712_10001132_pt1 | contig 34163 bp, 33 predicted proteins | sample C33_657DmetaG_FD_165043 | JGI IMG/M metagenome (GOLD analysis project Ga0222712, IMG submission 165043) | Estuarine water microbial communities from San Francisco Bay, California, United States - C33_657D | ecosystem: Environmental > Aquatic > Marine > Unclassified | place: USA: California...
TTGGTCAAGCACGGCTACGTGCCTGCTGTGGCCTGATTTACTGACTCGTCGAACTTGTCAATTCTTGCTGATGGCTTGGTGAGGCCAGGGTTTCACTCGCCTAGATGCGCCGTTCTTTCACGTTAACGTCAGCCTCAATGTTGGTGTCGGTCGAGCCCACCGCTGCCATCAAGGCCTCGCCAGCCTCTACGCTGGCCTGGCTGCCCAACTCAACCGGGGCTACCCCCGCCATCGGCAGCAGGGGGCGGATCAGGCCGAAGCCCGTGGCCAGGTCATAGCCGACCGCCACCGCCGGCAGGGTCTTGTTGTCCTGAGTGACGATGCGAATGTCCTGCGCCTCCAGCATCAGATAGCCGATGGTCAAGATCAGCCCGTCCGAACCGATGACCACCCCCGAGCCCGCCCTTTCCTTGCCCAGGGTGGCGGTGGACCTGGCCTCGTCGGCGGCCGTCACCCGCACGCCCACCACCGCCGCGCTGGCCCGGCTGAGCGCATCGACCACTGCTGCCTGGCTGGCGTCTGGGCTGGCTACTGGACCGGCGGTCGGGCTGCCAGGTGCCTGCGCCCACAAGGGCGCCGCGCTCAGGCAAGCCAGCGCGCTCAGGGCTATGAGCCAGTAGCGCCGTGCATACTCAGCAAGGAAGGCGGTCATGTTTTTCTCCGGGGGGCGGGGTAAGTGCGGAACAGGTGCTCAGCAGTAGCCGACGTTACGAATTCCTAAGTTCAGAGAATGCGCCTGAATGTGAAACCCTGCAAGCACATCGGTGAATGGCCTTGGCCTGCATTCGGCCGTCTGGCCTAGAACGGGGGAGGGGGTCGCTCAGCTTGAGCCGGTGGGCGCGCTGTTGGCGGGCTGCCATAGTGAACCTGCAAAACACAAAAGGGGCGGCGCTTTCCAAGGGGCAGGCTTGACGGTTGTACCCGCTGCCGCGCCCCGCCCACGCCAGGGGCATAGTGTTGATGCATTCCCTTTGATTCCCGTTTATGAAAACTTCACATTGCACGAGTGATACTTTAAATTTTTGTATCTATAGTGCGGGCCGAGAGCACTAGAGCTCAACCGGAATTTTGAGGAGTCGTCGTGATGGGCAAGATGGCCACAGGGAAATTGATGACGACGAAGTTAACGAAGACCAAAGCTTCGGCTTACGACGTGTCGGAGCATCTGCGCACACCGGAAGAAATGGCGGCCTACCTGAACGCCTAGCTAGAGGAGGCGCCCGAAGACGCGGCCGGTATTGCCCGCGCCTTGGGCGATATTGCTCGAGCCCAAGGAATGTCCCAGGTGGCCAAGGACGCGGGGCTCAGCCGTGAGAGTCTCTACCGCGCGCTCAGCGCCGAGGGAAATCCTAGCTTTGCTACCGTGCTCAAGGTGGCCAAAGCACTTGGCCTTAGGCTTCATGCGCTGGCCGTGCCCGATGGCGCCTGAGCCCCAGGGCATTCAAGCCATTCATGCAGCGCGACTGCGGGATTTGTTGACCGCTCTGAGCGTGGCGCGAGGCGCGCAAGACTTAGCCCGACCGTCCTGGCGTTTGCATGGGCTCACTGGCGACCGGGCCGGCTTTCATGCGGTGACCGTGCAAGCCAATTGGCGATTGAGCTTTCGCTTTGTGGGGCAGGATGTGGAGCTGTTGGACTATCTGGACTATCACTGAGGTCACTCATGAAGATGCATAACCCCGCTCACCCCGGCGAAATTCTCAAGGGCTGGCTGATCGATCTCGGCACCACTGTGACCGCCTTTGCCGCCCACGTGCAGGTCAGCCGGGTGATGCTTTCGCGTGTGCTCAATGGCCGAGCGGGTCTCAGTGCCGATATGGACTTGCGCCTGAGCGAGGCCCTGGGTACCAGCCCTGGCTATTGGCTTGCCATGCAGGCCCAGCGTGATCTGTGGGCCGCTGGCCGGCAAGCCAAGGAACGCCCTCGGATCAGGCGCGTAAAGGCAACCCCGGTGGCCAGGTAAGACCCGCCGAGGCCGCGGCTTGGCATGAGCCCCGGTCGACCTTGATCATGTCGCGCAATCCTGCTTATGGCTGCTGCCCGGGAGGCCCGGAACGCCTTGCTGGCACTGAATCCCGGTGACTACCCCTTGTCGCTGGATGGTGGCAAGTCGTCTGTGAGCGCTAAAGCGATTGCAGATTGGGCCAAGGCCGCTGCTGCCGGCGTGGGTGGTTGCCGATTGACAAGCCCGTGGGGCAGTCCCAAGCAAAGTGCATTCATTCTGGCGTGGAGACCGCATTGGCCAGCCTGCGAGTCAGTCAGGAGTCCGGGGGCACTTGCTGAGCCATGGGGTCTCGGGCGTGCAAGCGGCCAGCTATGTCGGGCACGATGACGCGCCCCAAAAGCTGCAGGCCTTGGAAAAGTTGTACCGATTCCTGACCGAGACCAGCGCCAGCGTGGTGCACATCGCATCAAGAGTGGCCGCTTGAGTCTTTAAATTAATGCCCCTACAATAAATACATCCATGCAATTCACATTTGACCCGCGCAAGGATGCCGCCAACATCATCAAGCATGGTCTTTCTCTGTCAGACGCGCCGCTGGTTTTCAATGCGGTCAACAAGCTGACGATAGAGAGCACCCGGGGCGGCGAGGACCGATTGATGGACGTGGCCCTGGTTGAAGTCGCAGGCGTGGTGCTAGTGCTGGTCTATGTACTGCGTGAACCTAACAAGGTGCGGGCCATATCGCTGCGCCGCGCATCCAAACAAGAAAGGACGCTGTATGCCCAAAAAACACACTAAGCCCACTGCGACCGATTGGGAGCGCGTCAAGCGTGAAGCCGCCCAAGGTGTGCCCATTGCCCACACCGCCGCCGATGGCCCCTATGATCCCAACGATGCCGCCGCAGTGACCGCATATTGGCAACAGGCCAACATCAAACGAGGCCGGGGAAGGCCCGCCGCTGCCGTGAAGCGACCTACTCTGAATATGCGGATTGACGCCGATGTGTTGGAGGCCTTCAAGGCCACCGGGCAAGGTTGGCAAACTCGCATCAATGCCGCACTGCGCGATGCCGTGGCGCATGGGCTGAATAAGGCGTGAGTTTGACGGCTTCGGCTGCCCTACTCCTGCCCAGCGCCACACCGGGCAAGACCGGCAGATCTTGGCGCAACGTCATGAGCTGTACCGCAAAGCGCGCGAGCGCAACCCTTCACGCTGGTCACGCCACACCCGCAACTGGAACCCCATTGAGGCCGTGGCCTTGAACCCAGAGCGCGATGAGGTGATCCGCATGACTGTGCAGACCGACCTCCGAAAAATGGCCGTGGCTGCATGAGGGACGCGACAACTAGCTTGACATGCGCCGGTCAGAGCGGGGGTTAATTGACCGGGCCAGCATCGAAGCGTGGCGAAACCCCCATGTGGGCTGGCTGGCCTGGAGAGTCTTTTTTGAACAGATAGTAAAAAACCGCGAAACCCCGTGCAAGTGGCTACATGGCGACAGACGACAAAAAAGGCCAAGCTGTGAGGATTGGCCTTGATTCGCTTGGAACCCGCATGGATACAAGGTTTCCAGAGATGGTGCCCGGGGCCGGAATCGAACCGGCACGCCTTGCGGCGGGGGATTTTGAGTCCCCTGCGTCTACCAATTTCACCACCCGGGCGAGGGAGGGAGGGAAATTATGGCACAGTGCTGTTCATGCAATTTCAGACCATCGAAGACGCCATCGGCAAGACCCCTCTTGTGGCACTCCAGCGCCTGGGCGTTCAGGACAATGCGGCACGCGGCAATGTGATCCTGGGCAAGCTCGAAGGCAACAATCCGGCCGGCTCGGTCAAGGACAGGCCGGCGCTGTCCATGATCCGACGTGCCGAGGAGCGTGGCGAGATCAAGCCCGGCGATACGCTGGTTGAGGCCACCTCGGGCAATACCGGCATTGCTCTGGCCATGGCGGCGGCGATCAAGGGCTACCGCATGGTGCTGATCATGCCGGAGGACCTGTCCATCGAGCGGGCCCAGACCATGAAGGCCTTCGGCGCCGAGCTCATCCTCACGCCCAAGTCGGGCGGCATGGAGAACGCGCGGGATCTGGCCGAGAAGATGCAGGCCGAGGGCCGCGGGCGCATGCTCGACCAGTTTGCCAACCCCGACAACCCGCGCATCCACTACGAGACCACCGGCCCCGAAATATGGGACGACACGCAAGGCCGGGTGACGCACTTTGTGAGCGCCATGGGCACCACCGGCACCATCACCGGGGTGTCGCGCTACCTCAAAGAAAAGAACCCGGCCGTTCGCATTGTGGGGGCTCAGCCCAGCGAGGGCTCCCGCATTCCGGGTATTCGCAAGTGGCCGCAAGAGTACCTGCCCAAGATTTATGACCCCAGCCATGTCGATGAATTGCGCCTGGTCAGCCAGACCGACGCCGAGGACATGTGCCGGCGCTTGGCCCGCGAGGAGGGCATCTTTGCCGGTATTTCGGCCGCCGGCGCCTGCCAGGTGGCGCTGGAACTCTCGCGCAGCGTGAGCAATGCGGTGATTGTTTTTATCGTCTGCGACCGCGGCGACCGCTATCTTTCCACTGGGGTCTTCCCCGCTTAAGAGGCTAGCCCCCATGGCTGAATTTCGTTTTTGCCCGATGTGCGCCAGCGCTCTGGCCTGGCAAAGTCGCGCTGAAGACGGTGGCGATGTTTCCCGCCTGCGCTGCACCGCCTGTGACTACACCCATTGGAACAACCCGACGCCGGTGCTCGCCGGCATTGTGGAGGTCGAAGGCAAGATCCTGCTGGCGCGCAATGCCGCTTGGAGCGGCCGCCGCTTTGCCCTGATCACCGGCTTTATGGAGGCTGGCGAGACGCCCGAGGAGGGTATCTCCCGGGAGATCCTGGAGGAGACCAGCCTGGAGGTGACAGCCTTGCAACTCATTGGTGTTTATGAGTTCAAGCGGATGAACCAGGTCATCATCGCCTATCATGCGAAGGCTCATGGGCAGGTGAGCCTGTCCCCAGAGTTGGTGGAATACAAGCTGTACGCGCCGCAGGACCTGATCTGCTGGCCGGCCGGCACCGGTTATGCGCTGGCCGACTGGCTGCGCACCCAGAACATTGAGCCTCGGTTCATGAGCTGGGAGGAACGTGAAGCGATGAGCCGAGAATCATGATGCAGATCGACAAAGAACTCGACACCCGGGGGCTCAATTGCCCCCTGCCCATCCTCAAGGCCAAGAAGACCCTGGCCGAGATGAGCAGCGGCCAGCTGCTCAAGGTGATGTCCACTGACGCCGGCTCGGTGCGCGACTTCCAGGCTTTTGCCAAGCAGACCGGTAACGATCTGGTGGTCCAGGAAAGCGCCGGCGGCGAGTTCACCCACGTTCTCAAGCGTCGCTGAGCGAACGCCGCTCAGGGCGGGTGCGACTCTCGCTTACTGAATCTGCAACTGCTGCAGATATTCCCGAAACGCGGGGCCTACCTCGCTGTGCTGCAAGGCCAGCTCGACGGTGGCCTGTAAAAAGCCTTCCTTGCTGCCGCAGTCATAGCGCTTGCCCTGGTATTTGTAGGCATAGACCGCCTCGTCGGCCATCAGGGCGGCAATACCGTCAGTCAGTTGAATTTCACCCCCGGCGCCAGTGCCTAACTGCTTGAGGTGGCGGAAGATGGCGGGGGTGAGGATGTAGCGGCCGGCCACGCCGATGCGCGAGGGCGCTACTTCCGGAGCGGGCTTTTCCACGATGCGCTCGACCTGGGTCAGTCGATCTTCGATAGCCTTGCCGTCCACGATGCCGTAGCGGCGGGTGTGTTCCAGGGGCACCTCTTGCACCGCGAGGACCGAACGGCCCAGGCGCGCAAACTGCTCGTTCATTTGGGCCAGCACCGGCGGCTCGCCGACCATCAGGTCGTCGGCCAACAAAACGGCAAAAGGCTTGCTGCCCACCACATGCTCGGCGCACAGCACGGCATGGCCCAGGCCCAGCATGCGGTGCTGGCGCACATAGGAAAAATGCATGTCCTCCATACGCACCGAGCGCAGCAATTCCAGCAAGGTCTGCTTGCCTGCGGCTTCCAGCTCGCTTTCAAGCTCGTAGGCGGTGTCGAAATGGTCTTCAATGGCGCGCTTGCTGCGGCCGGTGATGAAGACCATGTGGCGGATGCCCGCGGCGTAGGCTTCTTCCACCGCGTACTGAATCAGCGGCTTGTCGACCACCGGAAGCATTTCCTTGGGCTGGGCTTTGGTGGCCGGCAAAAACCGTGTGCCCAGGCCGGCGACGGGGAAAACGGCGATCTTCAGTGCTGAATTCATGAGGGCGTGTGCTTTTGGGACTGGGGAGGGGAGATCAGAGCCAATCATCGCATTCCGGCTGGCTCATCGGCACGCCTGATCCGTGCGCCTTAGCTCAGCCGCTGCAGCTGAGCGCGCAGCTTGGCCAGGGTGCTGGAAAAATCCTCCAGCCGTTTTTTCTCCTGTTCAATCACCGCAGGCGGCGCCTTGTCGACAAAGGCCTGATTGCCCAATTTGCCCTGGGCTTTGGCCATCTCGCCTTCAATGCGGCTTGCCTCTTTGCTCAAGCGGGCTTTTTCAGCGGCCACGTCAACCTCGATGAACAGGCAGATGCGGCTGGCGCCCACGACGGCCACCGGCGCGGCCTGCGCGGCGGCCTGCCAGGCGGCCTCGTCGTCGAAGACCTTGACCTCACTGAGCTTGGCCAGGGCTTGCAGCAAGGCGGCGTTGCTGCGCAGGAAGTCGGCTTCGCCCAGCGCATACAGCGGCATCTTGGCGGCCGGCGAGACGCCCATTTCACCGCGCAGATTGCGGCAGGCATCAACCAGGGCCTTGAGTCGGGCGATGTTGGCGATCGCCTGCTCATCGACCTTGCCCATCTGTGCCTCGGGGTAGCGGGCAACGCTCACCGAGGGACCGGGCAGGCCGGCCACCGGCGCCACCTTTTGCCACAGCTCTTCGGTGATGAAAGGAATCAGCGGATGGGCCAGGCGCAAGATGGCTTCGAGCGTGCGGATCAGGGTGCGGCGGGTGGCGCGCTGCTGAGCCGCGTCGCCTTGCTGCAGTTGCACCTTGGCGATTTCCAGGTACCAGTCGCAGTACTCGTTCCAGACGAATTCGTAAATCGCTCCGGCCACATTGTCGAGCCGGTATTCGGCAAAGCCCTTGGCGACCTCGGCCTCGACCTGCTGCAGCACCGAGCTGATCCAGCGGTCGGCCTGGCTGAACTTCATGTATTGGTAAAAGGGCCCGGCGGGAATCAGCTCGCCGTTTTCGCCGGTGCGCGGCGGCGTGCATTCGGCTTTGGTGTGCTCTTTGAGTCCGCAGTCCTGGCCTTCGCAGTTCATCAGCACGAAGCGGGTGGCGTTCCACAGCTTGTTGCAGAAATTGCGGTAGCCTTCGCAGCGCTTGCTGTCAAAGTTGATGCTGCGGCCTAGGCTGGCCAGAGCGGCAAAGGTAAAGCGCAGCGCATCGGCGCCGTAGGCCGGTATGCCTTCCGGAAATTCTTTCTGGGTGTTTTTGCGGACCTGAGGCGCTGTTTCGGGCTTGCGCAGGCCCTGGCTGCGCTTGTCCAGCAGCGGCTCGAGCGCTATGCCGTCGATCAGGTCCACCGGGTCGAGCACATTGCCTTCACTTTTGCTCATCTTCTTGCCCTGTGCGTCGCGCACCAGGCCGTGGATGTAAACATCCCTGAATGGCACCCGACCGGTGAAGTGGGTGGTCATCATGATCATGCGGGCGACCCAGAAGAAGATGATGTCGTAGCCAGTGACCAGCACCGAAGAAGGCAGGTAGAGGTCGTAGTCGCTGCTCGCATCGCTGGCCTCGGCCGCCTGCGGCCAGCCCATGGTGCTAAAGGGCACCAGAGCGCTGGAATACCAGGTGTCGAGCACGTCTTCGTCGCGCTTGAGCGTCTTGCCGGGGGCCTGCGCTTGGGCCTCGGCCAGGCTGCGGGCCACATAGACCTTGCCATCTTCGTCATACCAAGCGGGGATTTGGTGGCCCCACCAGAGCTGGCGCGAGATGCACCAGTCCTGGATGTTGTTCATCCACTGGTTGTAGGTGTTGATCCAGTTCTCAGGCACAAAGCGCACCTGGCCCGATTGCACTGCATCAATGGCTTTCTGCGCGATGCTCTTGCCGGTGGGGTCCTGCGGGCTGACCTTGTTCATCGCCACAAACCATTGGTCGGTCAGCATGGGCTCGACCACCTGGCCGGTGCGGGCGCAAATCGGCAGCATCATCTTGTGCGGTTTGATGTCGAGCAGCAGGCCCTGGCTCTGCAGGTCAGCAATGACGGACTTGCGGGCGGCAAAACGGTCCAGCCCCTGGTAGGGTGCCGGGCCCTGCTCGTTGACCTTGGCGTCGAGGGTAAAGATGGTGATCAGCGGCAGGTCGTGGCGCTGGGCGCAGGCATAGTCGTTGAAGTCGTGTGCGCCGGTGATCTTGACGCAGCCCGAGCCAAACGCGCGGTCCACAAAGTCGTCGGCGATGATGGGGATGCGCCGGTTGCAAAGCGGCAGGTCGACCAGTTGGCCCACCAGGTGTTTGTAGCGCTCGTCTTCAGGATGCACTGCGAGTGCGCCGTCGGCCATCATGGTTTCGGGCCGGGTGGTGGCGATCGTCATGCCCTTTTGCAGCACGCCGTCGATCATCTGCGGGCCCTGGGCGAAGGGGTAGCAGATGTAGTGCATGAAGCCGTCAGATTCCGTGGCCTCGACCTCCAGGTCCGACACCGCGCTCATCAGCACCGGATCCCAGTTGACCAGGCGTTTGCCGCGGTAGATCAGGCCCTGCTGGTAGAGCTGCACAAAGGTTTCAGTCACCACAGAAGACAGCTTGTCGTCCATGGTGAAGTACTCGCGGCCCCAGTCCACGCTGTCGCCCATGCGGCGCATCTGCTCGGTGATGGTGTTGCCCGACTGCTCTTTCCACTCCCACACCTTGGCCACGAAGTTCTTGCGCGCCTCCTGCGGCGTCGGCCCCATGGCGTGGCGGCTGATGCCTTGGCTCTGCAGCTGGCGCTCGACCACGATCTGCGTGGCAATGCCCGCATGGTCGGTGCCCGGCACCCACACCGTGTTGTGACCCCTCATGCGGTGGTAGCGGGTCAGGCTGTCCATGATGGTCTGATTGAAGGCATGGCCCATGTGCAGCGTGCCGGTCACGTTGGGCGGCGGCAGCTGTATGCAAAAAGCCGGCTGGCCGGGCTCGGGCTGGCCAGTACCCCGATAGCCGGCTGCGCCGTAGCCGCGCTGCTCCCACTGCGCGCCCCACTGCGCTTCGAGCGCGGCCGGCTCGAAAGACTTGGCCAGCGATTGCAGGCCGGGTTGCTCAGGGCGGGTGTCGGGGGAGGAATTCATGGCGGAGGGATTTCGGGCGCAGGGCGCGCGTCAGGGAAAGCACGGGATTTTAGCCAGCGGCCCCTTTGCGCACCGCGCCGCGAGGGTGCTTCTTGAGTCTGTGCGTCGCCGTACCTGCATATCGAGCCAGGCTCAGGTCTTGCCTAGGCGCCCGGCTCGGAGAACAATTGACACACTTTTCTATTTCAAGGGATCCCTCATGACGCTTGCTCGCCGCCCGTTCACCGCCTTGTTGCCGCGCTTAGCTGTCTTGCTCGCCACCTGCAGCCTCGGTGCTGCTTTGGCCCAGACGCCCAAGACCCTGCGCCTGATGGTGGGCTTTCCGCCGGGCGGGGGGACCGATGCGATTGCGCGGATCCTGGCTGAAAAGCTCAAGGACGAATTGGGCGCCTCGGTGATCGTCGAGAACAAGCCCGGTGCTGGCGGGCAGCTGGCGGCCCAGGCGCTCAAGGCGGCGCCGGCCGACGGCAGCGTCCTCTTCCTTTCGCACGACCACACGATCACGATCTTGCCCATGGTGGTCAAGAACGCGGGCTTTAACTCCGCCCAGGACTTTGTGCCGGTGGCCGGCTTTGCCACCTTCGTCAACGCCTTTGCCGTCTCGGGCGGTAACCCGGCCAAAACCTTCAATGAGTATGTGGCCTGGGTCAAGGCCCAGCAGGGCAAGGGTGCGGTGGGCATACCGGCGCCGGCCTCCACCCCAGAATTTTTGGTCAAGGTCATGGGCGAGAAGTTCAAGCTTGATCTGGTGGCCGCGCCCTACCGCGGCAGCGCGCCGCTGATGGCCGACATGCTGGGCAATCAGATCGCTGCCGGCGTGGCCTCGGTGCCCGACTTTATTGAGAACCACAAAGCCGGCAAGCTGCGCGTGCTGGCCGTGCTCGGCGGCGCCCGGCAGGCGGCCCTGCCCGATGTGCCGACCTTCACCGAGCTCGGGCTTGGCGGTTTGGAGGACATGCCCTACTACGGGGTGTTTGCGCCCACCGGAACGCCCAAGGCCTTCATCGACAGCTTTTCTGCTGCTGTGGCCAAGGTCATTGCCCTGCCCGAGGTGCGCAGCCAGCTCAGCCAGATGGGCCTGACGGTCGGCCACATGCCACCCGATCAGCTTGGCCGTCGGGAGCGCGCCTATGCCCAGGTCTGGGCCCGCATCATCCGGGACAGCGGCTTTCAGCCCCAGTGATTTGCTCGGGAATTCTCGGTTCTGGATCACCCTGGGCGATCAGGTGAAGAGTGAATAAGTTTGGAAAAGCGGCCATTGGGCCGCTTTTTTGATCAAAAAGGGGCGATTCGCTTCGGATTTAGCTTTTCTCTCATGGCTGAGCGTTTGATAGGGTTCCTAAATTCAGGGCATTGATTCCCCCTATTGGACGCTCCGAGCGGATTGCCGCTATCGTTAGCGCTGTCCGAACGCTTTTAAGGCGTTTCAGGCAGTTCCCTTAGTCCTATTTCATCAATCAGGAGATTTCCATGGCAGCACTCAAAGGCTCCAAGACGGAAGAAAACCTCAAGGCCGCCTTCGCAGGCGAGTCCCAGGCCAACCGCCGTTACCTTTACTTCGCGAACAAGGCCGACGTGGAAGGCCAGCCCGATGTGGCAGCCCTGTTCCGCTCGACCGCTGAAGGCGAGACCGGACACGCCCATGGTCACCTCGAGTGGCTCGAGCAGTGCGGTGACCCAGCCACCGGCATGCCCTTTGGCACCAGCCGTGACAACCTGGCATCCGCAGTGGCTGGCGAAACCCATGAGTACACCGACATGTACCCGGGCATGGCCAAGACCGCTCGCGAAGAAGGTCATGACGAGGTGGCAGACTGGTTCGAGACGTTGGCCAAGGCCGAGCGCTCGCACGCCAACCGCTACGCCAAGGCCTTGGCCGATCTGAAGGACTGATCTTCAGCTTCTGCGCTGGATGGGCATCTGCCCCAACCAGCGTCAAACACACCCCAGGTGCTGATGCTTTCACCCTGGGGTGTGTGGTTTTTTGCAAGGGCCTGTGCGAACCAGCGCTTTGCCATACCTCCTTGACCCGACGAGATTTCCGTCCCGAACCTCAGCGAGCACCGACCATGGCCACCGAAGGCAACCTCAAGGCGCCCACCCGCCACCCCATAGACTGGAAGAACCCAGAGTTCTACAACGAGGAAGCGACTTTCCATGAGATGGAGCGTATCTTCGACATCTGTCATGGCTGCCGCCGCTGCGTGAGCCTGTGCGGCTCCTTCCCCACCTTGTTCGACCTGGTCGATGAGAGTTCGACCGGCGAGGTCGACGGCGTGGACAAGAAGGACTACTGGAAGGTGGTCGACCAGTGCTACATGTGCGACCTGTGCTACCTGACCAAGTGCCCCTATGTGCCGCCCCATGAGTTCAACCTGGACTTTCCGCACACCATGCTGCGGGCCAAGGCGATCAAGTTCAAGAAGGGTGAGGTCGGCTTCGGTGAGCGCCTCTTGGCCTCCACCGATGTGCATGGCTCTTTCGCCGGTATTCCCATCGTGGTGCAGGCGGTCAATGCGGTCAACAAGACCAAGTTGGCGCGCAAGGTGATGGAATCTACGCTGGGCGTGGACCAAGATGCCTGGCTGCCCACGCTGGCCACCCACCGCTTTCGCTCCAGCGCGCCCGAGGCCGCCAGCACCGAGGTCAAGGACGGCGCGAACACCCCGGGCAAGGTGGTGATCTTTTCCACCTGCTACGTCAACTACAACGAGCCGGGCATAGGCCATGACCTGCTTAAGATCCTCGACCACAACGAGGTTCCCTATGTGATCGTCGAGAAAGAAAAATGCTGCGGCATGCCCCAGCTTGAGCTCGGCGACCTGGAGTCGGTCGAGCACAGCAAGCAGGCCAATGTGCCCATGCTGGCCCGCTATGCCCGCGACGGCTATGCCATCTTGAGTGCGGTGCCCAGCTGCACCTTGATGTTCAAGCAGGAAATTCCGCTGATGTTCCACGAGGACGAGGAAGCCAAGCTGGTCAAGGAGCATATGTGGGACCCCTTCGAGTACCTGATGGCGCGCAAGCGTGACGGTCTGCTCAAGACCGAATTTGCGCAGCCCCTGGGCAAGATCAGCTACCAAATTCCCTGCCACGGCCGGGTGCAGAACATCGGCAAAAAAACCGAGGAGATGCTCAAGATGGTGCCCGGCACCAGTGTGCACACGCATGAGCGCTGCTCGGGCCATGCCGGTACCTTTGGCGTCAAGAAGGGCTTTCATGATCAGGCGATGAAGATCGGCAAGCCCTTGTTCAAGGCCATGGCCAATCACAAGGACGGCGGCGCCCCTGACGTGATCTCCAGCGACTGCCCGCTGGGCGGCCATCACATCGCCCAAGGCTTTGAGGTCAACAAGCTCGGCGAGGTGCCCCAAAAGCACCCGCTGACCTTGATCCGCACCGCCTACGGCCTAAAGTAATTTTTTGATAGAGGCCAGCTCGCTTGCACTGCGGGCCGGCAAGAAAGGACAGCCATGATGCAAATGACCGGAAAAGTCACCCGTGACAGCCTCATGACCTTGGAGGCCTACAGCAAGTGGCGCAAGGAGCACAAGCCCAGCGTCGTTCAGCACCGCAAGTTGCGCAGCGTTCAACTCGGCGATCACCTGAACATCCAGTTCGAGAGTGAGCTGACGATTCGCTATCAGATTCAGGAGATGCTGCGCATCGAAAAGATTTTCGAAGAAGAAGGCATCGAGCACGAAATCGAGGCTTACGCGCCGCTGGTGCCTGAAGGTAGCAATTGGAAAGCCACGCTGCTGATTGAGTACCCCGACGTCAATGAGCGCAAGCGCGAACTGGCACGCCTCATTGGTGTGGAAGACCGGGTGTTTGTCGAGGTCGAAGGAGAGGGTCGGGTCTACGCGATCGCCGACGAAGACCTCGAGCGCGAAAACGGCGAGAAGACTTCAGCGGTGCACTTCATGCGCTTTGAGTTCAACCCGGCGCAGTGCGCAGCCATCAAGGCGGGCGGGGCGGTCAAGCTCGGCTGCGACCATACCAACTATCCGGCGCATGTGACCATCGCGCCCGAAACCTTGGCCTCGCTGGCCGGCGATTTGAAATAAGCCCACGGCGGCGCTGTAGCCTTCATTTTGCGGGGGCGCCGCCCCAGCGCGATGTGGGTTCTGAACGCCACCTGCGCTTGGATCGACCGCCGCATCGCTGCGAGGGCGCAGCTCCCACACCCGCTGTCACCGAGTCGGTTCCTTCGTAAAGCACGGCGCTGCTTCTTGTGGGAGCACCGCCCCGGCGCGATGTGGGTTATGAACGCTACCTGCGCTTGGATCGACCGCCGCATCGCTGCGAGGGCGCAGCTCCTACACCCGCTGTCACCGAGTCGATTCCCTCGTAAAAGCATGGCGCTGCTTCTTGTGAGAGCACCGCCCCGGCGCGATGTGGGTTCTGAGCGCTACCTGCGCTTGGATCGACCGCCGCATCGCTGCGAGGGCGCAGCTCCCACACCCGCTGTCACCGAGGTTATTCCCTCGTAAAAACACGGCGCTGCTTCTTGTGGGAGCCGCGCCCTCGCGGCGATGCGGCGCTGTATCAAGCGCTGCTGGCCCAAACAAAGCGCGATCGCGCCGCCACGGCGCGGTGCGGCGCCTCATCAGGCGCGGCTTGCGCACATACCTTCTTGGGGGCTGTCAACGCTGTGCGCAAAAACTGTCAGCCCGCAAACGCTCACGAACCAGACCGGCAGCTGCAGACAGCTCCTTGCCCGCCTCAATCCATTGTGATCTTGGCGGCCTTGATGGCCTTGGTCCAGTCGATGGTTTCGCGCTCAAGCAGGCGGGTGGTGTCGGCCGGCGGCAGGAAGCGCACCTCGATGCCGGCAGCGTCAGCCCTCTGGCGGATTTCGGGCAGCTCCATGGCCCGCTTGAGGTCGGTGCTGAGCTTTTGCAGTGCCGGGGCAGGCACGCCGGCGGGCGCGTAAATCGCCACCCAGGACTCCAGTTCAAAGTTGGCCAGGCCGGCCTCGCTGATGGTGGGCACCTGCGGCATGCCGGGGTGGCGGCTCTTGCCGGTCACTGCCAGGGCTTTGAGCTTGCCGGACTGGACATGCTGCATGACCGAGGGCGGGGTGGTGATGAAGACCTGGACCTGCCCAGCCAGCACGTCGGCGATGGCCTGGCCCGAGCCCTTGTAGGGCACATGGGTCATGCTGGCGCCGGTGTACTGCTTGAAGATCTCGGTGCCGATGTGTGAGACCGAGCCATTGCCCTGTGAGGCATAGTTGAGCTTGCCCGGGTTGGCCTTGGCGTAGGCGATGAAATCCTTGAGGTTGCTCACCGGCACGGATGGATGCACCGCCACCACATTGGTGGCGACCGTCACCAAGCCGATGGGCGTCAACTCCTTGAGATCCCAAGGCAGTTTGTCCATCATGATGGGGTTGGCGATGTGGTAGCCCGAGTAGGACACCAGCAGGGTATGCCCGTCCTTGGCAGCCTGCCTTGCCACCAGGCCGTAAGCCAGGTTGCCGCTGCCGCCAGGTTTGTTGTCGATCACCACTGATTGATTCATCACCTTGGCCAGGCCATCGCCGACCAGCCGGGCCGAGGTGTCGACCAACCCGCCCGGTGGGTTGGGCACAACCAGGTTCAAGGGCTTGCTCGGAAAGCTCTGGGCGAACACGGTTGTGCTCAGGGCGATCAGGCCAGTGGCCAGCAGGCGGGTCAGGGTTTTGGGGGTCAGGGTCATAGATAGTCTCTTTTTAAGGGTGGTTTTATGATCAACGCATGCCGATACGAGCATCTGGGCCAAAGATCAGCCCGGCTTCCCTGGGCAGGCAGCGCCAGTAGGGGGATTGAGCTTGCACCTGGCCTTGGAGGGCTGCGGCGGCGCTCCAGCCCCAGCGCGGGTTGTAGAGGAAGGCCCGAGCCAGGGCCACCAGATCGGCATCGCCGCGCGCCAGCACCGCCTCGGCCTGCTGGGCGTCGGTGATCAGGCCCACTGCGAAGGTCGCCAGGCCCGAGCGCTCGCGCACCGCCTTGGCCAGGGGCACTTGGTATTCGGGCCCGAGGGTGATTTTCTGTAGCGGTGAGACACCGCCGGAGCTGATGTGAACGAATTGCGCTCCCCGGTCCTTAAGTCGGCGGGACAGTTCGACGGTTTCGTCGATGCTCCAGCCGCCATCGACCCAGTCGGTGCCTGAAATTCGCACGCCCAGAACGCCGCCGAAGCAGCGGCGTACATCATCGAACACCTCCAGAGTCAGCCGGATGCGGTTTTCGAAAGAGCCGCCGTAGTCGTCTTGGCGCTGGTTGGCCAGCGGCGAGAGGAACTGATGGAGCAGGTAACCGTGGGCCGCGTGGAGCTCAATGGCCTCGATACCGATCTCGGCGCTGCGACGTGCCGCCTCGGCAAAGTCGGCCTTGACCTTGGCGATATCGCTCTTGCTGAGGGCTTTGGGGGCTTGCTCCTGCGGCAGGTGGGGCAGGGCGCTGGGCCCCCAGGTCTGCCAGCCTCCTGCGTCCACTGGTATCAGCTGCCCGCCTCGCCAGGGTACCTCGCTGGAGGCTTTTCGACCGGCGTGGCCGAGCTGTATGCACACCGGCACAGGCGGGGCGAGTCGGCGCGCTCGCTGCAACATGTCTTGCAAGGCGGCGGCGGTTGCATCGTCCCACAGGCCCAGGCAGCCCGGGGTGATGCGACTGTCGCGGCTGACGGCGGTGGCCTCCAGGGTCAGCATGCCGGCGCCACCGTTGAGCAGCTGGGCCCAGTGCGCCAGATGCCAGTCATTGGCCCGGCCCTCCTCGCAGGAGTATTGACACATCGGGGCGATGACGATGCGGTTGGGTAAGGTCAACGGACCCGCCGGGGCGTCAAAAGTAAATGGTGAGAAGAGATGGCTCACGGTGTGCAGATTGTTGACAGCTGGGGATGGACCCCACCCGACAGGGGCATAGTGCGTAGCCCATAATTGTCCGCTTTCCCGCCCTTTTTTGCCTGCGCCATGCTTTTCCTGCTCTCGCCCGCCAAGTCGCTGGACTATGAATCTCCCTTGGCCGACCTGCCGCACAGCCTGCCTGGCTTTATCGACCAGTCCAGCGAATTGATCGGCCTGCTCCAGCAGCGATCGCCCCAGCAGATTGCCGAGCTGATGGACCTGTCTGACGCCCTGTCTGGGCTGAACGTGGCGCGTTACCAGGCCTGGCGGCCAAAATTCACGGCGGCCAACTCGCGCCAGGCGGTGCTGGCCTTCAATGGCGATGTTTACGAGGGACTCGATGCGCGCAGCCTCAAGCCTGCGCAGCTTGAATGGGCGCAGGAGCATCTGTGCATACTCAGTGGCTTGTATGGCGTGCTGCGCCCGATGGACTGGATGCAGCCCTATCGCCTCGAAATGGGCACCGCCTTGCCCAATGCCCGCGGCAAAAATCTCTATCAGTTCTGGGGGCCGCGCATCGCCGAGTACCTCAGGCGGCGGGCGCAGTCGCAGCCCCAGCCGCTGATCGTCAACCTCGCCAGCGAGGAGTATTTCAAGGCGGTGGACCTCAAGACTCTCCAGCTGCCGGTGGTGCAGTGTGTGTTCGAGGAATACAAGGCCGGCAAGTACAAGATCATCAGCTTCATGGCCAAGCGAGCCCGTGGCCTGATGGCGCGCTACGCGATCGAAAAGAAGGTCGATTCGGTCAAGAAGCTCGAGCGCTTCGACCGCGAGGGCTATGCCTACGCCCCCGAAGTTTCGCAGCCCGATCGACTGGTGTTTCGGCGCAGGCAAGAAGGCACCTGAGTTCCGGCCATGCCGCTACAGGTCGATACATTTGCACCAGGCCGGGACGACTCAGAGCGGCTCGCGCCAGCCGATACTGGCTCCGTCGGATCGCGATCATGAACAAAAGCATTTCCCAAGACACCCGGCCCAGCGTGGAGCATTGGCTGGCCGAGCAGCGAGCGGCCGGTTTTGATGACCTGAGCCTTTACCGTTCCCTGCGCGATGCAGGCTGGGAGCATCTGGCGGCCTGCCAGTGGGTGGGGCTCAAGCCAGCGGCGATCGAGCCACCGCTGCAAAGCGCCACCTTGGCAGCGCAAGCCGAGCGGTCGGTTCCGTGGCCCCAGGGGGCGGGGGTGAGGCCCTGGCTGGATGCTGGCGACCGCCGGGTGCAGGCCCTGGCGGTGATGCATGCGCCGGAGGTGATCGTTCTGGGCCAACTGCTCGATGCCCAGGAATGCGAGGCGCTGATTGAGGCGGCGCGCCCTCGCATGCAGCGCTCACTGACGGTCTCGGTCAAGACCGGCGGCGAAGAGGAAAACATAGACCGCACCAGCCAGGGCATGTTCTTCGAGCGGGGTGAGACCGAGCTGATCGCCCGCATTGAGCAGCGCCTGGCCCAACTGTTGAACTGGCCGGTGGAAAACGGCGAGGGCCTGCAGATTCTGCGCTACGTGCCGGGCACCGAGTACAAGCCGCACTACGACTACTTTGACCCGCTTGAGCCGGGCACGCCCACGATCTTGCGCCGCGGCGGGCAAAGGGTGGCCACAGTGGTGATGTACCTTAATGAGCCCGAAGAGGGGGGTGCGACCGTCTTTCCGGATGCCCAATTTGAATGCCTGCCGGTGCGTGGCAATGCGGTGTTTTTCAATTACAGCCGGCCGGACCCTTCGAGCCATTCCCTGCACGCAGGCGCACCGGTGATCCGAGGCGAGAAATGGATCGCCACCAAATGGCTGCGCGAAGGTCGGTTTGGATAAGCCCCTGCCGCCGCGACAATCTCTGCTATGAACACGCCCGAACAATCGGCCCTGGGCAAGACCTCGGCCTATCCCGACCAATACGACGCAAGCCTTTTGTTTCCGCTGCCGCGCGCGCCCAAGCGCCAGGAGATCGGCGTGGTGTCCGCCCCGCCTTTCATGGGCGCCGACCTGTGGACCGCCTATGAGGTGAGCTGGCTTAACTTGCGCGGCAAGCCGCAGGTGGCGTTGGCTCAGCTAGTGGTGCCGTGCGAAACCCCCAACATCATTGAGAGCAAATCACTCAAGCTCTATCTGGGCAGTTTTAGCAACAGCCGCTTCGGCGATGCCACCGAGGTGTTGGCCCACTTGAAGACCGACCTGGGCCGCGCGCTGTGGCGCACCGAGGGCGCTGAACCCGCTTCAAGCTCGGTGGGGGTCAAACTGATCGCGCCCGAGGACTTTGACCGCCAGGCCATTGAAGAGCTTGACGGACTGAGCCTGGACCGGCTGGACATTGACTGCGAGCGCTACACGCCTGCGCCCGAGCTGCTCTCGGCCGCCTTTGAAGAACAACCTGTCAGCGAAGTCCTCACCAGCCGTTTGCTCAAGAGCAATTGCCTGGTTACCGGCCAGCCTGACTGGGGCAGTGTGCAGATCAGCTACAGCGGTCCGCAGATCGAGCAGGGCGGCCTCTTGCGCTACCTGGTGAGTTTTCGAAACCACCATGAGTTTCACGAGCAGTGTGTCGAGCGTATCTTTATGGATGTTTGGAGCCGCTGCAAACCGACCCGCCTTTCGGTTTACGCCCGCTACACCCGCCGCGGCGGACTGGACATCAACCCATTTCGCACCAGCCATCCGCAGGCTTTGCCTACGGCGGTGCGTACTGCCCGCCAGTAGAGTAGTGCTGCCTGCCCCTAAAAAAGCTGCTCGCTGGGGGTCGCCGGCTGCGGCGCAGGGTCTGGCGACAGTGCTGCTGTATCGTCAGGCTGGGCATCGTCTGCTGCGGCGCCCGCCTTGAGTAGTGAGCCTACCCGAACGCCGAGCAGGCGCAGCCGGCGATCGAGCGGCACCCGTTTGAGCAGTTGCCCCGCTGCTTGCCGGATGGTGCGTGCATCGTCGGTGGCATGCTCCAGCGTGTGATCGCGGGTGAGGCTGCGAAAGTCCTCGTAGCGCAGCTTGACGCCTATGGTGCGGCCGCGGTAGCCCTTGCGCTGCAGATCGGCGGCCACCCGTTCGCACAGGCTGGTGAAGATGGCGCCTAACTCGCTGCGGTCGCGCACCGGATGCAGGTCACGCTCGAAGGTGGTTTCCCGGCTCATGGACACCGGCTCGCTGTGGGTGATGACTGGCCGGTCATCCCGACCCCAGGCGGCCTCGTGCATCCAGGCGCCGGTGGCCTGGCCGAAATGCTGGATCAGCCAGTCTGGCGCGCAGGCCGCCAGCTCGCCAATGCTGCGTATGTTCAGAGCCAGCAGCTTGGCCTCGGACTTGGGGCCGATGCCGTTGATCTTGCGGCAGGCCAGCGGCCAGATCAGGGTCTGCAGATCGCTGTCATGCACGATGGAAATGCCATGGGGCTTGTTGAACTCGCTGGCCATCTTGGCGATCAGCTTGTTGGGCGCCACACCGATCGAGCAGCTCAGGCCGGTGCGGTCAAAGATGCTACGCTGGATCAGCCGCGCCAGCGAGCGCCCGCCCTCGCGCTGGCCGCCGGGCACCTCGGTGAAGTCGATGTAGACCTCGTCGACGCCGCGGTCCTCCATGAGGGGCGCGATTTCCAGGATGGTGTCCTTGAACAGGCGCGAATAGCGCCGTACCTCGTCGAAGTCGACCGGCAACACGATGGCCTGCGGGCACAGGCGGGCCGCCTTCATCATGCCCATGGCCGAGCCCACGCCAAACTGCCGAGCCGCATAGGTGGCGGTGGTGATCACGCCCCGCCCCACATAGTCGCGCAGCCGGGGGAAGGCCTCAACCGGTATGCGCTCGCTGGCGCCGTAAGCTTGGGCCAGCGCATCGTCGGCCGGCCGACGGCCGCCGCCGATCACCACCGGCAGCCCTTTGAGCTGCGGGTAGCGCAAGAGCTCCACCGACGCAAAAAATGCGTCCATGTCCAAGTGGGCGATGCGGCGCGGACTCTGCGGTGGGCTCACGGGCTCAGCATAAATCAAGGCACAGGCCGGTCAGCGCCCCCTTGGCCTCGGTTTGAATTCAGAGTCAGCTGAATTTGGCAAGCCGCGCCCCGTTCAATCGGCTTGCCAAGCTGGCTCAGGTGTTCTTGGAGATGGTGATGGTGGGAAACTTGGCGCTGAAGTCCTTGGCCCTGAGCGCCACCCGGACCGCCAGCTTGTGGGCAATGTCCCGGTAGAGCAGCGCCGCCGGGCTGTCGGGCGTGGCCACCACGGTAGGCGTGCCGCTGTCTGCCTGCTGGCGGATGTCCATCGACAAGGGCAGGGCGCCGAGCCAATCGATGCCGTATTCCTGCGCCATCTGGCGGCCGCCGTCGGCGCCAAAAATATGTTCGACATGGCCGCAGGCGCTGCACACATGGACGGCCATGTTCTCGATCAGGCCGAGGATGGGGACGCCCACCTTTTCGAACATCTTGATGCCTTTTTTCGCATCAATCAGCGCGATGTCTTGCGGTGTGGTGACGATCACTGCGCCGGCCAGCGGCACCTTCTGCGCCAGCGTCAGCTGGATGTCGCCGGTGCCCGGCGGCATGTCGACGATCAGGTAGTCCAGGTCCTGCCAGCGGGTCTGCATGATGAGCTGCTCCAGCGCCTGGCTGGCCATCGGGCCGCGCCAGACCATGGCTTGGTCGTCGCTGACCAGAAATCCTATGCTGTTGATCTGCAGCCCGTACTTGAGCTTGGGCTCCATCAGCTTGCCGTCCAGGGTTTCGGGTTTGCCGCTGGTGCCGGTCATGGTCGGTTGGCTCGGGCCATAGATGTCGGCATCGAGCAGACCGACCTTGGCGCCTTCGGCCGCCAGGGCCAGGGCCAGGTTGACCGCCGTGGTGCTTTTGCCCACCCCGCCTTTGCCGGAGGCCACGGCGATGACATTGCGCACCCCCTCCATCAGCTTGACGCCGCGCTGCACCGCATGGCTGACGATCTTGCTGTGGATGTTGACCGAGACATTGCCCACGCCTGCCACGCTGCGGGCGGCGTTCACCAGCTCCTGGTGCAGGGCTGGAATCAGGCTTTTGGCCGGGTAGCCCAGCTCGACCTCGAAAGACACGTCGGCGCCGACGATTTCCAGGTTGCGCAGGGCCTTGCTAGAGACGAAATCCTTCTGGCTGTGGGGATCGACCACCTTGGCCAGTGCGTCGAGCAGATCTTGTTCGGATAGGGAAGGGGTGGACATGGGTGCCTCGGACATGGGCCTGCAGTCTAGCCGGGCTGAAATTCCCCTGCGCGGCTGCCGTTGCTGCCCACGCTCGGCGCCGCAGCTCAGTGATCGATTTGCAGAACCAGGTTGCCGCTCAAGCTGCCTTGCTCGACTTGTTCGTGCGCTTGGACGATGTCGTCCAGCTTGAGCCGCGCTGCGATGTTGTGCTGCAACACCCCGCGTTCGAGCATCCGCTGCAGCACGCTGTGTGCAAGCTCACGGTCGGCCTGGGCCAGGCTGTAGACGATGAAGAACTTGAGCTGCAGATTGCGTGAGATCAGCGGGAAAAAAGGCAGCTGCATCGGCGTAACGCTGCTGCCATAGGCCACGCACTGGCCGCCCGGCCTGAGCATCTGTACGTCGGCTTGCGCATTGGCGCCCAAATCGACCTCAATGATGCGGTCGACGCCACGGCCGGCGGTGAGTTCGGCCACCCGTTCGGCCAGGGGCTCAGATTTGTACATCACCACCTCGTCGGCACCGGCGGCGCGCGCCAGCTCAGCCTTGGCCGGTGTGCTGACCGAGGCAATCACACGCGCCGCGCCCAACTGCACCGCCATCTGCACCGCGTAGTGACCGACCGCGCCGGCGCCGCCGGCCACCAGCACGGTCTGGCCGGTGACGCCGCCGTCCATGAGCACCGCATGCAGGGCGGTCAGGGCCGGGATGCCCAGGCAGGCGCCGGCCGCGTCGTCTACCCCATCGGGCAGCCGCACCGCTTGCTCCTGCGGCAGGCACACCCATTGGCAGGCGGTACCGTGCGGCCGGCCCCAGCCGGCATTCCACAGCCAGACCCGCTCACCCACCCGTGAGGCGGCAACGCCGGCGCCGACCTGATCGATCAGGCCCATGCCGTCGCTATGCGGTATGACGGTGGGAAAGGGCATGGGCCCGCCGCGCAAACCCTTGCGCGACTTGACATCCGAGGGGTTGACACCCGACCACAGCAAGCGCACCCGAACTTCGCCAGGCCCCGGGCTGGGCTCGGGCCGCTCGCCCAGTTCCAGCACTTCGTGGGCGTGGCCCTGTCTTTGGTAGTAAGCGGCTTTCATGGGGGGTGTTCTTTCTTGATGCGGGAGGTATGAATCAGACCGTCGGGTAGCTGCCCGGCAGGAGGATCTCGCGGTTGACCGTGTCAACCTGGGTATGGCCGCAAAAGGCCATGGTGATGTCCAGCTCCTTGTGGATGATCTCCAGAGCTCGGGTCACGCCGGCCTCGCCCATGGCGCCCAGCCCGTAGAGCATGGCGCGGCCGATGTAAGTGCCCTTGGCGCCCAGGGCCAGGGCGCGCAGCACGTCCTGGCCGCTGCGTATGCCGCCGTCCATATGCACCTCGATCTTTTGGCCCACCGCATCGACGATGGCCGGCAGGGCCTCGATGCTCGACTGCGCGCCATCGAGCTGGCGGCCGCCGTGGTTGGAGACGATCAACGCGTCGGCGCCCGAAGCGGCGGCCAGCTTGGCGTCTTCCACATCCTGAATGCCTTTGAGGATGAGCTTGCCGCCCCAGCGTTTTTTGATCCACTGCACATCGTCCCAGTTGAGTGCCGGGTCGAACTGGCTGGCTGTCCATTCGGACAGGCTGCTCATGTCGGCCACGCCGCTGACGTGGCCCACGATGTTGCCAAACTGCCGCCTGGGCGTGCCCAGCATGCCCATCGCCCAGCGCGGCTTGGTGGCCATGTTGAGCATGTTTTTCAGGGTGAGTTTGGGCGGTGCCGACAGGCCGTTGCGAATGTCCTTGTGGCGCTGCCCCAGAATCTGCAGGTCCAGGGTCAGCACCAGGGCGGCGCAGTGGGCGGCTTTGGCCCGGTCGATCAGGCGCTCAATGAAGCCGCGGTCCTTCATCACATACAGCTGGAACCAAAAACCCTCACCGGCATGGCGGGCGACGTCTTCGATCGAGCAGATGCTCATGGTCGAGAGGGTGAAGGGGATGCCGAACTTGCGCGCCGCACGCGCCGCCAGGATCTCGCCGTCGGCATGCTGCATGCCGGTCAGGCCGGTCGGCGCAATGGCCACCGGCATCGCCACCTTCTGTCCGATCATGGTGCTGGCGGTGCTGCGGCCTTCCATGTTCACCGCCACACGCTGGCGGAACTTGATTTTCTGGAAATCGCTCTCGTTGGCCCGGTAGGTGCTCTCGGTCCAGGCGCCACTGTCGGCATAGTCGTAGAACATGCGTGGCACGCGGCGCTCGGCCAATTGCCGCAGTTCTTCGATGTGGGTGATCACAGGCATGTCTTGTCTCCTGAGCGTATGAGTCGCACTATGCTAGCCGCGACCTCAGTGGCGGCTCGTGAAATCTACTCGGCCGGGCTGAATTAATTCACACAGAGCCGGTCGGCCAGGCGGCGCATGAAACGCTCGCACCAGGCCAGTTGCTCCAGCGTGACCCACTCATTGGGCTGGTGGGCCTGGGCAATATGGCCGGGCCCGCAGACGATGGTGGGCACGCCCGCTTGGTGAAACAAGGCCGCTTCGGTGCCAAAAGACACCTTGCCTGCCCCGGCGGCCGGATCGAGCTGGGCGCAGTCAAAGCACAGCTGCGCGATCTCGCTGTCGGCCGCCGTCGAAAACCCCGGCAGTACTGATTTGAGCTCATGGTCTATGCCGGTGTCCGGAGCCACCGCCTGCATGGCCGGCACCATGGCGTCGGCAAAGGCCTTGGCGCGGGCAAACAATTCTTCGGGCTGGTTCAGGTGGTGGTGCCGGATTTCCCAGCTCACCTCGCACTGGCGGGGGATGATGTTCAGGGCCGTGCCGCCGGCAATCACCCCGGTATGTATGGTGGTGTGGGCCACATCGTAGATGGGATCGAAGGGGCCGTCGGCCGCCAATTCGCGGTGCATGCGTTTAAGGTGGGCGACGAACTCGCAAGCGATCTCCACCGCATTGACGCCCAGCGGGGTGAGCGAGGAATGGGCTTCGAAGCCACGCACCGTGGTCTTGTAGCCATGCTTGCCTTTGTGCGCGATCACCACCTGCATGCCGGTGGGCTCGCCCACAATGCAGCCGGCCGGCTTGAAGCCTTGCGCTTGCATGTCGGCGATCATGCGCCGCACGCCTATGCAGCCCACCTCTTCGTCGTAGCTGAAAGCCAGGTGTACCGGCCGCTTGAGCTTGCGCCTGAGCAGCTCGGGCACCATCATCAGGGCGGTGGCGCCGTAACTCTTCATATCGGTTACGCCCCGGCCAAACATTTTGTCGCCCTTGATCTCGACCTTGAAGGGGTCGGTGTCCCAAGGCTGGCCGTCTACCGGCACCACATCGGTATGCCCCGACAGCACAATGCCACCGGTTTTGGTTTGCCCGTCGTGGGCCGGCAAAGTAGCCCATAAATTGGCTTTTTTGCCGCTGTCGTCATAAGTGCGGCTGCAGGTAATGCCCAGGCCATTCAAATAGGCCTCGGTCCAGTCCAGCAAGGGCAAATTGCTGTCGCGCGAGACGGATGCAAAAGAGACCCATTTTTCGATGAAGGGCATTGCGGCGATGCTGGGCGCGACCGCGGTCATGGGCGTGGGGGCGTTCATGGCAAGCTCCTTCAGGTCTGCGAGTGGTCCGAATCAAGCGGCCGATGATAGTCCTGAGGTTCCAAGGCTGCAGGGCTGGGGCCGGGTCTTAGCTTCAGCCCAAACGGACGCGATGCCGCGCGATCTGCGCGCGCACCTGGGCCGGCGCGGTGCCGCCCAGGGTGTTGCGGGCATTGAGCGAGCCGCGCAGGCTCAGGCACTCGTAAACGTCTTTCTCGATGCTGGGGTTAAAGCCTTGCAGCACGGTCAGGGGCAGTTCCGACAGGTCGCAACCATGCGTGACGGCGGCTTTGACCGCGTGGGCCACCACCTCGTGCGCGTCGCGAAAGGGCAGGCCTTTTTTTACCAGGTAGTCGGCCAGGTCGGTGGCGGTGGCGTAGCCTTTTTTGGCAGCGTCTTCCATGGCCTGGGCGTTGACTGTGATCCCGCCTTCTTTTTGCCCGGTGGTCGGGTTGAGCTGGCCACCGACCATTTCACTGAAGATGCGCAGCGTGTCCTTGAGGGTGTCGACCGTGTCGAACAGCGGCTCCTTGTCTTCCTGGTTGTCCTTGTTGTAGGCCAGGGGCTGGCCCTTCATCAAGGTGATCAGGCCCATCAGGTGGCCGACCACCCGGCCGGTCTTGCCCCGGGCCAGTTCGGGCACATCCGGGTTCTTCTTTTGCGGCATGATGGAAGAGCCGGTGGTGAAGCGGTCGGCGATCTTCACAAAGCCGAAGTTCTGGCTCATCCAGAGGATCAATTCTTCCGACAGGCGGCTGATGTGCACCATGCACAGGCTGGCAGCGGCGCTGAACTCGATGGCAAAGTCGCGGTCGCTCACCCCGTCCAGGCTGTTTTGACTCACCTGCGGCTGACCTTGCTCGTCGACCATGCCCAGCGTGCGCGCCACCCGTTCGCGATCGAGTGGGTAGGTGGTGCCCGCCAATGCCGCCGAGCCCAGGGGCAGGCGGTTGATGCGTCGGCGCGCGTCGGTGAAACGTTCGGCATCGCGGGCGAACATTTCCACATAAGCGAGCAGGTGGTGGGCAAAGCTGACCGGCTGGGCGACCTGCAAATGGGTAAAGCCCGGCAGGATGACCTCCACATTCTTTTCGGCCACCGCGATCAGCGCCTTTTGCAGATCGGCCAGCAGGGCAATGATGAGGTCGGTCTCTCCGCGCAGCCACAGGCGCACGTCGGTGGCCACCTGGTCATTGCGGCTGCGGCCGGTGTGCAGGCGTTTGCCGGCATCGCCCACCAGCTGCGTCAGGCGTGCCTCGATGTTCAGGTGCACATCTTCCAGATCCAGCTTCCATTCGAAGGCGCCAGACTCGATGTCCTGCCGGATGGTGGCCATGCCGCGCTCAATGTCGGCCAGGTCCTGCGCGCCGATGATGCCCTGCGCGGCCAGCATCTCGGCATGGGCCAGTGAGCCAGTGATGTCAGCCTGCCAGAGCCGCTTGTCGAAGAAGACGCTGGCGGTATAGCGCTTGACCAGCTCGCTCATGGGTTCCGAAAACAGCGCAGACCACGCCTGGGATTTTTTGTCGAGCTGGTTTGTCATAGGGGGGCGATTTTATTCGGGTACAGGAACTGTGAGCCCAAGGCGCTGGCATGCCTGTGCTGGCGTGAGGATCTGCAAGCTCCCGGGGGCGACTGCGCTTAGCAAGTCCTGGTCCCCGCTGACCAATATCGCCCCCGGCACTTGTAAGGCAGTGGCGATGAATTTGTCGTCATCAGGGTCGCGGCTCCAGCCCGACATGGTCGGCCCGATCTCTACCCAGACCGCGCAGGCAGACACATCGCGCAGGATGCGTTCACGCAGATCCAAGCTGATGTAAGGGTCAAATTTCGGCCGGTAAATGCGGCTGCGCAGTTCTTCAAAAGTCGGTGGTGAAAACACCAGTCTGGCGTTCGCCAAGAGATGCTGCACCAGAGCGTAGGGGCTGCTTTTTCGTGACAGCGCCGCGCTGATCAGGACATGGGTGTCCAGTACCCAGTCATGATTCGTCACGCAGCAGATCCTCAAGCAGCGGCTCGGTCATGCCGGCTTGCTCGGCGAAGGCGGTGCTGGCGGCCAAGCTGTGCTGGAGGCGGTTGGCATAAAACTCGCGCATGGCCTCGTAGTCTTGGGCAGACACCAGCACACCCACCACACGGTCGCGCCGGGTCAAACGCACAGGCTCGCGCTGGGCCATGTCGATGAGTTGGCCAAACTGGGTTTTGGCTGCATTGGCGGTGAGGGTGCGCACAAGGGAAATAGTAGCACGAATCGTTCGATTGGTGCGATTGGGTTGATTCGTGGCTTGCTTGCGCTCAATGATGCTCACCGCCACCGTAGAAACGGCTTTACACGTTCCGGAGCGTCCAAAGCCATTTCCAGGACGAATTGCGGCCGATTTTGCGGGGATGGACTCCACACCCTCTGCCACAGCGGCCCTCAGGGTCGTGCCTTAGCTGAAGTCATGGTCCTGGGATCTGACGGCTGGGCAATCCGTGCCGACGTCCACGACGGGGTCTGAGCGAGCGGATCAGCCCGTATTCCTCAGCCCTGCCGCAATTCCATTGATCGAAATATGTATGCCGCGCTGGGCCCGCTCATCGGCCTGGCCGGCGCGGTAGCGGCGTATCAGTTCGACCTGCAGATGGTGCAGGGGGTCGATATAGGGGAAGCGGTGACGCATGGAGCGCTGCAGGGCCGGGTTGCCGGCCAGGCGCTGCTTGTCGCCGGTGATCCACTGCAGCGCCTCGACGGTGCGCTGCCATTCGGCCTCGATGGCCGAGAAAATTTTCTTGCGCAGGCGGGCATCGTCGACCAAATCGGCGTATCGCGAAGCCAGCGCCAGGTCGCTCTTGGCCAGCACCATGTCCATGTTTGAGAGCAGGGTGCGGAAGAACGGCCATTGCTTGTACATTTTTTGCAGCAATGCCAGGGTCTGCTTGCGCTGGGCACTGTCTTGTCCCAGAAGGCTTTCGACCGCCGAGCCGAATCCGTACCAGCCCGGCAGCGCCAGACGGCACTGGCCCCAGCTGAAGCTCCAGGGGATGGCGCGCAGGTCTTCGATTTTTTGCGAGGCTTTGCGCGAGGCTGGCCGCGATCCGATATTGAGCTCGGCGATCTCGCGGATGGGCGTGGCCTTGAAGAAATAGGCTTCAAAGTCGGGCGTTTCGTAGACCAGGGCGCGGTAGGCCTGCATGCTGGCCTGCGACAGCCGGGCGGCGGCCTCCAGGAAGACCTTGGACGCTGGCCGGGTGGGCTGCAGCAAAGTGGCCTCCAGCGTGGCAGCCACCAGGGTTTCCAGGTTGCGTCGGCCGATTTCCGGGTTGGCGTATTTGGAGCCGATCACCTCGCCTTGCTCGGTCAGGCGAATTTGGCCGCGTACCGTGCCGGGCGGCTGAGCCAGGATGGCTTGGTAGCTGGGGCCGCCGCCGCGGCCGACCGTGCCGCCACGGCCGTGGAACAGGCGCAGCTGGATGTTGTGGGAGTTCGAGAGCTCATCGAACAGAGCCACCAGTGCGATTTCGGTGCGGTAAAGCTCCCAGTTGCTGGTGAAGATGCCGCCGTCCTTGTTGCTGTCGGAGTAGCCCAGCATCACCTCTTGCTCGGCGCCGCTGGCCTGCATCAGTTCGGCGATACCCGGCAGGGCGTAGAACTGGCGCATGATGCCGGCGGCATTGCGCAGGTCTTCGATGGTCTCGAACAGCGGCACCACGATCAGGTTCATGCGTGCCTGGCTCTGGCGCCTCGGTCCAGAGGGGCGCAGTACGCCATGCAGCAAGCCGCATTCCTTTTGCAGCAGCATGACTTCCAGCAGGTCGCTGACGGCTTCAGTGTGGCTGATGATGTAGTGGCGTATGGCCTGTTCACCATAGCGTTGGCGCACGCTGGCGGCGGTCTCAAAAATCGCCAGCTCCGAGCCGGTGAGCTCGCTGTAGGCGGCCTCGCGCAGCCGCACGGGGCGGGGGTCGGCCAGCAGCTGCAAGAGCAAGGACTGGCGCGCCGTTTCGTCCAGGGCCGCGTAGTCAGGCGCCAGGTCGGCCACTTTGAGCAGCTCGGCGATCACCTGCTCGTGCTTATCCGAGCTTTGCCGCAGGTCCACCGTGGCCAGGTGAAAGCCGAACACTTCGACCGCTCGAATCAGGCCGTGCAGGCGCTGATCGGCCAGCGGTTTGGCATGGTGCGACAGCAGCGAGGCCTCGATGGTGCGCAGGTCGACCAGCAGCTCCTGCGCCTGGGCGTATGGGTTTTGGGGGGGCAGGGCGTGGCGGGCCGCATCGCCGCCGCTCAGTACCTTGAGGGTGGCGGCCAGGCGCGCATAAATGCCGGTCAGGGCGCGGCGGTAGGGCTCGTCGAGTCGGTGCTCGTTGACGTCGGGCGACTGGTCGGCCAGCTCTTGCATGCCGGGCGAGATCGGGGTCAGCAGGGCCGACATCGACAGCTCGCGCCCCAGCAGGTGCACCTCGGTGAGGTAGTGGCGCAGCGCCAGATCAGCCTGGCGCTCGAGCGCATAGGTCAGGGTCTGCGCGCTGACATGGGGGTTGCCGTCGCGGTCACCGCCTATCCACTGGCCCATGCGCAGGAAGTTGGCCACTGGGTGCTGACCGAGTTCGCGTTCGAGGTTGGCGTAGATCTTGGGGATCTCGCGCAGGAAGGTGGCCTCGTAGTAGGACAGGGCGTTATCGATCTCGTCGGCCACCGTCAGCTTGGTAAAGCGCAGCAGCCGGGTCTGCCACAGCTGCATCACCCGTGCCCGCAGCTGCGTTTCGTTGGCTTCGAGTTCGCGCGGGGTCAGCGCATCGCGGGCGGCGTTGAAGGCGGCTGCCCGCAGCCGGATGTCTTCGCGCGAGGCCAGCAGCTGCGCGATGTCGCGCTCGGCGTCGAGGATGCTTTTGCGCTGTACCTCAGTCGGGTGCGCGGTGAGCACCGGCGCCACCAGGCTGTGGGCCAGGGTCTGCGAGATGGTGCGGGTGGACAGCCCGGCCCAGCGCAGGCGGGCCAAGGCCACCTCGATGCTGCCTTCCTGGGTATCGCCTTGGCGCTCATGGACTGCGCGCCGGCGGATGTGGTGGCGGTCTTCGGCCAGATTGGCCAGGTGGCTGAAATAGGTGAAGGCCCGGATCACGCTGACGGTCTGGTCGCCGCTCAGGCTTTTGAGCAGCTTTTTCAGGGCTTTATCGGCCTCATGGTCGGCGTCGCGCCTGAAAGCCACCGACAGCTTGCGCACTTGCTCGACCAAGTCAAAGGCGGCTTGTCCTTCCTGTTCGCGGATCACATCGCCCAGGAGGCGACCGAGTAGGCGGATGTCTTCCACCAGCGGCCGCTCGTTTTGGCGGCTGCGCGACGGTGCAGCGCTGGTTCGGGTGGGGGCAGGGTGGTTCATGACAGGCGACGTAAATACCCCATGCTAGCATCGGGTATTGACACCCAATTACCACCGAGTTACCGGCGATCCATCCCATGTCCAGCCCTAAAAAAGTCGTCATCGCCACCCGTGAAAGCCGCCTGGCCCTGTGGCAGGCCGAGCATGTCAAAGCCTTGCTGGAGCAGCAATTGGGCTGGCAGGTCGAGCTTTTGGGCATGACCACCCAGGGCGATCAGATCCTGGACCGCTCCCTGAGTAAGGTCGGTGGCAAGGGCCTGTTTGTCAAGGAGCTCGAAACCGCGCTGGCCGACGGCCGGGCCGATTTGGCGGTGCATTCGCTCAAGGATGTGCCCATGGACTTGCCCGAAGGCTTTGCCCTGGCCTGCGTGATGGAGCGCGAGGATCCGCGCGACGCCTTTGTGTCCAACGAGTTTGGCACGCTCGCTGACCTGCCCGCAGGTGCGGTGGTCGGCACCTCCAGCCTGCGCCGGCAGGTGCTGATCAGGGCCTTGCGCCCCGATCTGAAGATCATGCCGCTGCGCGGCAATCTCGACACCCGTTTGCGCAAGCTTGACGAGGGCCATTACCAAGCCATCGTGCTGGCCGCCGCTGGTCTCAAACGCCTGGGTTTGGCCGCGCGCATCCGCTCGGTGTTCGAAGAAACCGACATGCTGCCGGCGGCTGGTCAAGGCGCCTTGGGCATCGAGGTGCGGGCCGATCGGCAGGACATGCTCGACGGCTTGGCCACACTGGCCCACATGCCGAGCTGGTTGGCGGTGACGGCTGAGCGCGCGGTCTCGCGCGCCATGGGTGGCAGCTGCTCGATGCCGCTGGCTGCCTTCACCCGCGGTGCTGCCGCCGATGGTCTTTTGCGCCTGGACGCCGCCTGGGGTGATCCCGGTGATCTGGGTGATGAAGTGGTGCAGGCGGCGCCGCGGCCGCTCTCGCCGCTGGTGCGGGTCAGCGAGCAGGCTGTCGTCACCAACCAGGGCCAGGCCCGAGACCTGGGCGAGCGGGTCGCGGCTTTGCTGCGCGCCGGTGGCGCCCAAGGCCTGCCTGTCCATTGAGGCTCGCTCCTGTGGCAGCCGACCCGGCTGAGCCGGCGACCTGATGAAAACCACCGCTTGCGTCTTGGTCACCCGGCCGCTGGCCGACGCCCAGCGCTGGGTGGCTCAGTTGCAGGCCGCTGGCCTGCCTGCCCTGGCCATGCCTTTGCTCGAAATAGCGCCACAGTTGCAGCCGTCCGAGTTGGCGCTCTGGTGGCAGCGCCTGCCGCAGTTTTCAGCGCTGATGTTCGTCAGTGGCAATGCGGTAGAGTATTTTTTCAAAGGCTGGTCGGGACCCTGGCCGCAGGACCTGCGATGCCTTGCCCCCGGGCCGGGCACCGGCGCCAGGCTGCGCTCACTGGGTATTGCTGAGTCCCTGATCGACGAACCGGCTCAGGACGCTGAGCAGTTTGATTCCGAGGCGCTTTGGCAGGTTATCGCTGAGCGCCCCTGGGCTGGCCGACAGGTCTTGCTGGTGCGCGGTAATAGCGCGCAGAGTGATGGTACGCGCAGCGATGGCGGGGCCGGCCGCAATTGGTTGGCCGAGCAGCTCGAGCGCAGCGGTGCTGCTGTGTCATCGGTGGCGGTCTATGAGCGGCGCTCGCCGCAGTTTTCGAGCGAGCAGCATCAGCGTATCCTGGACGCCAGCCGGGACGGCTCGCTGTGGCTGTTCAGCAGCTCGGAGGCGATCTCCCATTTGCCGGCCGGGCTGGACTGGGGTGAGGCCCGCGCACTGGCTACCCATCCGCGCATCGCGCAGGCTGCACGAATGGCCGGGTTTGGCCAGGTGCTTCAATCCAGACCTGCACTGCCTGAGGTGTTGGCCTCGATAAAATCGGCTTTCCATGAATGAGCCCGCGGCTTCGGCCACTTCTTCCGCATCGGTGTCCGGTCCAGCGCACGGCGTATCTGCAACAGCGGCGCCCTCGGGGGCTGCCGATCTGCCGCCCCCCATCCAAGATCTGACCCCGGCCACCGACTGGTGGCAGACCCGTTGGTGGGCCTGGCTGGTGTTGGCCCTGGCTGCGGCCGGTCTGGGCCTGACGGTGCTGCTGTGGCAAAAGCTCAGCGGTATCCAAGAGGAGTTGGCACGCCGCAGTCAAGATGCTGGGGCCCAGGCCATCAGTGCGCGCACCATGGCCCAGCAGGCGCAGGAGACCGCGCGCGACATGGCCGCCCGGGTGGCGGGGCTGGAGTCGCGGCTGAGTGAGGTGAGTTTGCAGCGGCAGCAGCTTGAGGAATTGATGCAGAGCCTGTCGCGCTCGCGCGATGAGAACTTGGTGGTGGACATCGAGTCGGCCCTGCGTCTGGCCCAGCAGCAGGCCCAGCTGACCGGCAGTGCCGAGCCGCTGCTGGCCGCCTTGCGCACCGCCGAACAGCGGCTGCAGCGCGCCGCCCAGCCGCGTCTTAACCCGGTGCTGCGTGCCATCACCCACGACAGCGAACGCATCAAGGCCGCCGCGGTCACCGATATTCCGGCGCTGTTGGTCAAGATCGACGAATTGGCCCGCTTATTCGATGACCTGCCCTTGGCCAACGGCGCTGTGCCCGAGTTGCCGGCGCCGCAGGCGTCCGTTGTAGCGGAGGAAAAGCCCAAGGACCAGGGTCTGATTCGCGCCACCACCGGCGCGGTCAGCGATTGGTTCGGCCGGACTTTCTCTTCGGCTGTGGCGACCGTTCGCGATGAGGCGCGGCGGCTCTTGCGCGTCAGTCGCATCGACAGGCCCGAGGCCGCCTTACTGGCGCCGGAGCAGGCTTTTTTCCTGCGTGAGAACACCAAACTCAAATTACTCAATGCCCGCCTGGCGCTGCTATCGCGTCAAAGCGAGGTGGCTCGCTCGGACCTTGTCGGGGTGCAAGCCGCGCTGCAGCGCTACTTTGATGCCTCCTCGCGCAAGACCCAGGCTGCAGCGGCGCTGCTGCAGCAGATTCAAGCCAGCCTGAAGTCCACGGAGCTGCCGCGTCTGGACCAGACGGTGACTGCCCTGGCGGCGGTGGCCGGCGGACGCTGAAGGCCCGATCATGCGCGCCGCCCTTTGGCTCATTGCCCTTTTTGCCATTGCGGTGGCGGTGGCCCTGTTTGCGGGTAACAACCAGGCGGTGCTGACGCTGTTTTGGCCGCCGCACCGGGTTGACCTGTCGCTCAATTTGGCGCTGCTGCTGGCGGCGCTGGCCTTTTTGGTGCTGCATCTGGCTTTGCGCGCTTTTGCCGCTGCCTTTTCTTTGCCGATGCAGGCGCGTCGCTGGCGGGCCCAGCAAAAAGAGCGCGCCATGCAGGCCGCGCTGATGGATGGCTTGGCCCACCTGCTGGCCGGGCGCTTCATCCGCGCCTCGCGGGCGGCGCAAAGTGCGCTGGCGCAAGAGCGCAGCCTGGCGCAATTGGCCAGCGAAGTCGGCCAGGACAGCGGCTACAACCCGCAACGCGCGCTGCAACTGCGCTCTCTCGCCCATCTGGTGGTCGCCGAAAGCGCCCAGGCGCTGCAGGACAAGCCCTTGCGCGACGAGCACCTGCGGCTGGCGCTGGAGCCAGCACCGCAGCGCATGGGGGTGGAAACGCGTGAAGGCATAGCGCTGCGCGCAGCCCGTTGGGCGCTGGAGGACCGGGAGCCCCTGTTGGCGCTTGAGCGCCTGGAGCAGTTGCCGGTGGGCGTGGCCCGACGCACGCTTGCGCTGCGCCTGCGCCTGAAGGCAGCACGTCTGGCCCGGCGCAGCGCCGAGGCGATGGAGACGGCACGTCTGCTGGCCAAACACCGTGCCTTCTCGCCGCAGGCCGCGCAAAGCATCGTGCGGGGGCTGGCTCTGGAGTGGCTGCAAGGCGCTATGGATACGCGTTCCCTGCAGCAGGTCTGGCTCAGCCTGGAT